>Ga0209536_100002915_pt1 | contig 27720 bp, 29 predicted proteins | sample DeeMarSeWOR28_12_FD_187461 | JGI IMG/M metagenome (GOLD analysis project Ga0209536, IMG submission 187461) | Marine sediment microbial communities from White Oak River estuary, North Carolina - WOR-2-8_12 (SPAdes) (version 2) | ecosystem: Environmental > Aquatic > Marine > Intertidal zone >... | reverse complement strand
GGAGACGCGGGCGGGATGCGCGGCACAGCGAGTGGGCTGGAGGTCGGGCGTATCGTGCACTGAATGGCCGTACCGACGGGTCCCGCTCGCGAGCACGTGCGTCGCGACCGCGTCTCCGCTGTCGCTCACGCTCACTCAGTCTGACTTGAGCCGGTACACTTTGATGTTCCGGTCCGTCCTGACCTTGTACGACTTCATCTGTGGAATCGTGCCTTCGATCTTCGGCCACACGATGGCCTTTTCGGAATCGGTGAGCCGGGTCGCGGTCATGGACTTCTCGTCCGGCCCGAGGCGGATCTTGCACCGCGGGTTGGCATCGAGATTGTACGACCACGCCGGATGATTCGTCCCGCCGAAGTTGCTCGCGACGATGAGCAAGTCACCGCCGTCTTCGTGATATCCGAGTTGGACCGTGCGCTCTTTGCCCGACTTGCGCCCGACGGTCGTCAACGTGAGTTGAGGAATGGTGAGCGGCCCTGTGCTCGTAAACTTTCCGCCACTGACCTTGTAGAGAAACGGATCCACCTTCGCTGCAAAGGTCTTGGCGACCCAGCGCCCGAATGGTGTCACCGAGAAGTTGTTGATGAAATCGCGGTAGCTCATATCCGTCTCCTCAAAACCGAGGAGCGGAGCTTACAACCCCAACCAGCTCCGCGCATCCAAGGGCCGAGTCCCCCGGCGGATCTCGAAGAAGAGAATCGAGTCCGGGCCTGCGCTGTCGAGGGTGCCGACACGCGTGCTCATCCCGACCCAATCGCCAACCTGCACATCGGTGCTGCCGAGGCCGCCGTACACGGTGTAAAAGCTGCCGCCGTGGTCGAGGATGACCATGAGGCCATAGGCCCCGTAACTGCGGGCAAAGGCAACCTTCCCATCGGCGGCAGCGCGCACGGGGCCTCCCGGGCGGCCGTAAAACTCGAGGCCGGGCGCCCCCTCGCGAGAGCTCTCGCCAATGCGCATCGAGCCCTGCACGGGAAGCGCGAGTTGTCCCCGCATCTCGGCGAAGCCCTCGCCGAGATCTTCCATGTCACCCGACACGCGAATGCGTCCGTAGCTCATCCCGTCGTCCGGAGCGGCTTCCCGAGGCGCACCCCGAAGCGTGTCCTGAAAGAGGGCAGCACTTCGGCGGCTCTGCTCGAGCTCTTCCTTCTTCGCTTCGAGCGCCTGAAGCACGACCTGGGCTTCCCTCAACGCGTCGGCGAGCTCGTTCTTTTCGCTTCGAAGTGCGGCGCCTCGCTCCTCGAGGTGACCCATCGTGTCGAGATCGTTCTTGACCATGCGTGACAACCGCTGCACGCGCGCCAGGTGCGCCATGAGCGCGTCGAACCCGCCGGCTACCGGAAGCATTCCGGCACGACGAACCCTGTAGAGTGCGCGTGCTCGCTCATGCAAGCGGCCCTCCGCCTCCTCACGCCTACTCGCAAGGCCGGAAATTTCGGTATCGATCTGCGCCTGTCGCGTCTGCGCGTGCTCCACGCGCGCGAGGTTCTCGGCAATCTTACCCTCGACTTCCGGCACCTCGGTCAGGGCAGAAACTCCGGTGTCCTGCTCCGCGCCTGCACCAGCCGCGACGGCGAGCAATCCGACTGCGAGTGAAAACCAGAGTCTATTCTTCCTGTTCATTTCACACCGAAAGGTACCGCCGCACCGACACGGCGCTGCCGATCGCACCGATCAGCGCGCCGCCCGCAAGAAGCGCGACCAACGTCCATGCGCTCAGGAACACCACGCGGCTCCCCGTGAGCGCAGCGAGTGTCCCGTCGACCGACTCGTGCAGTGTGAGATACCCCGCGAGCAAGGCGAGCACCGCGAGCAGCGCCGATGCGAACCCTTGGAACATCCCTTCCAGTACGAAGGGGCCGCGCACGAATCCGTTGGTGGCCCCACAGAGCTTCATCACCTCGATCTCCTGACGGCGCCGCGCGACCGCCAAGCGAATCGTGTTGCCGATGACGGCCACCACGCAGAACACCACTAGGACGGCCAGGCCAACGGCCAGCATCCGCGCTCCCCAGAGCAGGTGGTCGAGCTTTTGGAACCAGCTTCGGTAGCTCTCGACGTCACTGACGGCGCGGAACTGCGCCAAGCGCGAGGCGATCGACTCGCTCCGTTCTCGGGTGACCCCTGGGACCAACGTCACCTCGAGCGACGCCGGAAAGACCTCGGACGGGAGCGAGCTCAAGTCCGCGCCCACGTCGGCTTCCTCGAGGAACGAGGCACGCGCCTGAGCGGGCGTCACGTGTGTCACCTCGCTCACGTCGGCCAAGCCTTCGAGCACGACGCGAAGCTGCGCGATGTCCTGCGGGTCCGCATCGTCCTTCAAGAAGAGGGTGATGCGCCCGCTCTGCCCCCATCGAGTTGCCGCCGCGTCGAGGTTCGTCACGCCGAGCAAGGTGGCGCCCAGACACAGGAACGCGACGGCAAGGCTCGTCACCGCCACGATGTACAACCGTCGCTCTTCGCGAAGCCCTCGCCTCGCCCGCGTCATTGCACTCTTCACATCCATCCGCTCACCCCACCAACGTGTGAATGCCACTGCCCGGCCACTGCTTGAGCCCATGCTGGGCTTCCACGACGCGGCCTTCATCGATCGAAATCAAACGGTGATCACGTTTCGAGATTAGGGAGTGATCGTGCGTCGCGAAGAGCACGGTCGTCCCAGTGGTGTTGATCTCTTCGAAAAGGGTCAGAATGTCGATCGCGAGGTGCGGGTCGAGGTTACCGGTCGGCTCGTCCGCCAGGATGAGCGCTGGCTCGGGCACGATCGCGCGAGCGACGGCGACACGCTGCTTCTCGCCCCCGGAGAGGTTGCTGGTCCGCTCGGCACCCCGGCCTGCCAGGCCGACGCGTTCGAGCGCTTCTGCGACACGGGAACGGACGAGCCGCTGGGGCATCGACAGGATCTCCAGCGCAACGGCGACGTTCTCGTAGACGGTCCAGTGATCGATGATGCGGAAGTCCTGGAAGACGATTCCGAGATTCCGCCGTAGAAAGGGGATTGACTTGTCGGTGAGCCGCCCGATGTCTCGGCCGCAAAAGAGCACCCTGCCCTCGTCGACCCGCAGCTCCCGGTAGATCAGCTTGAGAAGCGTGCTCTTGCCTGCTCCGCTCGGACCGGTGATGAATGCGAACTCTCCGCGCTCGACCGAGAGGTTCACCCCCCGCAACGTCGGCTGGTCGGGCCGAAAGAACTTGTAGACGTCCTCCAAGACCAGGATCGGCTTTGCGAGCTGCGGCTGGCTCGCGCGAGCGCCGGCGCGGAAGAACGGAAACGGGCGAACGACCTTGGTTCCCTGCATAGGGTCCCGCTAACCCGTTCAGCGCCGGCTGGGCAAGAAATCGGCCAAGAATACGCGGTTGCCGGCCCCTCTGGGGCGGCTAGAGTCCATGGGCCATGGGTGAGAAAGCGGTCTTGTACGAGGCAGCGGACCAAGTCGGGCTGATCACGTTGAATCGCCCGGACCACCGCAACGCCATGACTCCGGAGCTTTTGGACGCTTTTTCCGAGGCGATCGAGCGGGCGAAAGCCGAGCCGCGAAACCGGTGCCTGGTGATCACCGGCACGGGCAAGTGCTTCAGCGCCGGGGCCGATCTTCGCTCGTCGATGCAGCGCAGCGACCTCGGCAAGCCATCGCGCGAAGCCTCATTCGCGATGTACGAGCCCTTTCTCAAGGTGCTCGACGTCGAGGTGCCGGTCATCGCGGCGATGAACGGGCACACCGTGGGCGGCGGCTTCGGCCTTGCTCTGCTCGCCGACATTCGCGTTGCCAACGTCGATGCCAAATACGGGGTCAATTTCGCACGCTTGGGGATTCATTCTGGACTCGGCATCAGCTACCTGCTCCCGCGCCTGGTCGGCGCGGCCTACGCCTCGGAGTTGCTCTTCACGGGGCGCCTCATCCGCGGGAGCGAGGCTCTGCGCATCGGGTTGGTCACACACGCCGAGGAAGCCGACGAGGTCCTTCCCACGGCGATGCAGCTCGCGCGGGCCATCGCCGGGTCGGCGCCGCAAGCGGTTCGGCAGATGAAGGCATCGATCCGGCGAGGGCTGCGCTGGGAGATCCGCGAGGCGGCACTCGAAGAAGCGGCGCTTCAAGCCGCGAGCCTCGAGACCGAGGACGCCAAGGAAGGCGTGGCAGCCATCCTCGAGAAGCGAGAACCCGAGTTCGTGGGTAAATAGGGGCCAAGACCCAGGAGTCGCGCGAGCCGATGCTGCCAATCCCCGAGCTACCGATACCGATCGATGCCGTTCCCGAACGGCTGCGGCGCTTTGCCGATCCGAACGCTCCGGAGCCCGCCAAGATGATGGCGGCGCGCGGCATGGTGCCCGTCAAGGGCGGCGATCTCGTGCTCCTCTTGGTCCAGCTCAGCGCGGACCGTAACCCTGCCGTGTCGCAGGCTGCGAGCGACACCCTCGCCGGGCTGCCCGAAGGGGTCCTGTTGCCGGTATGCACCGAAGCCCTCCATCCCGCCGTCTTTCACGAGGTGGCCCTTCGATTCTCGAAGAACGACGAGGTGCTCGCCCGGCTCGTCGGGAATCACTCCGTCGCCGACGCGACGATTGCGAAAATATCCGCACACTGCGCCGAACGCATCACCGAGATCATCGCGATCAATCAGCAGCGCTTGATCGGCGCACCGGAGATCATCGAAGCACTCTACAAGAACCGCAACACGCGGATGTCGACGGCGGATCGCCTCATCGAGCTCGCAGCGCGTCACGACCTGGAGCTCCCGGGGATTCCCATGTACGAAGAGCTCAAGCGGCAAGTGCTCGGCCAGCTCATTCCAGAGCCCAGCGAGGAGCCGCTCCCGGGCGACGACGCGTTCACCATGGCACTCGCACAGGACGCGGACCAGGATGCGGTGGAGGTCGACAGCGTCGAGGGAACGGAGGAAACGAAGGAGGAGTTCGTTCCCCTCCAGAATCAGATTCGCAACATGAACATCGGAGAGAAGATTCGGATGGCGCTTCTCGGAAACGCAGCGGCTCGCTCGATCCTCGTTCGGGACCCGAACCGTGTCGTCGCAATGGCTGCGATTTCGTCGCCCACCATGAGCGAGAACGAAGCCAAGAACGCCGCGCAGAGTCGCGAGGTCTCGGAAGACGTGCTGCGCTACATCGGCCGCAAGCGGGAATGGCTTCGAAGCTACGAGATCAAACGGCACCTTTGTAACAACCCCAAGACCCCGCTCGCACTTTCCATGACGTTCCTCGCCCACCTTCGCCGGAACGACCTCCGAGCACTGTCACGTAGTCGGGGCATTCCGAGCCCACTCAAGCAAGCCGCGAAACGACGCGCCAAGCAGTTCCAATCATGAGCTTGTTCAAGAAGCTCTTTTCGGCAGACGCGGACAGCCTGAGACGGAAGGCGGACGCACTCTTCGACGCAGGCGATTTCGGGCCCGCAAAGCTCGCCTACGAAAAGGCCATTGCGGCGTCTCCGGAAGACGCGCGCCCTCAGCTCGTCGCGAGAGTGCGCGCATGCACCAACGGAATCGCGAGGGAGCGAATCGAAGAGGCCCGGGCGTATCTTCGGGAAGGTGCGATCGAGCTGGCCGAGCAGGAGCTCGCAGGCGCCCTCGAAGTCGCCGAGGACGAGAACCTCCGACAACAGGCCCAGGCGCTGCTCGACGGGCTCGAAGCCGGGGACGCGCAAGCACAAGCAACCTCCGAGGAGATGAGCGATGAGGAGCGGATCGCCATCTTGATGGGCCAATGGGAGGAGGCCCAGGCGGACGAGTACGAACGGTATGGGGACGCCCTTCTCGCGGCCTTGTTGGCCTTGCATGCCGAGCGCTACGAAGACGCAAGGGCCCAGCTCGAGACTTTGCTCGACTCCGCCGAAACCCCTCGATACCTCTGGCTGGAAGTCGGCCGTGCGCGCCTGCTGACCGACGACGACGAGGGCGGCAGGCAGGCGCTCGAGCACTTCCTCGGCTCGCTCGACGATGGAGAAGCAAACGAGGCCAAAGTGGCAGTCAATCTCACCCTGGCGCGCCTGGCAGACGACGACGGAGAGTTCGAGCAAGCGACGAAGCGCTTCGAGGCGGCCGTGCACGCCGTGCCCGACGACTACCGACCCTACCTCGCGATGGGCGCATTTCTTCGGGACAAGGACCATACCGAAGAAGCGCTCGAGGTGCTTCGGACCGCGCTGACGCTCAGCGCGAGCAGCGCGACCGACTGGCGACTTCTCGAGGAGCTCGGCCTCGCGTCGGAACAAGCGGGCAAACCCGGAGATGCGGTGAGCTTTCTCGAGCAAGTCATCGAGTTCTTTACGAGTCGGCAGGTGATGGACTTCCCGCCCGCCACGGCGACGAGCCTCGCGAGGCTCTACGAGGCAGAGGGCCGGCTCGACCGTGCGGCGGATATGTACCGTGCCCTCAGCCAAGGGAGCGATGGCGCCAATCACGCGGTCTACCACTACGAGGCGGGTCGGCTGCTCACGGCCCTCGGTCTGCAGGGAGACGCCCGCCGCATGCTCACCCGTGCCGAAGCCTTGCTCGGGGACGACGACTCCGACCTTCGTGAGAAGATCGCCTCCTTGTTGCAGCCTTAGGGCGCAAGGGCTGGTTTTCCGAGGCCTTTCGCGGCTGCTGACGATTCCGGAATCAGTGCTACATTCAAGGAGCGTAGCGGCGTGGACCGGGAATCGACCTGGCCGCGACCAAAGCGAGTGAGTCTCATGAGCGGAAGACGACGCGCCCCCGAGGGGCGGCCCGTAACCGTGCCTCGTCTCGGCAAGATGAAGCGGGACGGCGAGCGGGTCACGATGGTGACCGCATACGACGCGACGTTTGCCCGACTGTTCGACGAAGCGGGGATCGACGTGTTGTTGGTGGGGGACTCCCTAGGCATGGTCGTGCAGGGACAGGACTCCACCCTTCCCGTGACCGTCGACGAAGTGATCTATCATTGCCGGGCCGTCGCTCGAGGCACGCGGCGCGCGCACATCGTGGGCGACATGCCCTTCATGAGCTGGCAGGTGAGCGTCGAAGACGCGCTGCGGAACGCAGGACGCTTTCTCTCCGAGGGCAGGGCCCAGGCCGTGAAGCTCGAGGGCGGGGTCGAGGCCGCACCCACGATCGAACGCATCGTCCAAGCCGGGATTCCGGTCATGGCACACGTGGGCCTCACGCCTCAGAGCGTCCATGCGATGGGAGGCTTCCGCGTCCAGGGCAAGACCGAGGCCGCGGCGGCTCGCATTCTGCGCGACGCCAAAGCCGTCGCTGACGCGGGCGCATACGCGCTGGTGCTCGAAGGCATTCCGACCGACCTGGCTCGAGAGATCACCGACACCCTCGACATCCCGACCATTGGCATCGGGGCAGGTCCCGATTGTGATGGCCAGGTTCTGGTCTGCTACGACTTGCTCGGCCTCACCCCGGACCTGAAGCCGAAGTTCGTCAAGCGGTACGCGGAGTTCTTCGACGAAGGGGTAGCCGCAGCTCGACGGTACGGCGACGAGGTCCGCGCCGGGAGCTTCCCGGACGCGGAGCACGGCTTCGGGAACGTGAAGAAGACCGAAACGCCCGCACAGGCCCCTGGCCTCAGTCTCGTGCAGGAGCCGCGCCGCGCGTACGGCCCCAAGGGATGACGACCGTCCTCCGCACGCCCGAGGAGCTCAGGCGAGGCTGCGACGAGGCGCGTGCTGATGGGCGCCGAGTCGGGTTGGTGCCGACGATGGGCGCGCTGCACGACGGTCACCTCTCTTTGATCGACGAGGCCAAACGGCGCGCAGACTTCGTCGCAGTAACGATATTCGTCAACCCGCTCCAGTTCGGGGACGGCGAAGACTTGGAGCGCTATCCGAGAACGCTCGAGCGTGACCTCGAGAGCTGCCGTGCCCGCGGCGTCGACGTGGTATTCACGCCGGAACCGGCAGCGATGTATCCGCGCGGCTTTCAGACGCAGGTTTCTCTCGGCGAGCTCACCAAGCCTCTCGAAGGCGAGTTCAGGCCGACCCATTTCGATGGCGTGACCACGGTCGTCACGAAGCTGTTCAACCTCGCCGGACCGAGCGTCGCAGTGTTCGGGCGGAAGGACTATCAGCAGTGGAAGATCCTCGCGAGGCTCGCGCTCGACCTGGACATGCCGATCGAAGTGGTCGGCTGCCCGGTGGTTCGCGAGGCCGATGGCCTCGCGCTCTCCTCGCGCAATCGATATCTGTCGGGGTCCGAGCGAAAGCGTGCTCTCGGAATCGTCGCGGGCCTGCGCGCGGCGCACGACGCATGGACCGGCGGCGAACGGATCTCGGACGCTCTCCGTGCCGCGGCCGCAGCGCCGGTTGAGGCGCGTTTCGATCGTATCGACTACGTCGCGGCTGCCGATCCGGAAACGCTCGGAACACCGCAAGCCCGCGCCGACCGGCTGTTGATCGCTGTGGCCGCGCATCTCGGTTCGACACGGCTGATCGACAACGTCGTCCTCGGCGAAGACCCCCGCCCCTGACCACTCAAGAACCGCGGAGCCACCACGCGACAAGACAGACGAGCGCAGCGCCGGCCCCGAGCGCCCAGATCCATCGGTAATCGATGGCCGAGGTTGCGACCCCCCGTGCTCCGACTAGCGTCGGCTCACCGTCCTCGAGCTCGTACCGCAGTGGTGGCTCGTTGCGGCTGTCGGGGCCGAATGCGGCTCGGGTCAAGACTCGGTCGCGCGTTTGCGGCAAGCGAGTCGACGGAGGCGCTGCCGACGCGCACGCCGGTGCCAGAAGCTCGCCCAAGAGCGCGCCGATGGCATCGGGTGCGTGTACGGGCGGACGCCCGTCCAAGTAATCGTCGAGCGCGTCCGCCATGGCTCCGGCACTTTGGAAGCGCTGCTCGGGCCGCCGCCTCGTGGCACGTGCGACGATCGTGTCGAGCGCGGCAGGGACGCCCGAGCGCACGGCCGACGGCAGCGGGACCTCGGCTCGCCGAATCCGCTGCAGGAGCGAGGGAATGTCGGGCGCGTCATGGAGCCTACGGCCGCAGAGAAGCTCCCAAAGGACGACACCGGCCGAAAACACGTCGCTCCGAGCATCGAGCCGCGCAGCCCGCGTCTGCTCTGGGGACATGTAGAAGTACTTGCCCTTGATGACCTGCCCCTCCGGATCGCTGCGCCGCGCGTTGGTTTGCGCGATGCCGAAGTCCGCAATCTTCACCTCGCCGGCGAAGCTCAGCAGGATGTTCTGCGGCGAGACGTCTCGGTGAATGATGCCGGCGGGTCGGCCCGCGTCGTCCGTGCGGCGATGAGCATAGTCGAGCCCGCGGCACACCTGTGCGATGACGTATGCGGCCAGGTCGATTGGGAAATGGGAACCGTCCACTCGTAGGGCGTCGAGCACGTGCTGAGCGTCGTATCCCTCGACGTGCTCCATCACGATGAACTCGGTTCCGTCGGCGCGACCGAGGTCGAAGGTCTGCACGATGTTGGGGTGTGCCAACGCCACCGAAAGCTTGGCTTCTTCACTCAAGCTCGAGCCGGGGGCGGTCCCGGGCTCGTCTAGCGTGCGCAGGCGCTTGATCGCGACGATCTTCTGGAATCCGGCCGCACCCACGGCCTTCGCGAGATACACCTCTGCCATCCCCCCGGTCGCAAGGCGCTGGAGCAGCGTATATCGGCCGAGCGGCCTCGGTCGTACGAGCATCGACATCGGTGATCGGTCCCGAATCTACCCAATTCGATTCCATGACGTAAACGAATGGGTGACGTATGCTGAGGGCATGAGTCGACCACCCACACCGAAGCTCACTTCGGGTCACCTCGCCGACATCGGTCTCTTCGGCGGCCTGAGCCAGGAAACCCTCGAGCTCTTGGCCTCCTCGATTCCCGCCAGCCGCATCGAAGCCGGTGAGATGGTCGTCGAAGAAGGTGACACCTCGACCCAGATGTTCGTGGTCATCGCGGGTGAGCTCGAGGTCATCAAGAGGGGCGAATCCGGAAGTGATGTCCGGGTCGCCGTCCTCGGCCCCGGCGATTGGTTCGGCGAGATGTCGATCATCGATGTCCAGCCTCGCTCCGCCAGCGTTCGTGCAGTCGCGCCGACGCTCGTGCTCTCCGTGACCGCCGATCACGTGGAAGAGCTCCTCTACCGGCGCAACGTGAAGGACTACGCGCTCTTCGTCATGAACATCGCCCGTGAGCTCAGTCGTCGTCTACGGGTTGCCGATGGCATCCTTGCTCAGTTCTATGCGGCCCTGTCGCACCAATACGGTTCGCCTCCCGGGCGCCGCTGAACGACTCGCCGCTACGGTTTGGGCTTCGAGGGCGGGCTCGTAAGCCCTTTGAGCTCGTCGATTTCTTTGAGCGCTTCCAGAATGATCGTCGCAGTTTCCTCGATCGCGCAGTTGGTGACGTCGACGACCATCCATTCGGGGTGGTCGCGAAAGATGGTGTGCGCGTACTCGAGCTCGGCTTTTACATGGTCGCGCAACCCGTAGTTCGCATCCGGCGGCATTCCGAGCTGCTGCAGGCGATGCTTGCGAATGCCGAGGAGCTGGTCGACATCGATGGTCAACCCAATGACCCGATAGCCGGGAAGGTCCAGGAGCTCCGGGGGGGGCTCGACACCGAGCACCAGCGGCACGTTCGCCACTTTGAGCCCACGCCCGGCCAGATAGGTGGAAAGCGGCGTCTTGCTGGTCCGACTCACTCCGCATAGGACGAGGTCGGCCTTGTCGAGATTGCGCGGCTCTTTCCCGTCGTCGCTCTTGACGGCGAATTCGATCGCCTCGACGCGACGGAAATACTCGGCGGACAGCGGTAGCTCGGCAGACGGAATGTTCACCGGATCGGCTTCGAGATGCCGCGCGATTTGGACGAGAAGAGAACCAATCACATCGACGTACGACACATCGAGCCGGGCAGCCTCCTCGTTGAAGTGATCGCGAAGCTCGGGACGAACCAAGGTGAATACCACCATGGCCTCGGCCGCTGCTGCCTGCTTCAGGATGGCGGTCAACGCCCTACGGTCGCGGACGCGGCGCTCGATCTTGAGTCGGACCTTTTCGTTCGGAAACTGCAGAAGCGTGGCGCGCGTCACTCGCTCGGCGGTCTCACCGGTCGAGTCGCTGACGACGTAGATGACCTTCTCATCCATCGGGACGCGAGCTCAGCCGCGACGGCCCAGCTTGCGCCCGTGCATGCGGTTGATGCGGCGGCGATTCTTCGCCTTGCGCTTCGCATTGCGACGCGCGCTCTTGTTGCGTTTACGGGGTCGGTCGCTCCCGACGATTGGCAGATACATGATGTCTCCTCAGGGCGATGTTTAGGGGAAGCCGCGGGGCGCCGCAAGGCGTCAGAGGCCGGCCTCGCACTCCCCGAGATCATTGCAGGTTTCGCCCGCCCTGCATTCGGCGTCTTCGATGCAGAAAGGCAAGCAGACCGAATCGAGCGTCAGCGGATCGCCGTGGAGGTCGGCGCAAGCGCCGTTGAACGCGCATTCTTCGGCCGCAGCACAGCGCCCCACGCAAAGCGACAGGCCGTTGGACGGATCGACCACGCAGTCGGCGTCGTCGCCACAGACATCGTCGGGCATCCCGGGAGCCGCGCAATCGAGGAAGGTGCAACCGAAGCCCCCGGTTTGCTGATCGGACGAGCCCTCGCCGCCGCATCCCCATGTCGTGGTCAGCAGGAAAAGGCTCAATCCCAGAAATCACGGCACGGTCATCCCCCAAGGCACCACGATCAACGCGCTCGCTTCGGGACGAGTAGCCAGTAGTCCAAGTCCAGGACGACGTCCTGGTGATAGACTTGACGACCGTCTTTGTCGACCTTGAGTGGGAAGCCTGCCGCGCTCGGCTGCACGTCCCTCAGCCCCACCAAGCGGACGCGTAGAGCGCCGCAGTCGGCTCGACCGGGGAGATCGGCCTTATCCAGGATTTCGCTGTATGCATAGATCGTGTCTCCGGCGAATGTCGGATTGGCGTGGGCTCCGCCGTTCCACGCGAGGATGCCAAGCACACGCTCCATCCCGTTGAACGAGAGCGAGCGCGCGATGCTGATCACATGCCCCCCGTACATCAAACGGCGACCGAAGCGAGTAGCTTTCGTCTGCACCGCATCGAAGTGGACCTTCGCCGTGTTCTGATAGAGCCGGGTCGCAATCGCGTGCTCGGCTTCCTCGATCGTCATGCCGTCGACGTGATCGATCTTCTCGCCCGCCTCGTAGTCTTCGAAATACGCGCTTCCCCCGGACGGCCACTCCTCATATCGGCTCAGGTCGAGGCTCTCCGGAACCACGAGCTCCCCGGGCTCCACCTGCGCGGGCATGGCCGGTCGATCGTTGGCGCCCGTCGGCGTCGCGGGATCGCGCTTGTTCACCATGACCCAGCGGTAGTACTCGAGGACGACCTCGCCACGCTGATTGCTGCCAACGCTCTTGACCCAGACGACGCCGTTTTTTCCGCTGCTGTTTTCCTTCTTGCCGAGGACCTTCGACACGGTACGCAAGGTGTCGCCGGCATATACGGGCTTGAGAAAACGTACGCCTGCGTAGCCGAGGTTGGCGACTGCATTCAACGAAACGTCGTTGACGGTTTTGCCGAACACGATGTGGAAGGTGAGCATGTCGTTGATCGTCTCGCGCTCGTAGCCGAGCGACCGCGCATACTCGGCCGAACAGTGGAGTGGGTAGCGGGAACCGGTTAGCCCGATGTACATCGCTGCGTCGCCCTCGGTGACGGTGCGCGGCACCGCGTGCACGAGCTCGGATCCCACCTCGAAATCTTCGAAAAAATTGCCTGGATTGGTCTTGGCCATGTCGATTCCTCGTGTTTCGAAGACCCGACCATACGCGGGCACGCGTTGAAAGCAAGCGTAGCTCTATGGTCGCGGAGCCGCTTTACGAAGCCGGCGAGTGACGTCAAGCTTCTGAACGATGGATCTGGAGAAGCAGCGGGCACGGATGGTCGACGAGCAGCTCCGTCGGAGGGGAATCGCGGACACCCGTGTGCTCGCCGCCATGGGAGAGATTCCGAGGGAAGTGTTCATTCCCGAGTCGGAGAGGCACAACGCCTACGTCGACGGCGCTCTTCCACTGTCGCACGGGCAAACGATCTCCCAGCCTCTGATGGTCGCGATGTCGGTCGAAGCCTTGCAACTGAAGGGCCACGAAACGGTGCTCGAGGTCGGCGCCGGCTCTGGATACCAGGCCGCGGTCCTCTCCAAGCTGGCCAAGAAGGTCTATGCCATCGAGATCATTCCGGAGCTCGTCGCGGGGGCGAGACGTGCACTGGAGTCGCTCGGGATCAAGAACGTCGAAATCATCTGCGGCGACGGGCGCAAGGGCTGGCCGGATGGAGCCCCTTACGACGGCATCGTCGTTGCCGCGGCGGCAGAAGAGGTCCCAGCAGCGCTCCTCGAGCAGCTCGCAGAAGGCGGCCGCCTGGTCATTCCCGTAGGCGGCAGGTGGGGCCAAGCGCTTCAGGCATCTCGCAAGCGCGAGGGCCAGCTCGTGACCGAAGAGCTCTGCCGCTGCATCTTTGTGCCCTTGGTCTATGGCAGCTAGACTCGGCGCCGCTGAGGAGCACCCAATGAGCATGACCGTCTTTCGTTACCTCCATTTCCTGGGCATCACGTTTTGGATCGGTTCGGCCGTCGCGGTCGCGATCGCTGCCGCCGCCCCCACGCCGTGGGAGAGCGGCATCGCCCAGGCGCTGCGGAAGGTCTCGCTGCGCGTCACGACGCCGGCGATGCTGGTCGCCTTTGCCGGCGGCTTCGGCGTGCTCATCCCCAACTTCGCGGACGTCTACGCGAAGCAAGGGTGGATGCACGGCAAGCTGACACTGCTTCTGATTCTGGCCGGCGCGACCGGGGTCCTCACGGGAAAGCTTCGCCGCTGGGCCGAAGGGCAGGAGGTCACGCAGAAGACGTTCACTCGACTGGCCTGGACCATCGCGGCGCTCGCGGTGCTCATCGTGACTCTTGCGGTCTTTCGCCCATTCTCGTAGCGGAGCGTTCGATTCGCGGCGGGAGAAGATACGGATACGGCTTCCGCAGCAGCTTCCGATGCACCCAACGGTCCGCACGGCGGGTGGCCTGTATGAACGCATAGGTCTGGGCATCGCTCCGATAATGCGCCCGCACTTCGTCCTCGGTGACTGGAGGTGAGAGCTCGAAGACCTCGTTCGCGATGGGAATCAATGGCGGAAAGATGTCTTCGAGCCCCTCTTTGATGAGGTTGCCGAGGAAGTCGAGCGCCTGACCACGCGTGGAGTGATAGTTGTCGAGGATTCCCTTCAAGACGAAGCGCTCGACCACCACACGGATCGGGCCTGGCAGCGCACGCACGACCTCCGTAAAGTCGAAGAGCTCGTGGCCCGCTTCGTCCCGAAGAAATGGAGTTCCCACGTCGAGGTAGCGGAGCCGGTCTCCCTCGAATGCCCAGTTCGAGAGCTGGCCGTCCGGCGCAAGTGACGGCGTGACGGAAGCTCGAATCTGCTGGAAGATCCTGCGAACGTGAGGCGCGGCCTCGTCGGCGCTCTTGCCGCGCAGGAAGTCGGGGCCGAGCGTACCGGGCGCCAGCATCGGTTGAACACAATAAAGAACCCAAGAGCTCGGGCCCTGCATGAAGGGCGTCTCCGTCTCCACGACGTCGATGCCGCAAGCCTCGAGCTCAGCGATGTATCGAGCGATCACCTCGGCGCTGCGTTCCGCGGACTCCCGTGATGACAACGGCGCGAGCCGTTTGCACACGAAGTCCCCCTGGGGGGTGGTTAGCTTCACGGCAATCGTGATCTCCCCGTAGCCGATGACGTCGAAGTCGTCCGCATTGCCGGCACGGACGGCCTTGCCGAGCCGCTCTTCGAACGCTTCGATCTCCGATGCGCTCACCAGTGGCATCAGCGAAAGGCTTTCTCCATGCGCCCAATCAAGTCGGCGGCTTCCTCATCGCTGAGGATCAGTGGCGGTAGGAACTGAAGAACGGCCCGATCGTTGCCGGCCGGAAAACAGAAGATGCCCTGTTGGATGATCCGGAGGAGCGCACCGAGCGCCTCGCCCTCACTGCCGAAACGCAACCCCATGAAGAGCCCGCGCCGACGAAGCTCGAAGGGCAACGGCGCGAATGCCTCTTCGAACCGTTCCGAAAGCGTGCCGACGCGATCCAAGAAACCAGGCTCGCCGATGATGTCGAGCACCGCCTGCGCGGCGACACAGCCGAGCTCGGCCCCGCCGTAGGTCGAAATATGCACGAACGGGTTCGCTTGGGAGTCGAGGACTTCATGCATCTCGTGTGTCAGTAGGGTCGCGGTGATGGGATAAATTCCGCCGGAGAGCCCCTTGCCGGTGATCAACGCGTCGGGAGTGACACCTTCGTGTTGGATACCCCACCACCGACCCGTGCGCCCGAGCCCCGTCTGAACCTCGTCGACCAAAAGCCGCGCGCCTCGCTCGTCGCAGAGCTTGCGAATCGCCTCGAAATAGCCTGCATCGGGGATGGGCATGCCGAGCGTGGCAGGCACTGCCTCGAGAAGCACGGCTGCGGTTTGATCGTCGACGGCAGCCTCCATCGCGCCGAAGTCGTTGAACGGAACCTGCTCGAAACCCGGCAAGTTCGGGCCAAAGGGCTCGCGGAAAGCCGCATCGCCGGCGGCGAGCGCCAGCCCCGTGTGCCCGTGATAGCCGCCCTCCACCGAAATCACTTTCGAGCGACCGGTTGCGCCGCGTGCGGACTTGATGGCCACGTCGATCGCTTCACCGCCAGACACCCCGAAGACGACCCGGGGCAGCTTGTCGTCGAGCGTTGCGGAGAGCCGCGCCGCGAGCTGCGCGCGTTGACCCGAGACGAAGTGATGGTTTCCGATGTCGAGCGCCCCGAGGGCGTCGGCAACGGCACGCGTGACGCGGGGGTTGCAATGGCCGAGGCTGAACACTCCCCCATTGCAATGGCAGTTGATCAGCCGCAGCCCCGTGTATGCGTCCTCGAACCAAATCCCTTCCCGCCTCCCCATGACGAGCTGCAAGCCCATGCGCTGGTAGTAGGCGAGCTTGTTTGGCGCGACGTGCTCCCGAAAGGTCGCGAGGAGCTCGTCGAGAGATTCGTAGGGTTGAGGAGGCCGGCCCTGTGGCATCGAGACGAGTGTACCCGAGCTTCCCTGCTGATCTCGTCGCCAAAGGGCGTCCGAAGGCGAAAGGAGTGCGCGCGCTCGGGAACATGACGCAGGATCTGCGCCTCCGGCCGCCGAAAACTCTGCAATTCACTAGGAAAGCGTCCATGCTGAAGAAGGCACTGGATTTGCAGTCGTGCTCCGGGCGGGACATGCCTACCGAGGTTTCGTGACGTCATTTCAACATGCCCACGGCAACACGTTCCCGAGCTTGCCCAAGGGGGAGCCGGGCACGGCTTGGATCGACGCGCTTTGCGCGGACTTCTCTGCCCATTCGTTTCTTCGAAAGAGCAGCGAGGACTGCCCCCTTCTCGGCAAGCTCGCCTATGGGCTCGACCGCCTCGCCGCCACCGCGATGTCGGTTCCCTACAAACGCAAGATTCAGCCGCACCTGTCCGACACGACGCTGCAGGAATACGTAGACTATCACGCGTTTTACTCGCAGCCTCGGTTCCTCGAAGAGCCGGGCTCTGCCTTCGAAGCGCCGCCGCAGGGGCACTCGGTGACCGAGCGTGCCACCCGCCGACGCTCCTGGGACCCGAAAACCGCGCGTCTGGCGAGCATCGACTTCTACAGCCCGTTCGAGACCCTCGACCCGCGCTTCCGAAGCGAGTACGCCGCGCTCGAGCCGAACGAACGGGTCGAATCCCGGGGCTGGTTCCACGAAAACGGGCCGCGGCCGATCGTGATCTTCTTGCACGGCTTCTCGGCTCCCGACTATCGCATCAACAAGATGTGGTTCTCGGCCCAGAGGTTCTACGATGCCGGGCTCGACGTGGTGTTCATGAACCTGCCCCTCCATGGCGGGCGCATGCCGCGGTCTGCCGCGTACCATGGGACGGCGATCATTCAGCCATCCCTCTGGCGACTGAGCGAGGCGTGCGCGCAAGGGGTGATGGACCTGCGGATCTTGATCGACTACCTCCTCCAGCGTGGAGCACCCAAGGTCGGAATCATGGGGTACAGCTGGGGCGGCTTTCATGCATCGATGTTGGCGTGCCTGGAGCCTCGTACGGACTTCATCGTCAGCGTTGCACCGGTGGTGAGCATCGCGGACCTGGTGATGAGCTGGCCTACCCGCTCGTTCTTCGAGGAATCACTGGAAGAGCCGGCGATGATGATTCGGGAGCTTCGCAAGATCCTGGCGCCGTTCACCCCCCTGTCGCACGCTCTCGGCATCCCGAAGGAGCGTGTGTTGCTGGCAGCGAGCGCGAACGACGGAATCATTCCCGCGGTTCACACCGAGGCCTTGTGGGAGCACTTCGGGCGTCCGCAGGTGTATTGGAGCTGCGGTGGGCACATTCTCTACTTCGACAAAGCCCGCGTGACCGACCGCGCTCTCGCCTTCCTTCACGACATCGAAGTCATCGGCTGAGCATGGAAGTCCGTGGATACAGCCACCCCGATTTCCGTTCACTCCGGGACACCGTGCGTTCGTGCGCGCCCGCGCGCGGGCCTGGCGGAGCCGCGATTGCCGTTTACCATCGAGGCGAGCTCGTCGCGAACCTCGCATGCGGGACCCGCGACCGAAAGGGAACCCCGTTCGAGACCGACACGCTGGCGCTGAGCATGTCCACGGGCAAAGGGGTGATGGCCACCCTCCTCCACCTGATGGTCGACCGTGGCGCCATCGACCTCGATGCACCGGTCGCCAAGTACTGGCCGGAGTTTGGAAAGAACGGCAAAGGTAGCATCACGATGCGCCAGGCGGCTTCGCATCGTGCCGGCCTCTACTCGATCGCACGTATCATCGACTCCGCCGAGGAGATGTTCGACTGGGACCACATGGTGAAGGTCGTCGAGGACATGTGGCCCGTTCATCAACCAGACACCGACTTCGGGTACCACGCCTGGACGGGAGGTTGGATCATCGGCGAGGTCCTCCAGCGCGTCACCGGCAAGCGTTTCCCGGAGCTCGTGAAAGAGTGCCTCGCCGATCCGCTCGAGCTCGACGGTCTCTACATGGGCCTGCCGGAGAGCGAGCTGCCCCGCGTCGCCGAATTTCTGATCCCACGGATCCCGAGCAAGGTGCTCCGCGGGCGGCCCCGGAGCCTCCGTGCCCAGGTCCGCAAGACCGCGTCGACGACGGCACGCTGGCACTCCAAGCTCGGCCAGTTCGTGGACGCGATGATACCTCCCGGCCTGGGAGACGTGTTGGGCGACCCGCGTTGGCTCACGTCCGTGATCCCTTCGGGCAACGGAGTGTTCAATGCTCACTCTTTGGCGCGTCTGTATGGGGCGCTGAGCCTCGGCGGAAGGCTAAACGGGGTGCGCCTCATGTCTCCATCGACGCTGGCGGAGGCCGCGGAGGATCAGAACGCTCCCATCGGCCGGGTCATTCCTTTCCCGCTTCGCTTCAAAGTTGGCTACATGCGACCGGTGTCCCTCGGCCTCCGATTCTCGCTTGGAACGCGGCTCATCGACGTGGGGCGTCCGAACCCACATGCGTTCGGCCACTTCGGTGCCGGCGGCTCCGGCGCCTGGGCCGATCCCGAACGCGAGCTCGGCGTCGCAGTCGTCACGAATTGCTTTGGCGGCCGAATTCCAGGCGACCTCAGGCCCGTTGCGGTCGCTACCGCGAGTGCACGTTGCGCAGATCGACGCTGACACCCGAAGCGCGGTTGCCGGCGTATGGAACATACGGTACCCCGCTCGGGCATGCCGACGCTCGCTCTCCTGTTCCTGGTGACCGCAGCGCTCTATGCAGCCGTCGGGTTCGGAGGAGGGTCGACCTATAACGCGCTTCTCGTGCTCGCGGGAACGGACTATCGCCTGCTCCCGTCCGTCGCGCTGCTTTGCAACCTCATCGTCGTGACCGGTGGTGTGCTGCACTATCGGCGATCCGGCGACCTCAGTTGGAGATTCGCCCTTCCCTTCGTCGCCTCGTCCGTCCCGATGGCTTGGCTCGGCGGACGTTTGCCCATCGAGCAGAGCACGTTCGTCTCGTTGCTCGGAGTCTCGTTGTTCGGCGCCGGCGTGGCGATGTGGTTGCAACCACCCGAGACGTCATCCCGAGGCCCGGCTTCATCGCGCGTCAGCTGGCTCGTGGGCTTACCACTCGGCGGAGCAATCGGCTTCGTGAGCGGAATGGTGGGCATCGGCGGCGGGATCTTCCTCGCGCCGCTGCTTCATCTGCTCCGGCTCGCAGAGCCCAAACGAATCGCGGCGACGGCCAGCGCCTTCATCATGGTGAACTCCATCGCGGGGCTGGTCGGCCAAACGATGAAACAAGGAACGACGACCCATGTCGATGGGCTCAGCAACTACGTCTGGCTCTTCGTCGCGGTTCTAGTCGGTGGACAAGTGGGCAGCCGCCTCAGCACGCGCGCTCTTTCCGGGCGTATCGTCAAGCGACTCACCGCGGTGCTCGTCCTCTACGTCGCCGGACGGCTTCTTTACACGAGCTTCGCGTGAGACCGTTCAGCGCCGGACGCGCCAGGGTTTCGCGCGTTCGAGCTGAGCCGCCAAGCGAAAGAGCGTGGCCTCGTCGCCAAAACGGCCGAGGAACTGCACGCCTACTGGCAGATCGTTGGCGGTTCTGTGAAGCGGGACGGACATCGCCGGGATCCCGGTCAGGTTGGCGACCATCGTTCGCTGCATCACCTGCTCGGCCAGTCGCTCGAGCTGCCCACTGATCACCGCCTCGCGAGCCCTGTCGAACCGCAGCAGCCGGGCGCCCACCGGCGATGCGAACAGCTCGAGCAAGGCACTCTCGGCCCGGCTTGGCCCGGCTTCCTCGAGGGGCGTCGGGATGCGCCCCGAGACTGGGATCGCGAGAACGTCGTACGACTCGAAGAAGGTCCCGAGCGCGACCCCGAGCGCGCGCCGCTCATGGTAGGCGGTGGCACTGACCTCGGCCGGCATGACCCGACCCATGGTTGCGAGGAGCCGGACGACCTCCTCGAGTGAGTCCCGGACCTTGCGGGGCCCGTACTTGGCCTCGAGCTTGGCAACGACTGCTGCCGTATCGGCCGCCGCCAGGATGATCCACGTGCGAAACACCTCCCACTCGTCGTAGGGCAGCGAGACCTCGTCGACCTGGTGCCCCAAACCCTGCAAAAGACGGCCCGCAACCGATATGGCTTCTACGCAATCGCTGTCCATGCGAAGGCCAAATGCATCTCCGGCTGTCGATATGCCGACACGCAATTGGCCAGGATCCTGGGTCGTGGCGGCCAGAAACTCATCAGGCGGGGGAGCTGCGAATGGAGAGCCTGGCTCGGAGCCGGCCGTCGCGTCGAGCATGGCTGCCGAGTCCCGGACTGTACGGCTCACGACGTGGGACGTCGATTGGCCCGCACACTCCCAGCCGAAGTCGGGCCCGATTGGGTTGCGGCCGCGCGTGGGCTTCAAGCCGAAGACGCCGCAGGCGGACGCCGGCAAGCGGATGGATCCACCCTCATCGGTGGCCGACGCCAGCGGCACGATGCTCCCTGCGACCGCGGCGGCCGATCCCCCGCTCGAGCCTCCCGCGGAGCGCGTGACATCCCATGGGTTCCGAGTGGCCCCCCATGCCTCGCAGATCGTATGGGCCGACAGTTTGTATTCTGGCGTGTTGGTTTTGCCGAAGACGACCACTCCCGCCGCGAGAAACCGCCGGACGATCTCGGCGTCGAAGGTCGATATTTCTCCCTTGTGGAGGCGGCTCCCGTTGCTCATCGGGGTGCCACGAAGCGCGTGGTGCGCATCCTTCAGCAGGAACGGCACTCCGGCAAAAGGCCCTGACAACGGCTGATTCACGCGAGCCTGTGCGTAGTCGTAGAGCGGCGTGACGATCGCGTTCAGCTCCGGGTTGAGCTTCTCGGCGCGGAGAATCGCGGCCTCCAGCACTTCCCGGGGCGTGACTTCGCCCTTTGCGATCAGCTCTGCGAGCCCGAGGCCGTCGTAATGGATGTAATCTTCGAACATCGTCTCACCGCTCCTTTTGGCGCGCAGCGCGTACGCGTGAGCTGAGAATCGCGGCGACCGACCCCAGTGATACCGAGAGGATCACGTACGCACCCCCGTAATCGAAGATGTGATCGTGCACTTGATAGAGCCCCAAGCTCGCGACTACGCCGAATGCGTAACCGAGCCAGGGCTGTTCGCTCATCACGATTCTCTGACGGCGTGTGGCGACGGCAACGAACGGCCAGAAGGAGGTCGACGCAACGTAACTCCGATAGGGCTCGCCGAGCTCGGCGACCAGTCGGCGGTCTTGATGCATGCCGCCGATGAAGGCCAGCAGGATGAAACCGAAGAAGAAGACGAACGTGACCCTCGAAGGGGCGAGCAAGGTGTGCGCCGCTGCCCACAACGCGATGCCCGAGAAGAACGGATGACGCGTGATTTGCTGCACGCCGCGCGCAGGCATCGTTCGATGACGAAACACGGCCATGGGCAACCCGGGGTAGCCGACCACGCCTGTGACGAAGAGGGCGAAACCGAACACGGAAAGGACGAGCAACGCCCCATGGATCGGCGGGATGCTCATCGCCAGGGACGCCTGCGGATCTGCGAAACGGTGCAGCGCAACGTAGTGCACGAGCGCTGCGAACGTCGCGATTGCGACCACCGAGTACAGAATCACGTAGCCACCCTCCCCGAGCGCACGCACGAGGCGTTTGCGGACGGGTGCGAGCGACAAGCCGAGGTGGGTTCCTCCGAACCCGATCCACAGTAGCCCTGTGATGACTGCTTCCTGCATCGCGCCTGTTTAGCCTACGATGCTTTCAGGAACAGCTCCACACGCGCGCTCGGGCGCCCCGATCAGGTCACCACTTGCCGGAGCACCTGAGCGTAGCTGTCGGCGATGCAAGCGTTCTCGAGGAGCCCCCGATCGCGCAGCATCTCGTGGAAGCGAGGAAGATTGTAATGCGGAACCGTCATCAGCAGGTGGTGTTCCAGATGGTATTGCACCCCGTTGGGCGCGATGAAGAGACGTTCGATCCAGCCCGCTCGGACTGTTCGCGTCTGCCCGAGTGGATCAGTCGGATCGGGTACCACGGCGTGCTCGGCGATCGAGCGGATGCGTGCGGCCAGCTTGTTCGTCGTCATCCACGCGCCAAACCAGAGCAGATAAAGCGTGGGGTGACCGAGTAACCACAAAACGGCGAAGAGCCCCGCGTTGGTGACGAGGGTTCCGACCACCATCCGAATGGCCGGACCGCGCTCGAGGCGCAGCGGAAGCGTGCCCGTGTCGACCTGCTCGCCTCGACAGACCTTGAACACGAGGATCGTGGTGCCGATGAGTTGCTTCAGGCCGGTAATTCCCAACAAATCGCGAGCCACCTTGCGGGCCATGCTGGCCCTATTCACGGGAAACGGCGTGGCCAGCGCGAGGTCTGGGTCTCCCTCGGTCCAGGTTTTGGCGTGATGCTCGAGATGATGTGCGCGATACATGTCGGCGCTCAAATAGATGGGATAGCCCGCGAGCCAGTTGCCCGCGAAATCGTTGAGCCAACGATTCCGAAACAAGGTGTGGTGAGCGCTCTCGTGCATCACGACGGCCAGGCCCAGTTGGCGCGTCCCGATGATGAACAGCGCCAGCACGACGCTCAGGACGTTCGGTAAATGCGCTACCAAGGCCATGGCGGCGGCGATCAAGCCGTAGTCGACCATCAACGTGAGCCATGCGCGCCGGTCCTCGATGATCCGAAGCTCACGGATTTCCTCTGCGGAGAAGCGCTCCAGCCATGCTTTCTTCGAGCTCCCCACCGATCAACCCCGATGGATGTATTGCTCGAGCTGCTCAATCGCCTTGTCCTGCTCGGCCACGATGCTCCGAACGAGGTCGCCGATCGACACGATGCCCAATAGCTCTCCGTCCTCCATGACGAGCAGGTGACGCGTTCGTTTTCCGGTCATGATGGCCATGCAGTTGCGAGCCGTTTCTTCTCGGCCGACGAACAACACGTCGTCTTCCATGACATCCCGCACCGGCGTGGTGGGTGAAGCCTTTCCTTTGAGGAACACGTTGCGGGCGTAGTCACGCTCGGTAATGAGGCCGACCACTTTGCCCTGATCGATGACGACGAGCGCGCCGATGTCCAAGTCCGACATGCGGCGGATCGCGTCGTACACCGTGGCGGTCGGCGCGATCGATTCGACGTTGTGGCCCTTCTGCTCGAGTAGCTGTGTAACGGTCGCCATGAGTACCCTCGGGCGAGAATACCACCATTGCGCCGCGAGCCCGCTAGGCAGCCTCGCAGGGCCGCGCGGCAAAATGATGGGACTCGGTCACAATGGATGACGACCGTCGTCATTTCGGGGTTCCGGAGCACCATTTCGCCTGTAATCATTGGGCTTTCTGCCTGGCATGCGCCCTGCACTACCCCTGGCCTGCGCAATTCGCACGCGCGAGCCAACGGATGGGAAAACAGAGGCGCGGCGCTTCGACTCGTCGACCCGGCGACGGAAGGCTAGCGCCAGTCCGGCTGCCCCGTCGTGGCGAGCACGGCGTTCCAGAGGTCGCTCTCGACGGACATGTGCTTTTCCTGCGACACCGAGGCGGCGATGGGCACGTGGACGATCTCCTGATTCCAATAACCCATCATCGCATCGGTCTTGCCGGCCATCGCGGCGTGAACCGCACCCCGCGCCATCCGGTCTGTCAAGATGCGATCCCAAGCATTCGCGGGCACGCTTCGTATCACGTAGCTCGGATCGATGTACTTCAGGTTCATGGGGATCTGACGCTGGTTGAAGTGCTCTTCGATCTTGAGGCGCAGGAAGGCACCGATGTCCCGAAATCGCACGTTGCCAGACGCGTCGTGCTCCCCGCGACCGGCCTCGAACAGATGCTGCCCGGCACCTTCTGCAACGACGATCAACGCATGGCCCCGCGTAAGCAATCGTCGCTCGAGGATCTCGAGGAAGCCGCCAACCCCTTCGAGCGGAAACGGCACCTCCGGCACGAGAACGAAGTTGGCCTCCTGGCTTGCGATGGCCGCACCTGCGGCAATGAAGCCGGCGGCTCGTCCCATGAGCTTGACCAAACCCACACCGTTCGGAGCGCCGACGGCCTCCACGTGCGCGCCCCGCAGCACCTCGCTGGCGACCTCGAGTGCGGTGACATAGCCAAAGCTCATCTCTACGAAGGGCACGTCGTTGTCGATCGTCTTCGGAATCCCGATGATCGATTTTCGGAGGCCGCGTTTCTCGATCTCGCGCTGGATTGCGTGTGCGCCGCGCTGCGTGCCGTCGCCGCCGATACAGAAGAGAATGTCGATCTCCTGGGCTTCCAAGAAGTCCACGAGGATCGCCGGCTCCTGCATCCCCCTGGAGCTCCCCAAGAACGTACCTCCCAAGTGGTGGATGTTCTGTACGGAACGCTGCGTCATGTAGATCGGCTCCAGGCCCGAATCGGGGTTCAGGCCCGCGTACCCGTTGCGGATGCCGAGGACGCGCTTGACGCCGTAGTTGTGGGTGAGCTCGAGAAAGCCGGAGCGGATCACGTTGTTGAGACCGGGCGACAACCCACCGCAGGTCACGAAGGCGGCAGTGGTCTCCGCGGGATTGAAAAAGATCCGTCGCCGAGGGCCTGCCTCCTCGAAGCAGAGGTCGCCGGTCTCCGCGGGCGCATCACCGATGTGGCGCTTGACCCGAACGCGAATCGACTCGTTGGCAAAAGTTCGCCCCTTGGCGACGAGCGGCGAATCGTAGTCGCAAGGGCCGAGCGTTTTGATCTCGAGGTCATGCTGCTTCAGCATCGTATGGGAAAGCATAGACCTTTTGCGGTGCGGACGCCGTTTGATCGCGGTTTCCCCTGCCTTTCACTTGTCCGCGTCCGAGCGGATTGATATGAAACACTGATGGGCGACCGCCATCTCGATCTCGGTGCGCTGGGCCGGTCCAATAGAGGCACGATACTCGTCACTGGAGGGGCGGGATACATCGGGAGCCATTGCTGCCTCGAGCTTCTCGATGCCGGCTACGAGGTGGTCGCGCTCGACAACCTCTGCAACAGCTCTCGTGAATCGCTTCGGCGTGTCGAGGAGATCACCGGGAAGTCTCTCAGCTTCGAAGAAGTCGACCTGCTCGACGAAGACGCAACCGACCGGGTAGTCGGCGCCCACGACTTCGAGGCGGTGATCCATTTTGCCGGGCTCAAGGCCGTCGGCGAATCCGTGGAAGCGCCGCTACGCTACTACCACAACAACGTCTCGGGCACTCTGAACCTGCTTCGCGCCATGCGCGGCCATGGCTTGCGGCGCATCGTCTTCAGCTCCTCCGCGACGGTCTATGGCGATCCGGCCTCTTTGCCGATCCGCGAAGATTGCTCGACGAGTGCCAACAACCCGTATGGCCGCACGAAGCTGATGATCGAGCAGATCCTCGGCGACACGGCGGTCGCCGACCTCAATCTAAGGGCGATACTACTCCGATACTTCAATCCGGTCGGCGCACATCAGAGCGGACGCATCGGCGAAGACCCACGTGGCGTGCCTAACAACTTGATGCCTTACATCATGCAGGTCGCCGTCGGCCGCCGCCCCCATCTGCGTATCTTTGGCGGCGATTACCCCACCCGCGACGGGACGGGTGTGCGCGACTACGTGCACGTCGTGGACCTCGCACGCGGGCACGTCGCCGCGCTCCGCAAGCTCGACGAGATCAGTGGATGCATCGCGTACAATCTCGGCACGGGGACCGGCTACAGCGTCCTCGAAATGGTCGACGCGGCCCGGAAGGCGACGGGCAGGGAAATTCCGTACGAGATCGTGGCCCGCCGCCCCGGCGACGTGGCCGAATGCTACGCCGACCCATCCCTGGCCGAACGCGAGCTCGGATGGCGGGCGGAGCGGGGCCTCGATGCCATGGCGGAGGACGCCTGGCGCTGGCAACTGAAGAACCCCGACGGGTTCGCGAGCTGACTCCCGAGGACCAAGGCGTGCGAGAAGAACGATTCGGCGACATCCAGGTGCGGCTGACCGGCGGCCACGATCGTGAAGGCGGCGGCGACGGCCCCTTGGTGGTCTTGATGCACGGGTTTGGGGCGCCGGGCACCGACTTGGTCGGCCTCTGGCGTGTGCTGGACGTGCCCCACGGCGTACGCTTTGCGTTCCCGGAAGCCCCGAACGCGATCCCGGGCATGTTCGGGGCGCGCGCGTGGTGGATGCTCGACCTGCGAAGAGCAGAAGCCGCCCTCGCCGAAGGTCCGCGAAGCTACGCCGACGAAGTGCCGCCCGGGATGGAGGTCGCGACCGACCAGATCGTGACCATGCTGGGCGAGCTGCAGACGAGGCTCGTAGTAGACCGGGAGCGCCTCGTCATCGGCGGATTTTCACAAGGCTCGATGGCGGCATGCAACGCGGTGTTTACCCGGGACGTCGATCCGGCTGGTCTCGTCATCCTATCCGGAACCCCGGTGAACCTTTCCGCGTGGCAAGCAGGGATGTCCCGGCGGCGAAACCTACGAGTGCTTCAGAGCCACGGAGAACGCGATCCGCTCCTGTCGTTCGAGGCGGCGGAGCGTCTCCGCGACACGATGCGCGCCGCGGGCCTTCAAACCGAGTGGATCCCATTCAGAGGCGGCCATGAAATCCCCATGCCGGTGTTGGACGGGCTCGCCCGCTTCCTTCGTGGCCTCGCGTTAGGGACCTGAGGGTCCGAGCGTCAAGCGAATCGACCACGGGCCGCCGTCGGCGCTCGCATGGAAAAGAGTGCCTCCGAACCACGGCGTGGACTCGATCGTGCCGAGGCCCCTCGACTCGATCTCCACCGACGAAGAGTCATCCGTCGGCACGAACACCTCGAGTCGGTTGCCGGCAGCGGCTTCGTCGCCGCTGGCTTCGAGCGCTGTGTCGTCGCTCGCCCAATCGAGCTCGCTCAATCGGCCGGGGGCGAAACGCACGGTCATCCTCTGGAGAACGTCGCGGTACTCCGCGCGGGGCCCTTCGACCGTGTTGGTCTCACAGTTTGCTTCGAAGAATCCCCATACGTAGGGGATGCGACCGTCGCGCACGTCGTTGTACTTGTGCGCGTCCCCGCAGGCTTCCCGCCAAGTCCAAATAGCTGCGCCGAACCGGTAGCGATCTTGCTCGCGGAGGTGGCGCTCGAAGTAGTCATCGTCGGGATCCGCAGCACGGTTGGGACCAGTCCCCCATTCGCCAGTGACGACCGGCGCGCCGTCGTAGAGTTGAATTGCGTCGTCCGCCGCCCGCGCGAAGCCCTCTTCGAGCGTACCCGCGTTGATGCCCCCTTGATAGATGTGGGGGGCGTAGACGACCTGATCATCGTGCTCGAACGAAAGGGCCGGAAGGCCGACTGCGTGCCAGGCGATACTCGGCTCGAAGAAGAAGAGACGCCTCGGCGCACCGACCTCGGCTTCGGCCGCGCGCATCTCCGCCAACGCCTCCTCATACAGCTCGGCGAGCAGTAGATCTTGCCCGGGTGCGAAGACGTTCGGCTCGTTCATGAGATCAAAACCTGCCACCGAATCGTCGGTGGCGAACCTAGCCACGACATGGCCAAACATCTGCACGTAGCGCGTGCGGATCCCAACGCCTCCAGGCCCCTCCACGTTCTCGAGGAAGGCTCTCCAAGCGGCCTGCACGGCTGGAGTCAGCTCGCGGTTGCCGGCCTCGCAACGAGGCTCCCCTCCATCGAACGTTGCCCATTCCGGCGCTCCATCCCACCCGCCTGCGG
>Ga0209536_100002914_pt1 | contig 27728 bp, 28 predicted proteins | sample DeeMarSeWOR28_12_FD_187461 | JGI IMG/M metagenome (GOLD analysis project Ga0209536, IMG submission 187461) | Marine sediment microbial communities from White Oak River estuary, North Carolina - WOR-2-8_12 (SPAdes) (version 2) | ecosystem: Environmental > Aquatic > Marine > Intertidal zone >... | reverse complement strand
TGGCGAGGATACACACGCACCACTCACAGTGGTTGATGCCCGTGTCGACAGTAGGCTGCGCCGCGAGGCCGTGAATATCGGCCTGGACGTGGATGCGGCCGTGGCAGTCAAAGTTGGTGAGCGCTGGCTACACGGCGCGGAGGCCATCCACGCAACAGCCGCTTTGCTTCAGACCGGACTCGCGCAACGTGCCAATGCCCTGCTGTTCAAATCGGACGTGGTCACACGTTTGGTTTACCCGCTGCTGACGGCCGTGCGCCGAGTGTTGTTGTGCCTGCTGGGACGCGAGCACATCGCGGGCGACGTTGGTGATACGTAGTCATACATTTTTTTGTTTGCGGAGTTCTGTTTTGACAGAAATTACAGAATGAAAAACCAAATAAGAGGAGACGGGCCATGAACACACGTTACTTCCAATACTCACTTGCCTGGCCAATCGTGCTGCCACTGTTGCTGTGGGCAGTGGCTGCCGTGGTCGGAATGCGAACACTTAGCGACCATGTTCCCGATGCCCTGATGATAGCGGGCTGGATCGTGTGGGCGTCGCTGCTGTTCGGCGGATTGCCGTATTTGGGTTGCGCGATCTGGGCATACAGAAAGCTCAACGGCGCTAGCCCAAAACAGGCGATAGCGCTTTGGTGGCGCCTGCCACTGGTGTTCCTGGTCATTGATTTCATCTGCCTGGCGCTGGCGATGCCGGTCGCAACAGTGGTGGAAAGCGGCAGCTGGCAAGGCGCGGCGGTGGGTGTCCCACAGGCGTTATTCCTGAGTCTGTTCGTACTGCCGGTTGGATATTTCTACGCCCTGCTCGTTGTCGGGGGTTATCGCCTCAGTCAATGGCTGCACCAGCGTCGCGGCGGAAAATCCTCGCGCTGGTGCCTCGGTTGCGACTGACGGAGGCGTCCCATGATCGAGCTATTCCTCAATCTTTTGCTGGTGCAGGGGCTGCTGGGTGCCTTTGACACGGTCTATCACCATGAACTCACCGTCGCATTGCCCCGTTCGGTCACGGCACGGCGCGAACTCAGTATCCACGCCCTGCGTGCTCTCCTCTACGGCGCAATGTTCTTCGGCCTAGCGTGGTTCACTTGGCATGGTTTGTGGGTGGTCGCGTTGGTGGGGCTGGTGCTGGTTGAAGTGGGTCTGACCTTGTGGGACTTCGTCGTTGAGGACACGACACGAGTACTGCCTGCCAGCGAGCGCATTACCCACACCGTGTTGGCGATCAACGCCGGCGCCGCGTTCGCCTTGTTGGCGCTGCACTTGCCGCATTGGTATGAGCAGGCAACTGCTTTGGTGCTCGTCCATTACGGCTGGCGTTCGTGGTTGTTGAGCGCGCTGGCACTTGGTGTGGTGATCTCGGGCCTACGCGATGCCCTGGCGGCGTGGCAGCTACAACGTCTGGATCTCGATCTCGGTCTGGACTTGGGCTGCGTACACAAGCGCATACTGGTCTCCGGGGCAACGGGCTTTATTGGCAGCGCGCTGGTACATGAATTGTTGCGGGATGGCCATAGCGTAACCGTGTTGAGCCGGCGCCCGGTGGCCGCCGCGGTACACTTCGGCGGCAATCTCCGAGCGGTGCGCAGCACCGAGGCGCTGCATGCCCATGAGCAGTTCGATGCTGTCATCAACCTCGCCGGCGCCCCCATAGTGGGAATGCCATGGTCAGAGAAGCGCAGGAGGGTGTTGCTGTCCAGTCGCCTTAATACCACTGAGGAGTTGTTGCGATTCGTGCGCCGGGCGCAGCGTCCACCGCATGTTTGGTTGCAGGCTTCTGCAATCGGCTATTACGGCACCAAAGCCACAGGCACGCGTACGGAAGAGGCACCCGCCGGCGACGGCTTTGCTGCCAGTCTGTGCCAACAATGGGAAGATTTGTCGAGCGAATTGGATGCACTTTCGATACGCCGTGTCACGTTACGTATGGGTCTGGTGTTCGGGCGCAGCGGCGGCGCACTGCCAATGATGCTGCTGCCGTTTCGCCTGGGGCTGGGCGCCGTGCTAGGCAATGGCCGACAGCACGTGGGCTGGATCCACCTCGAAGATCTGCTGCGCCTGATCGCCCACGCCATTGCAGATGAGTTCATGCGGGGCACGTTCAATGCGGTGGCACCCGACAGCCCAACCTATGCTCAGTTTGCACGGGCGGTGGGCAAAGCGCTGCAGCGCCCGGTGTGGCTGCATCTGCCAGCTGGGCTGCTGCGCGGCGGACTCGGAGAAATGGCCTCGTTGTTTGTGGACGGACCGCACGTGATGCCGCGGCGGCTGCAGGAGTCAGGATTTGAGTATCGCTTCCCGGATCTCCGCGCTGCGTTGATGGATCTCAGTTGAGAGGACTTGCCGATGAGTCGCTTGGCGCTCGATGTCGACCAACAGTTGGAACCCTCGCGGCACACCCGTAGCCCACTCACCTTTGCCGCCGTGCTGCGACGAACGCTGGGTGAGCGGGCCTGGTCGAACCTCGATCCGCAAATCGCCGCCCGCTTCGCACCGACGATTCGGCCAAAGAATCCGCTGCGATTCGTCGGTGATATGGACTGGGTATACTGCTCCCCATTGGGCGCGCTAATCGCATGGCTGCTGCGCCGTGCCGCGCTTGTCCCCGAGCGCCGCGCGCGCAAAGTACCCTTTGAGTTTCGCGTTGGCGTGCACGACGGGCAGTTCACCAAGGAGCGCGATTACCATCTGGGTCAACATCGCGTGTTTCGCTTCCGTTCAGTGTTTCGCGATACGCCGCGATTACAGGAGGAATTTCGCGGTGGGCTGGGCATGTATCTTCAATTGCGAACCCAATGCGGGGCATTGCTGTTTCGTGACGACGGCTACTTTGTGCGCCTGGGTTGGTGGCGAATGCCCCTGCCCGGATGGCTCACGATAGGGCGCTTCGAGCTGCTCCATCGCAGCATCGACACCGAGCGTTTTCAAGTCGTGTTGCGCGTCGCGCACCCGGTGTTCGGTACGTTGTTCTACCAGCGCGGGGAATTTCGCCACGCCAAGCGTGGGCCGCGCTGACGCATTGCGATAGTGTGGCCGAGACCATCGTCCCGTCGCCCGCATACGCGCAGAGTCGTCTTCGAACCTCTCCACGCTCGATGATTCCATGCGCTCACCGACAGACTCTCGTGTGCACGAACGTGTGGTGGTTCACGAGTGATGCAAGCTGCGTTGCCGGGGTGGTCCCCGGCGGCTGGGGCCCGCGCTGGTGACCACTGGCCCGGCGTCCTCAGTGCCCGCGGTCCGACCGCCGCGGTGCTGCGCAGTTCACCAAGGGTTCCCCCAAGGGGATTCCTTAGGTGTCGTGGAGATGCGTGTATCGATCGATGGCCCTGGCCAGGTCTTCCGGCGTACCAATGTCAATAAAGGGCGAATCAGATACAGGGATCGCCTCAACGCGAAGACCATCGTCGATTGCAGCCCGAATTACATCACCGACAAACAACTCCGGTGCGCTCGCCCCGCGCTGAAGGTGGTCCTTGAGGTAATCATGCATGTAGCGGGTGAAGCTCGGCGACCACACCGCAATGCCCCACGTCCAGGGGAGCGGACTCTCCTGTTGCTTGATCACGATTTGCCTCACGACACCGGAACCATCGACGTCGACCATGTCGCACTTGTCCGGTCGGTCCGCAGGGAAGAGCCCGAGCACCACATCGGCCTGTCGCTGCCCCTGGCGCCGCAGCACTGCGCTGAACGCAGCCCCGGACTCAAAGAGAATATCGGGAAAACCAAGGGCGACGATGTCCTCCTTCACGAATTGATACGCCCGGTCAATGGTATAAGGAGCGCCATAGGGGATAGTGGTCACCAGATAGGCGATATCTACGCCGAGTGACGCTCCATCGCCGAAGTACGTCATGATGTCTTCTTTGCCGCGGCGCAGGCTAACGAAAATCTTCCTTATACCGGCCAGCTCGAGTTGTTCTATCAGGTACTGCGCAACAACTTTTGGTCGTTGAACGCCGTCTCCTTCGGTATGCAGCCCAACTGGATACAGCTCCTTGCTACATGGCAGCGGCGACAGGCGCGCCGCGCTACCCGCCGCAGGTATGATAGCTACGACTTGTCGTTGATCAGTCATAAAGGCAACCTCGAGTCGTCCACGGTAGTGTACGTGGGGCTATGCTATTCTCCAACGTGCGGGGTGTGGGTACGCATGCCGTAGTCGAGACGTGTCTTTCGCGGCGATTACTATGAATCAACAAAGCGACTATTTTCTCTGGTTGACTCCCGCCGAGCCCGTACTGCAACAGCTCCAAGAGCTCATCAACGCCCTTGCCCGCGACCACGGCGGCCCCTCGTTTGCACCTCACATCACGCTTCTCAGCCGTCTACAGGGCAGTGAAGCGGATCTCCAATCCCGTATCGCCCGGCTGAGCACCGACTTCAGTCCGTTCACTGTGCATTGTCCGACGCTTGGGTGGTCGGATGAATACTATCGCTGTGTGTACCTCGAAATCGAAACAGACGCCTCTCTATTGTCGATCCACGACCGCGCCAGCGTGCTCATCCCGCACGCAGTGAACACGGATTTTCAGCCCCACATTAGCCTCATGTACGGCAATCTGAACGAAGACACGAAGCCGGGGATTGTCACTGCCTTAGAGGACATCTACCCAAGGAGCCTGCTGGTGGACAGGATGTCCCTGTATCACGCGCCGGGCGGGCCCCAGACGTGGCGGCTGGTTAAGGTCTTCCACTTCGTGGGCGAGCCCGATCGAGCAGGGCTACCCAGCCATTGAGGCTCCCCAAACCCCACGGCAACGTCGATCATGACACCGGCCCAGGTTGAGCAGAACTCCGCAACACGGAATGTCCATGGGCCTCAATGGCACGTTGATGCACCGGGGCTGGTGCAAGCATTTACTCAAACCGCGACTGCAGCGGCCGACAATACGCAGACAAGAGCAAGGGACTGCACCGCAAGAATGACATGCGTCTAAACACTTACACCGCCTTCGTCGCCCTGATGGCCTTGCTCGTTGCGTTCATCCTCACGTGGATGGGCAAGACCAGGCTGGACGACTACCGTGCTTACCATCAGGCTATCGCCCAATCCTCCACGTTGGGTATCTCCGACGAAATCGCGCGCTTTGTCGACGCGCGACAGGGTCTCGTGGCCGCGTTTGCCGACGAACACGTCGATCTCATTCGCACCGTGGCGAGCGATCCGGAGAACCAAACTACCTATGCACAGCTCGAGCAACGCATTGCCGCGTATTTTCCTGACTACTTCGCCTTCACGGTTACGGATGCCAACGGCGTACTGTGGGTGGAGGACTTCGATGGATTGATCGGTGAGATGTGTCGGCGGGACATCGCGGACTTCGCCGAGACGGGGCAGCAAAGCCCTCGCATCCACCCGCACCCCGACGTGTATCACTTCGATATCCTGGCGCCGTTTGGCAACGAGAGCGCCGAGGGCATGTTCTTCGTCAGCTTCGACGCCGACGTGCTGGGCTCGTTGCTCAGCGCCGCCCAAGCACCAGGGCATCAACTCATGTTGCTCTATTCACAAGGCTCTGATCTGATCGAGGTCACCGCCGACGGCGCGCGCGTCAAATGGATCCGCGACGACTACCGGCTCGCTGCTGAGGAGCGCGCCCGCATCGTGCATCGCACCAGCGTTGCTGGTACCTCATGGGAAGCAGCCGACCTGCATGCACCGGGCCTGTTTGAACGGTACCGCGACAAACTGGTACTTCAGTCGGTGCTTATCTTCATCGTGACCGTCGCAGTGTCCCTGGTCATGCTCTGGTACCTGCGCCGCGAAGAAGAGCGCCGCCGCGCAGCGGAGCGAACCAAGGATCAATTCCTTTCCGTCGTCAGCCACGAATTGCGTACTCCCATCACGGCGATTCGCGGCTCCCTGGGTCTGGTTGCAGCAGAGGTGACCGGCGCACTGACAGCCAAGTCGAAGGAGCTCGTTTCGCTGGCGCTGGGCAACTGCGAGCGGCTGTTGCTCCTGGTGAACGACATTCTCGACATGCAAAAGCTCGAAGCGGGCAAGATGGACTTCCACTTCTCACCGCAACCGCTTGGGCCGCTGGTCGCGCAGAGCCTCGACAATAATCGCGGCTACGCCGACCAGCTTGGCGCAAGTTACACGCTACGCGACTCGAGCTCGGGGGCACTTGTCAATGTCGACGCGCACCGCTTTGAGCAGTTGCTGGCCAACCTGCTGTCCAATGCGGTTAAGTATGGGGCAGAACACGATACCGTCGAGATCACAATTGAGGATAGAAACGAGCAGGTGCGCGTCAGTGTCACCGATCACGGTGAGGGCATACCAGATGCCTTTCGCGACAGCGTCTTCGAGCGTTTCTCCCAGGCCGACGTCTCGAGTAGTCGAAAGGTTTCCGGCACGGGGCTTGGCACCAATATCGTCAAACTCATCGCTGAGGCGCACGGCGGTACGGTGGGGTTCACAACCGAGGCCGGCAAAGGCTCGACTTTCTATGTGGACCTGCCCGTGTGTGAGGCAGACTCCTCGGTCGGCGCTGCCTAGCGCAGCTCAGGCGTGCACATCCGCCGGCGTACGGATGCTGCTCAGGCAGACGTTGGTCGCTTTTGCAGCTTGCGTTGGAGCGTACGTCGGTGCATGCCCATGGCACGCGCTGCCGCGGATATGTTGCCCGCGTGATCAGCAAGCACCCGTTGGATATGTTCCCACTCCAAGCGCCGTGGCGACATCGGTCGAACGGGTGGTGCGATTGAGGCATCGCCGGCTTCGCGCTCGAAGGCCGCGACTATGTCATCGGGATCGGCGGGCTTGGTGAGATAGTGAACGGCGCCGAGCTTGACCGCTTCCACAGCCGTCGCAATGCTGGCAAAGCCGGTCAGGACAATGGTACGCGCATCGGGTCGCAAGCGTTTGAGCTCGGCGACGAATGGCAAACCTGACTGCTCTCCGATACACAGATCCACGACTGCATACTCAGGCCGAGTACTGATAGCGAGCTCACGCGCACCCTCCAGCGTCGTTGCGGTGGTGACCGCAAAACCACGCCTGGACAAGGCGCGGGCGAGCACTTCGCAGAAGGTGGCGTCATCGTCCACGAGCAACAGACTTGGTTTGGCGCTGTACTGACTCATACCAAGGCTGCCTCCTGGCCGAAGACAAAAGGCAACGTGATCTGGGTGCGCACTCCGCCGCCATCACGATTGCGCAACCGGACGCGCCCACCAAAGCGCTCGATGATGGCATGGGTGAGGAACAACCCCAGACCCAGCCCGTTGGGCTTGGTACTGAAGCCCGGCTGGCCCAGGTTGGCTCGCGTTTCCCCATCCAGACCGGGACCACGGTCCAACACCTCCATGTGCAAACCCTCGGCATCCCAACTGATGTCACATTGCACATCATCGGGCGAGACGTCGGCGGCGTTGTCCAGCACGTTGATCAACGCCTGCGACAGCGTCTTGTCCGCAAGGATGGCAGGCGCGGGATGTGGACCTGTGCAATGGCTGCGCAACCTTACCTCGGGGCGCTGCTCGCGCCACTGCGCCAACAGGCTCTCGAGATACTCATCCACGTTGAGAGTCCGCCCACCACTGAGCTGCACGCTACCCGCCGATGCCGACAACGTGGCCAGGACCTCCTTGCAGCGCACGAGCTGAGCACGCAACGTCACCACCTTGTCGGCTACTGCGTCGACGTCGCTGGCGTCGCCCTCGTCCAGTGCATCTTCGATCTCCTCGGCAAGCAGTGACATCGTCGCCAGAGGCGTGCCCAGGTCGTGGGCCGTGCTGGCGGCAAGCGTGCCCAACGCGACGAGCTGCTGGTCACGCAACGACTGCTCCCGGGCGGCGGCCAACGCTGCCTCCTGCGCGCGCAGTGTGTTGCCCATGCCCACGACGAAATATGCGATCAAACCGGCGCTAATGGCGAAGGCCAGCCACATTCCAAATACATGCAATGAGAAATCGCCGTGCCCGTGAGCGTGCTCAAGCGGCACAGGCTGCACGAAAAGCGCGCTGTAGCAGAGCAGCGTGAAGCCTGCGATCCACCACGTGTAGCGACCAGGCAGGACCATCGCCGCAATAGTCAGCGGCAGCAGATACAACGCGACGAACGGGTTGCCTCCACCCCCGGTCAGATAAAGCACCGCCGTGAACGCGACGATGTCGACCAGCAGCTGCAAGAAAAACTCCTGATGCGACACCTCGGTGCGCCAACGCAGACGCAGACGGGTCAGCACGTTGAACAGTGTCAGCAGACCGATCACGACGCCCAGCGCGAGTGTCGGCAGAGCGATGTGCAGGTACTGCACAGTGATCAAGATTGCCATCACCTGCGCGGCGATGGCGACATTGCGCAGAACGAACAGACGGCTCAGATTGGCGGTGCTGGCCCTAACGAGGCCCCTTGAATCAAGACTGGACATCACGGCGACAGTCTCTCGAACGAATTGGGGCTTGAAATTCTACCACGGCACTATAGGCCGGGGTGCGACAAATTGTCGCGCGTCACTATGTCACATTCCGCCGTCTGGCGCCGCTTGCTAGGCTGCTTTCGCTGCGAGCGGTTCGTGCCTCAAGGCCGCAAAAACAACAGGTTGCGCGATGATGTCCGCGGCAACCACGCAGCGTTCAATTCATACCAAGACCACCTTGCGGAGCGGAAGAACAATGCGCTTGTTTGATTACACCTATTTTCGACTGGGTGCCCTGCTGTGCGCGGGCCTGCTCGGCGCCTGCGGCGGCTCGGACGGCGACGGTGCGTCAACAACCACCGTAACCGGCAGCATTTTTGCCGCGCCGGTTAGCGCAACGAGCGTAAGCGTGCTCGATACGAATGGCGACATAGTGGCCGGCCCCGTCACGAGTGCGGCCGATGGCAGCTACAGCATTGATGTACCTGACGCTGCGTTGAGCCAAGATCTCGTGCTGGTCGCCGCAGGCGGGCAGTTCGACGATGAAGCCACGGGCGCGATGGGCGTCAGTGCCGGTTCGATGTCTGCGTTCCTCGACGCAAACAGCCTCAGCGCCGGCTCTCGGGTCAGTGTGACACCCGGCAGCAGTATCGTGCACCAACTCATTGCCGAGCACGGCGTGGCGCACGCGGATGCACGGACATTTTTCAACACAGCCTTTGGTTACACTCCTGACACCACCTTGATTCCCACCGACGCTACACAGCCGGCGGCCGACGCAGAGCAGGACGAGCTGCTGGCCGGGCTGCGTGCCGCTGTGTTCAGTCAGTTGTGCGCTGATTTGGGCATGACTCCCGCCGACCAGTTCGCGCTGTTCTCCGCGCTGAGCGCCGATCTTGCCGATGGCACGCTCGATGGCATGAACACGCAAAGCGTCGTACTCGTGCCGGGTACGAGTGTGGAGCTGCCGCAGGACATTCAAAACCGCTACGAACGCGCCCTGGTCAATTTCCGTGGCAGCGGCCGGGATGCCACGGGTCTCACCAGCGACCAGATCGGCACCTTCCCCTTCGCCAAGTTGGCCCTGACCGAGACCTACGCCCTGGAGTACGTGCCCGGCAGCATGGCCGCCAAGGAAGGCAGAACGACGTTCGACATCAGAGTCGTGCACCGCGTCTCCGAACAACCACAGGCGGGCCTCGACATCTCACTCATGCCGGTGATGCACATGGCCACCCATCATCACGGAACGCCGGTGGACAACATCGTCGACAACGGCGATGGCAGCTACACCTGCACGCTCTACTACCTGATGGCCTCGACCATGATGGATGGCTTGTCGATGGGCTACTGGGAGCTGGGTGTGCGCGTCGACGATCAAACGCACACCGAGGTGGCCTATTTCTACCCGCCGGTCATGATGAACATGAGCGGCGACACCACCCGCGGGTTGCTACGCGGGCAAGATGACGTCATTGCTGGCATGGACGCGATGATGGACATGAAGCGCCCGTATTTTCTGTTCAACGACGGTCTCAGTGGCAATGGCGATGACCGAAGTCTGGCACTGTATATTGCCGCGCGCGAAGACATGATGAGCTACCCCCCGGTATTCATCGGCACTACGCTCAATGATGGCGACGTGGACTATGAGCTCAATATCGTCAGCATGAGCGTCGAAGTATCCACCGATCAAAGCAACTGGATCGCCGCAACGCATGAAGGCGATGGCCACTGGCGCGCCAACGGGATCAACGGCGTAGTCGACGGCACGCAGGCCACGTTGTACGTCAGGCTCATGATAAACGGCGAGCAGAAGACTTCCGATGGTGCCGCGCCGGCCGGTGACGGTACCAACGACTATGCCGTGATTCTGGCCACCGCCAGTGGTGGCATGTGAAGTTCGTACCGTTTGCGCCGGTAAGCTTCCGGCAAACCCCAGCGCACAGGGACGTGCGCGTCTTAACCCCAGTCGAGATGACCTGGCACAGGCACCTCGCCCCTATGTTGTTGCTTGCGGCGATTGGAGCGAGTGCACCGATGCCGCTTTGGGCCGCCTCATGCTGTGGCGGTGGCTCAGCAACGTCGCTGATTCTGCCCAAGTTCTCCCGCGGCATGGTTGAGATCGCCGTCGACTACGAAAGCTACGACGGCTATTGGAACCAGGACGGCGACCACGTCCCCGATCCGCCCGGCTCGGATCTGAATCAGTATCGAATCAATGCGGGCTATGCCCACCGTCTCGGCGCCAACTGGCAGGCCAGCGTCATCGTCCCTTACGTATGGAACAACAATACCTACGCGGGGTTGGAGTCCAACACCTCCGGCATCGGTGATACCACGCTCAACCTCTGGTACGAAGCCTTTGATACGGTGATGTGTGTCTGGAAAGTACGTAGTTGGGAGGATCTGAAACCCGCCACGTTTCTGGGCCTGTCGTTGACAGTACCGACCGGCGTCTCCCCCTACGATGATGCTGAAAACAGTTTCGACATAACGGGTCGCGGCTTCTATCGGCTGGATGCACTCGCGCTGGTTGAGAAGACCATCTATCCGTGGACCGTCACCGCACAGCTTGCCTACGGCAAGTACCTGGAGCGCTCGGTCAATCGCGAGTACGGCAATTATGTCGCCCCCTACGACAAGCAGCTCGGTGATCGCGTGTTTGCCAGTGTGTCATTCGGCTATACCTGGTTTCTGCAATCGATGAACTCAGTCACGTTGACGGGCAACTACGCCGATCTCTCAGAAGGCGAAGGCACACTGGATGGCGTGAGCGACCCGACGACCGGTTTTCGCAAACGCTCTGTGGGGGCGACGCTCGCGCACGCCACAGCGGACCGCAATTGGGTGACCAAGCTGATCTGGAACCATGCCATTGATCAGGACGGCTGGGGGGAGAACTTTCCGACGACTGACATCGTGACAGTGGGGGTGAGTCGTGTCATTCGTTAGAACCCTTGCGTTGGCTGCGGTGCTGGCTGTGAGCGGCTGCGAGATGGCTGACGACCTCGCCCCCGATGGCAGCGATCGACGCCCCGATGTAGAGCAAGGCGTCATCGGCCCGTACGTGGGTCAGATCGCGCCCGACTTCACGCTGCAGGATACGCTCTACACCGGGGTCACATTGAGCGCGGAGCTGGCAAACGCCGATGCCGTCGTGTTGTATTTCACCATGTGGTGTCCGATCTGCGACAGCCACATGAGTCACATGCGCAGCACGGTCATACCGCAGTATCCTGAGGTGACGTTCTGGTTCGTGGACTATGTATCCGGATCGGTCGAGGTGGCGCGTGCCGCCCAAGTGTCGAGCGGCTACGCCGATGTCACGGTGCTCGTGGACACCGATCAAAATGTACTCGACGATTACGTCGCCACCATGGGCACGACGGTTGTCGTTGACCGCAACGGTGTAGTGCAGATGAATGAGGACTACAAAGACGGTACGCGGCTGCAAAGCGTCCTGGAGGCACTGCCGTGATGGGCCGCAGCCTGATTGTGGCTGCCATGCTGAGCAGTCCGATTGCCACAGTCGCGGCGGGGTCGGGCGAAACGTCGGTCGCTGACGGTAAACAACTGTTCGAGACGCGCTGCGGCGGACTCTGCCATCAGCTGCCGGAGCCGGGCATGCTGCGTACCAAGCAGTGGACCCGCGTGCTCGAGACCATGCAGCTGCGTATGCAGCAAGTCGGTATGCCGCCGCTGAGCGAAGCGGAACTCTCCCGCGTCTCCGCATACCTCGATGCCCACGCCAGGCCCTGAGCCAGCGCCGCGCGCCGGCGCACATCGTCGGGTTCGACATCTCCTACAAACGCCGCAGGTCGACTATCCTTGAGACAGAAGCGCCTGAAACCCGTCGGCGCCGACTGTAGGGGAGAATCTCGCAATGGCAGATCCACTCGACGCACTGGAAGACATGATCGAATCGCTCAAGCAGCAACGCGACGAGCTGCGGCTGCAAATGCACCTGGCTCAGACCGAGGCCAAACAAGAATGGGAAGAAATGGAGCAGAAATGGCATGCGCTCGAAGCCAAGCTCAAACTTGCCCAAGGTGAAGCCAAGGCGGCTGGCGGCGAGGTCATTGATGCGACATCGCGACTTGGCAACGAGATCGCCAAGGCTTACTCGCGAATTTTCAAAGCCTTGAAACCTTGATCACAGTGCCCCGGGGGTCCGGGCACCGGATCCCCGGATGGGCCGCGCCGATTCAGGCCGTTCGGGGACGCGGCTTTGTCCAGCCCAAAATCACCAAACACTTTGCGCCCAATGCGGGCCGCCTGTGACGATGGTCACAGAACCGCCACAAAACCCTCTCAGAATCAGCAGCTTCGCTCGCCCGGCTTCATGGGCTCCTCTACCATGCCGATAGATCGGGTCTCACAACCGTTGCCCGCACGCGCCTATCAGAGGAATCACCCATGACGTCTATGTTGCGACTGATCTTTGCCCTGGCCATCGTATTTGCGCTGTATGCCTGCGGGGGCGGTGACGATGATGGGGACGAGGCAGAGGCCCTGCACACCGACGTCGTGGTGGGCGTGTCGCACGCGGTGGATAAGGACACCCCATTCACCAGTGGTTGTACCAGCTGCCATGGTGCGAGCCTGCAAGGTGATGACGGCCCCTCGTGCACCAGCTGCCATGTCGTCGTCTGGAGCGAGACCCAGGCACCCGGCGGCGGTGGTGGCGGTGTGCAGACGGCGCGCCCGCCAGTGCTAAGCAGCATTGGTGATAAGACGGTGGCGCCCGGTGACACGTTGACCTTCACGGTCAGGGCAACCGACCCAGACGGCGACGCGGTGACCCTGTCCGCCGACGGCACGGTAGGACCGGGCGGCAATCCGTTCGGCACCAATCCGGTGGCGACATTCAATCCGAGCACGGGCGTGTTCCAGTGGACGCCGTCAGACTCGCAGGTCGGCGACTACGACGTGCGTTTCACAGCAACCGAGAACACGGCCGGCGCCCTCACCGACCAGGAGACCATCATGATCACGGTGACCGATGCTGCCGTTGCGCTCGGGGCACAGCTGTATCAAGACCACTGTCAAAGCTGTCATGGGGCACAGGGCCAATGCGGCAGCCGCTCGTCCGTACGCGGCGCGCTGGCCATCACCATCAGTGAAGCTATTGGCGGCAACGTTGGCGCCATGACCAGCCTGAATTTCCTCAGCGCCTCGGACATCCAGGCCATATCCGACTACCTGCAAACGGTGCCGTTGGTGATTTGCCCCTAGAGCTGCTTCGGAGTCCGGTCCTCAAGGCTAGCTTGGAGAGCGGGACCTATCGGACTCCCCATTTAGAGGGGAAGAGCCAAGGCCTGTGCGGAAAATGCCACGGCTGGGCGGCCGAGCAGAGCGGCTAGACGTTGCGAAACTGCTCGAGCGCGTGGTCAGCGATGATCTTCTGGAGGGTCTGGATGTAGGCCTGCCCTTTGGCCGAATAGCTCTGCAGGCCTTCAGCCAGAGCGATGCCGTTGGGGCGTTCGCCGCTGCGGCGGTGCTCGAAGCGGATCTTGCGCAACGGTTTGTAGGCCGGGTGACTGTTGAGCAAATTCAAGTAGTGGCGCACCGACTCGGTATGGCTTTCGTATTTGCGCACCAGGAAAGTGGCCCCCTCGGAACGGCCCTTCGGAACCAGCCCCTTGTCCTTGTCGTACGTCCAGACCCCGAACAGGTTCAAGCCTTCCTTCGCGAAGCGCGAACGCCCCCAGCCTGACTCGGTTGCGGCCTGGGCGAGCGCCAACTCGACCGGAATGACATCGACTTTGATCAGCAGCTGAGCGCGGGCCGCGGCCCGCTTGGTCGGGTCCTTCTTGACGCGGTACTGACGGGCGAGGTTCTTCAACCAGCGCGCATCCGCCTGGCTCAAGGTCTCGCCCGCCTCAAGCAGCTCGAACAGCCCCTGCATGCGGGCGCGATCTTCGAGAATCCGCGCATTCTCCGCCTTGATGATCGGGGCCAGTTGTTCCAAAAAAGCGCTGCGGTGATCCACTGGTGCGGCTGGAACGGAGCGCTTCACCGTTCTGGCCGGCTTCGCCTTGACGGCGGCGGGCAATTTAGGCGCTGGCGCCGCCTGGCGCGGCGGCTCGGGGGGGCTAGCCGCCTCGGGCAAAACCGGGTGGCTCAGGGCAAGCTGCTGTGGCGCGGCGGCTGCCGGCGCGCCGGGCTCGGCGGCCTGCGACGGCACATACCCCGCTGCCAATGCCAGCAGGGGCACAGGCGTGAGGGCGACTACAGCGATTAACAGTCGATCGAGGCGCATGTCAGAACCGACAAGTTCAAGCCAAACGAACTCGGCATATTACCATATTCGAATATGCTGTGAAACCCTGTCCGAAAACGGGGGTGCGTGCGCCGGGGACACAACGGCACGTCGCTCTGAACGCTATCCAGGGGGGCAATGCATCGACGGCAGCAGTCCAATCGCTCCATGGCGGCAACTCCCTCTTCGCCTCTCAGCCGGTGCTCGGCAGCGATATTTTCTAACCATAGCCTAGGCAACGCGCCATTGTGGTGCAGTGCACGACTACTGTCGCCGCCGGTGAACTATTTACCCTGGCTGCTCGGAGCCGACGCGAACAGGGCAGCCGTGGCATCATGGGCTGGCACACTCAGACAGGAGCACGCCGCTGTGAGCACCAACCCGAGGGCTACGCTGAGCACCAGGGCAGTAGCGCTGTTCGCCGCGCTGCTAGCGCTCATGGCGAGTCAACACGCGCGCGCCGACGCACTGCCCATCTTCGACGCCCACATCCACTACAGCCATGACGTGTGGGATGCGATCCCGCCGGAAGGGGCAATTGCGAAGTTGCGCGCCGCTGGCATCACACGCGCGCTGGTATCAAGTTCCAGCGATGAGGGCACGCAGCGGCTCTATCAGGCCGCGCCTGATCTGGTGCTGCCGGCGCTGCGCCCCTACCGCAAGCGCGGCGAGTTGCAGTCATGGCTGCACGATGACAGCGTCATCCCCTATCTGGAGGAGCGCCTGAGGCGCCATCGCTATGTCGCGATTGGTGAGTTTCACGTCGACGGCATTGACGCGGATCTGCCGGTAGTGCGCCGGGTGGTGGAACTGGCACGCGAACATGGCCTGTTGCTGCATGCCCATGCCAACGCCGATGCCATCGAACGCTTGTTTGCGCACGATCCCAAGGCGCGCATCCTGTGGGCCCACGCCGGTTTCGAAGACGGCTCGCGGGTGCAGGAGCTGATGCGCAAACACGCCACGCTGTGGGCCGATCTGTCGTTTCGCCACGAAATCTATCTCAACGGGCGCTTTCTGCCGGTGTGGCGGGAGCTACTCACCGACTACGCCGACCGCTTCATGGTCGGTGTCGACACCTACACACCGCAGCGCTGGCTGCAGATCAATGAAGAACTGGTCTGGGTACGCGAGATGTTAGATGCATTACCGCGCGAGGCGGCCGAGCGCATTGCCTACAAGAACGGTGACGAGGTGATCGCCGCGCGTTTTCGTTAGCAAGGTACGACGCGTGCTTGACGGGGTACGAGCGCGCCGGGACAATCATTGTGGCATGTGAGTGACACCCGAGCCCCAGCCTTACGGGTCGCTCAACCGATCAGAACTACAACAAGGAAGACAACAATGAGACGAACCCTGAGCAGCGTGTTGGGCTGTACCGTATTGCTCGGTTGCACGACGCCCGCCATGGCCTCCGAATATCGGACTGAGCTCGGTGCGCGACTTAGCGCGACAGAGTACGGCTCCGACGACAGCACCCGTGGTCTGCAGCTCGACGGCAGGATCTATTTCTCACCGGTACAGACCGAGACGCACCCACTCGCGGAGGCGGCGTTTCTGGAACGGGTCGGCTCGGTCGGTCTTCTGGGCAGCCTGCTGGAGTTCGAATCGTCGGATGGCGACAAGGCCGACGGCTCAGCTTACGGCATCAGTGTCGACTATCGTCGCCCAGGCAAGGCCTTGGTCTTAGGCGCTAGCGGCATCCAAACACGGGCCGATGACGGGAACTTCACAGCCGACAGCACATTCTGGTCGCTCAGCGCCGGGGCGTACGTCGCGACTGCGACGACCGTTGCCGTAGCATACTCGAGTAACGAGCTTGACAGCGACTTCGGCGACACTACGACGACGAGCTGGACACTCGGCGTGCGGTCGGTGATTAAGACATCCAACGACAAAGCGTGGGCATGGTCGGCCAACCTCGGTACGCAGGAAACCGACTTTGATGGCTACTCGAGCGACCTGCATTCATTAGGCGGCTCGCTGACATATTACCCGAGCCGCTACACGGGATTCGGCGGCGCCCTCACGCTGACCGCCGATGACTTCAAGTCATTGGCCGACGGCGGCCGAGTGGCCGTCTTCGTCCGGCATTTCGTCAACCCTGCATTTTCGTTTGGGTTCGGCTACGAGCACGACGACACCGATAACTCGTCGGATGGCGCCAGGGCCGACCGTTTCACTGCGACGGCGGCGGTGCGCTTCTGAACCCCAGGCGCGAAGAGCAACAAAGGATGGCGACATGTAGCCCGCTTCCCCGGACTTCGCTAGCGCTTCTTCCCAGCTACATATGCTCGCCACATCCAGAGCTTCCCGGAGACATTCGGTTTGCGTAGCCTGGACGAAGTACCCGCACGGGTACGAAGTCCGGGAGCGGCGTCGGACGCATTACCAGTAGGAGCGCTGAGACACGAACGGGTGGACGCGGACGAAGATCAGTCCTCTTTGGAGGGCGCGAACCACTGTTGAAATTCGGCCGGCAGCGCGGTAGTCGGCGGTGACGTACCGGCGATTTCCTCTTCGATGCGCGCGATGCGCCGCTCGATATTGGGGTGGGTGCTGAGAAACTCGGGTACGTACTCGGCGCCGCTTTCTTCCTGCAGCGCTTCGAACAAATCCTCGCCGCCGTGCACGTGACCATACAGCTGGCGCAACGTCGCCATCGCAGTGGCGTCCGCTTCGCTCTCGTGGCTACGGCTGAACTTCAATCCCGTCAACTCGCCGGTGTCACCAATGACGCCCGCGATCAGCGTATCGCCCAAGGAACTGCTGAACACTGACACGGCAACACCCACCACCAGCGCACTGCCCAGGCTGCGAATGACATGGCGATGCTTGATGTGGGCGATCTCATGCGCCATCACCATCGCCAATGCATTCTCGTTGGGCAACTTCTCGAGCAAACCACGAAACAACACCATGTGCCCGCCCAGGGTGGCATAGGCGTTGACCGTATCGTCATCCACGAAGTGAACAGTGACGGCCATCTCTTCGGGTAACGCCTGCTGCGCAACGATGCGCGCGGCCAAACCTTCGAGATAGTTTTGCAGCTCGGGCGCAGCGTGGTTCTCATCTGGCACCAGCAGACGAATGTCGCGCTCGAAACCGTAGGGGATGTAGTGGGCAAGCCGGTCGGCAAAAAAGCCCAACGCCAGCAACGCCAGGAACAAGCCACCGAGCACCCCGCCGGCCAGGTAGGCGAATTCGACCAACGGATGGGTCTTGCTGTAGTTGATCCCCTCAGGGATCTCGGGGCTGCTGTACTCCAAACAACGTCCTCTACAGAGTAGGCACTAGGTACTAGTTGCTAGGTGCCACGAACCTAGTGCGCGGGCTTGGCACTTCCTCGACCCTAGCTCCTAGTTCCTCGCTACTGACTTAATCGATGAACGCCGTCCCATAAGCCAGCACTTCAACCGATCCGATCTGGTTGCGCCGGCCCTGCGCGATGCGCGCAGTTTCCAGCTTGAGGTTGAAGATCAGCGACGCGCCAAGCGCCTCGGCTTCCTCCTTCATACGCAGTATTGCTTCGCGCCGCGCACGATCCAGCAGCGTTTCATACGAGGTCACCCGCCCGCCGATCAGATTGCGCAAGCCCGCGATGAACATTTTGAAGTAGTCCACCGAAATGACAACGCTGCCCATGACCATTTCGGTCTGCTTGGGACGCAGACTGGGATCGGGGATCTTAGTGGCCATCACCGGGATCTTGCGCAGCAACGCCTCGCGCTCACGAATGCTGCGATAATGGCGCAGCTCCGCCGCGCGGCCGAAGCCATAGCCCAGCGCCAGCAAGACGAGCAGGATGATCAGGTCGGCCATCAGACGCCCTCCAGCACCACCGCCGTACCGTAGGCAAACAGCTCAGCCGCACCGGCAGCAACGCTGGACGTGGAAAAACGGACGTTGAGCACGGCGTTGGCGCCCACGGCCTGGGCCTCTTCCATCATCCGCTCCATCGCCTCCTGGCGCGACTCCTGCAGTAGCTCCGTATAGCCCTTGAGCTCACCACCGAAAATATTCTTCAGCCCAGCCATGAAGTCCCGGCCCACGTGCTTGGCGCGCACCGAGCTGCCCTGCACCAGACCGAGGTGCTTGCGTATCCGTTTGCCGGGAATGATTTCCAAATTAGTCAGTAACACGTCGCCTCCTTATCACACGACTGCCATCCGAGTCCGTGCGACCGACCGCGTGGGCCAGTCTCACAAGGTCCTATTTCGGCCGCGAAGGCGGAATTCTGCAGTCGGAGGGAGCGAAGAGTGACGGGGAGCACAGGCGCGGCTGCGGCCGCTACCGCACACCCCAATGCCAGGCTTTGACCGGCGCCTGGTTGGACAAGGCGAAGAATTCGATCTCGCACTCGGGCAGACTCAGCAAGGCGCAGGTGTGATTAAACCAGGTGCTGCCGGGGTTGATGACGAGTGTCCCGCCCAGCGGTTGGGCAAACACTTGGTGCGTGTGTCCCACCACCAGAATATCTTGCTCGAACCCCGCAAGCCGCTCACCCCACGCGCTGGTCTGCGCGGCGATCAACGCGCCGCTCTCATCGAGCAGGCGGATGCCTTCATCGTAGGAGCGTGGCGGACTTGCATGCACCATGTATAGCGTCCTGCCCTCGATGGTGAGTTCGATGACGCTGGGCAGGCTGCGGAGGAACGCCGCGGCGGGATCGGCTGCCTCGCCAACGGTCTCGAGATACCACAAATCGTGGTTGCCCATAACAGTGCGGCAACCGTTGTCGGCAAGCAACCGAACGCACTGCTCCAGCTCCACGCCATAGCCGGCAACGTCGCCCGCACAAAGAATCAACTCAGCGCCTGCGCCACCCAAGACATCCACTGCCTCCGCCAGCGGTGCACTGTTGGCATGGATATCGCTGATAAGACCGATTTTGGTGCTCACGATAACGGTTGCTGGATTGGTCAGGGTTGCTCGAAAATCCTAGCATAGCGGGTCACGGGTGGTAGCTGTCTTGGGAAACACGAGGGTCGGTCTCTCGCGCAGCCGGAACCGCCGCGGCTGTCACCGCAGATGACCGCACGGGGAGAGACTAGATTGCCGAAAGGCAGTGATTGCGCAAACTCAAGTGGATGGCTGCGCGGTTCAGCGTCTGTTTCAGATTGCGCTTTTGATCAAGAATGTGACCACGATGCAACCATCCATCGACATCGTCTCCATCGTGTTCCTGATCGGCGCCGCTCAGGCCGTGTTTTTCGCCGCGCTGCTGGTGTCTCCTCGTCAAAGCAACCGACGCGCGAACGCTATCCTGGCACTGTTCCTCATCGCCTTCGCGTTCACGCTGATCGAGGCGTTCCTGACCTACACGCGGCTCTACGTTGCCCACCCCCAATTGCTGGGGTTGCTGTGGCCGATCGACTTTCTCTACGGTCCCTTGTTCTACGCTTATGTCCGTGCGCTAACCTGCCCATCGTTTCGCCTCACCAAAGGCAAGCTACTGCACTTGCTGCCATTCCTGATAAGCGTTGCGAGTTTCATTCCCTTTGTGCTCTTGAGCAGCCATGGCAAAGTTGCGTTGCTCGCCGGCGAGCTGAGCCCGGGGCCCTACCACGCGGTTATCGGGCTGAACATGCTGGCGGCCATGATCCAGATTATGGTCTATCTCGGCCTGTCTCTCTGGCGTCTGCGCCAGCACCGCAAGGCGATCCAGGACACACTGTCTTATCGGGAGGGTGCGGATCTGCGTTGGCTCACGAATCTGGCCCTCGTATGCGTCGTGCTCTGGCTGCTCTACGTGTTACGCGACCTGCTGCTGCCGATGGCAGGGGTGGAGGTCGCGAGCTATTGGCTGCTGCCGCTGGCAATTGCACTTGGCATTTACGCGCTAAGCTACTGGGGACATCGCCAGTCGCAGGTTTTCGTCGACGACACACCCGACTTGCAGAGCGTCACGCGGCAGCCGAAGTACCAGAAATCAGCGTTGAGCGGAACGCAGTCGAATGAGATCTCACAGCGGCTGACCGAAGCTATGGATCGCGACAAGCCTTTCCTGGACAGCGAGCTGACGCTGAAAGCACTGGCTGAGCGGCTGGGTGCGTCGCCGAACCATCTCTCACAAGTTATCAACGAACGCATCGGGACGAGCTTCTTCGATTTGGTCAATACCTACCGCGTGCGGGAGGCCAAAACCCTGCTGACCGACCCCGTGGAGCAGCACAGCTCGATCCTCGCCATCTCATTGGAGGCAGGCTTCAAATCCAAGTCCGCTTTCTACAACGCCTTTCGCAAGCACACGGGCGTGACGCCCCACCAGTACCGTGTCGCTGCGGGTGGCGACAGCGTTCGCCAGGCAGAAGCCTAGCGATCCCACCCTTCCACTCCGAATTTCCGGTCCAGCCCTATAGGCCCGGACGACATCCGCGATTGCTCTGTGCTGAACTCAATCTGTCGGCAGCCAGTGTGGCGTACGACAATGAGCAGGCGCAAGGCGAGTGTCTGGATCCGTCACAACGTGGGGCGCGGCCTGGGGGTTGCTGCCCTCGGTGTTGCGCTTGCCGGCACCGACACCACAGCGGCGCGGCGATGCACAACGGAGAAGATGATGAACGATCAGAGACAGGCCGCGGACGAGGCGTATCGCCAGGGGCGATTTCCCGAAGCAGAAGCTGGATATCTGCGCGTGCTCGAGGCCGCGCCCGCTGACGCGGCGCTACTGGAACGCCTGGGTAACCTCGCTCTGTGGCACAACCGTGCGCAACAGGCAGAGGACTACCTGCTGCGGGCGCTGCACAGCACGACAATGTGGCGTAGGCTCTGGCCGTTCAACGCTGAGCTGAAATCCCGTCTCGCACTCACCTACTACCGCATGGACCGATTCGCCGATGCGGCACGGCTGTTCGATGAAGCCGCCGGTCCCATTGCGCTGGGACCGTTTCGGGAGCTGAGCAGCTACGCGCGCACGCTCAGGCTGTTTGACGACGTGATCCCGTACGCCCTCGAAGGCCCCGACGAGAGCGAGGTACCGTTCCTCATCACCGATCCCTTGCCGGTGATCGAAGTCGCGGTGAACGGCTCGTCGCCTTTGCCCTTCGTCATCGACACTGGCGGTGCGGAGCTAATACTGGACAATGAGTTCGCCCAACAGGTCGGCGCGGTGCTCGCAGCGACCGCTTCTGGGCAGGGCGCCGGCCCCACGGGCCGCTACGGCCTGGGGCGGGTGGATGCCGTTCATATTGGCGAGTTCACGCTACGCAACGTGCCCATTCACACACTTGACACTCGACCCTTGGCCGCCGCCTTGGGTGGTCAGAAGGTGCAGGGCATTGTTGGCACACGAACGCTGATGCACTTTCTCGCAACGATCGACTATCCCGGCCAGAGACTGGTTCTGCGTCGTCCGAGTTCACCGCAGCAAGAAACGCTGGCGCATGCTGCCACGGCCACAGGCGGCGCGGCCATCCCCTTCTGGCTGGTCGAGATGCATATGATGCTTGCCCGGGGGTCGGTAAATGACCTGGAACCCACGCCATTGTTTGTGGATACGGGCTTGGCGGGCGGCGGTTTCACCGCGTCGGAAACCACGCTGCGCGCTGCCGGCGTCAATGTCGACTGGACGCAAGCGCGCGAGGGTCCGGGGGCCTTCGGCATGGTAGAGGCAACACCTGTCGTAGTAGATCGCATAACGCTTGGTGACGGTGCGAACACGGTGACGGAACACGATGTCGCCGGCGTCGCGATCCGTCAACTGCCGAGCATCTTCTCGAGTAAGGACAAGCTCGGCTTTCGTATCGGCGGTCTGATATCGCACGCGTTCTTCCGCCGCTACGCGCTGACGTTCGATTTCACGACCATGCGCCTTTACGTGCAGCCCAGTGCTGCTAGCCAAATCATCTACGCGCCGCGGAGTACTGCACCATGACCATGCGCGTGCTCGTAAACGGCCAGGAAGTCACCCTCCTTGCCGCGAAACTGTGGCTTGTGAGCCTTGCCTTGCCGGTTGGACTTCCCGCCTAGGTCGCACACGCGCTGTGTTGCTGAGCGCGGGTGCGCTCGTCACGGTGGCTATTGTTGCGAACGCACTGGTTTACGCGTTTGCGTTGGCTCTCGCGACGACCGTTGCCCGGCCCTTCCCCTGTTTCGTGAGCAGGCGGCGTGGACATCGCTGATCAATACAAATTGGAGTGGTCACTCAGACCTGCCGGTGACGGTTGATTGATCCGCCGCACTTCAGAGTCACTCGGATTGTGACCCGATGTCCGCCGTGGCCATCCTCACACTGCTGCCTGGTCAGCAGTGCGCGTTCACACTAGCTCGATCTTGACTGCGGATGAACCCCGCGCACCATCAGCTACGACGAATCGCACCCGTTGGCCCTCACGCAGTGAGTTGAGACCACAATCGCGGAGCGCGGACGCATGCACGAACACATCCTTGCCGCCGTATTGCGGGCGAATGACGCCGAGCCCTTGGCCGTTGTCGAACCATGACACTATTCCAGTAACCACGGGAGTTCCTTTGTGTGGTGGATGATGCTGAGCTTCAATGCACTGTTGAAGGCCGGAAGCGCCCGTGTACCGAGCAAACGAGCAGAAGGGCGACGGAACTGGCAACAAGCAGGATCCTGAATCCCCTCCACTATACACCGTTCTGGCCTAGGAGCTATGCACAGATGACGCGCTCTCGCCAACGGGTCAGTCCAGCGTGCAGACATACATGAATACGCATGGATTCCATGAGCAATATAGAATGGGAATCCGGCTCGAGGCGCTCGCCTTTAAAAGGGGCGGGACTACGGTGGCTGACTACATCCCTCGGGTCCTGTCATGGCCCGAAAACTCACGTGCCACTTCGCTCGAGGTGTGCATCCGCGCGGACAAGAGTCGCCCGCCGGCTCAATATGCGGCAATCCCAATAAGTTGACTGGGGACAGCCTTCATCGTTGGTCTTCGCTCGTTCCGGCCCAGGGAGCCAGTTCACTCAGACTGCACAGTCTTCGTCCTTCTGAGAGACTACTCGGTGGCCCAGTAGTCGGTGGCTATCCCATGCCCGAGATCGGCTTCGATCAAACGCCGCCGCACCTCCAGTAGTTTCTCGACTAGCTGCGGCTCACGCTCAGCATAAGCCTCTTCATCGGGGTAACGCTTGACCACCACACCGAGCAACTCGGTAATCGCGTTGCCAATCGAGTTCTGGCTGATGGTCACAATCAGCTTGCCCTCATCGTTGCGATAGATGATCTGCTTGAAAGCCGGCAGCCAACGGATGGCGTTGGCATACTTGGCATCGGTGATGCAACGGTCGCGCACCTTCTTTGCCGTGCCCAGGAAATCGTTGTTGAACAGCAGCACTCTTTCAACCTGGTCCGGGAAATAGACATCTTTGGGCATCGGCGCATTGCGCGTCGACACCTGGGCAAAGAAGGTGCGGTAGAAATCGATGAAGCCCTTGAGCACCGCGTCGTACTCCTGCCAGAAGTCGACATTGGTAAGCGCGGCAGCGCCGCCGCGTATCTCCCAGCTCGGCAATCCCTGCGGATAGCCGGTGAGGTCGACGCGCGCATCTGCGTCACTGGCGGGTTGGAGGATCTCCAGATCCAGAGCCTTGTCGAAGAACTCACGATAGACATCGTGCATGTGGGCTTCGAACAGGCTGTGCTGACCGCCGTCGGTCAAGTTGGGATTGTTCGGATCAGCCAGTTTGGCCTGGCGCAGTTGGTCCTTGTCGAAGACGATAAAGTGGTTGTGCAACATGCGGATGCTGGGTACGCCCGGCGAGGTCAACGGCCAGGTCGCATCGAGACTCGCCTCGCCGGCCAGGATCAGTGCTTGCTCCGGGTCGGGATAGCTCTCCAACATGTAGTCAATGATGATTTGATTCATCCGGTTCCAGACGCGCCGCACGTTGTCCGGCACCTGGGTCCGGCGCACGGGCCTGCCGAGCGGATTGAGAATGTCATTGGAGGTGTTGTAGATGATTGAGGTATCGAACTCGGTGCTATGACCCAGCGCCTTGCGATACATCAACAGGTTTTCCGGCGTCATGAGTAAGCCGTTGTTGTGCACCAAGTCATTGAGGTTCTCAGTGCTATTGAAGAACTCGTTCGGCTTCATCCCCTCGGGCACAGCCAACGGGATGGGCCGAAACGGCGTCATGATTTCGCGCGGGCCTGATCGCATGGACGGGTATCTCGCATGTTGACCGAGACCTATGCCCCGGGCACACGCCTAAGTCTAGTCGCAATGACGACGGAGGGGCCCATATTTGTTCAGCTTGGCTGGCCACGCGACGTCGTTGCGTGTCCTTCGCACCCGTTCGTGAATTCAACGCGCGCCGGTGGCTTCGTCTTGTCCATCTCCGCGTCATACGCATGCCCGGTGGTTGTGTGCGCACCAATCGCGGCTGCTGGACCGGTTTGACCGAAGCCGGGGCTGCCCCCAGCCCCTCGTCCAACAGAATGTGTACTGCTAAATCAATTTCGTGAACTGCTGCGCAACCTTCAGCTCGCTGCGAGGAACGAGCGTCCGCCGCCGCCTCATGACAACCCGCGCGATAGCTCCTAGTATCGCGGGGCTGCAAGCAGCAATCACGCGGTCACCAACTCACCCATCAATACTACGCCACCGAATGCAGCCAAAAAGGAAACCGTGCTCTGTCCCTGAGGGATCGTCCGTAGTACTGGCGAAAGCCAGTATCCAGTAACGTGCCCAATATCAGCCAGTCAGCTGCGCTTCTTGTAGATGGCGTTTCTTCGTATTCCGGAAGAACAGTGGATTCCGGCCTGCGCCGGAATGACACAATCTGCAAGACCTTTCACGACGTTGTTGCCTTCTGCATGATTGTCGTGGAGTTCCTCAGGGTCTGTCCCCTGTTCTCTGAGCAAAGTACTGGCCCAGACGGTGGTCTGCGCCCATCATTGGTTCAGCACTGCCACGACTTTCGGACGCAGTCGCCCTTCGCGTGTGTTAACGCTCAGAGTCCAAGAGCTTCTTAGCCCAATCGACGTCCCGTGCGAAGAAATAGGCGCTGGGTCGGTCCATGTCGGCTGAGGGCATCGCCGGGTCCGCGCCGCATTCGAACAGAATCTTTGCGTGGCGCGGACAGTTTTCAACAATCGCGAGTTGCAGCGGCGTGTAGCCATTGTAGGTGTGTGTGTTCGGATTGGCGCCGGCATCGATGAGTGCCTTCATGGTGGCCACCGTATCGTGTCGATGTTCGGCGCAGCCCAATACCGTCTGACCCAGCGCAGTGGTACCTGAATACGCATCGAGGTTGAGCGCGGCCAGGTCAGCATGCTCGTACTCGTAGCGATAGTTCGGATTCGCCCCGAGACCGAGCAGCAGGCGCACGAGCTCAGTCTGTCCGTAATAGACGAGCTCGCAGAGCACCACTGACTTCTCGACATCCGCGAGATCTGAGCTATCGCGTTGAATGATTCCAGCAACCTCTGACCAGCGCCCATGCGAGGCGCATTCACCTACGCGGATGATGCGTTCGATCTCCATCTTGTGTTTTCTCCCACACTGTCGCGCCCGACACGGCGACAAGCCCAGTTCGGGCCGCTCACAGCATCGGGGCGAGCGCGCGAGGGATGCGACTCGTTTCCCCTCGTCGTTGTTGTTATGTGCTGTCAACCCTGGCCCGGCCCGTACAGAGCGGCTCAGCCAGGTGGCTATCAGTCAACTGAAGCAAGATCTTTGCCGGACGCTGGCGGAGCCGAGGCAACGGACGGTTCGAGGAGCATTTGTTGGCGGAGAAACAGCAGGTTGCGACAAGAGCTCACGAGGTGGCGTTGATAATCCAAACAGGAATCGGGCAAGTCCCAGTGGCAGCTCAGACACCGCGTACTGCAGCCTGCACCACCGAAGGGGTGCAGATTGCAGAGGTGCGAATTGATGTCGTCGACAGACGAAGCTCGAGTGGGATTAAGCCGTGAAGGGGTCACCCTTATCGCCGACTGGGCGTCGCCCATCACCGTCATTCCGGAACTGCCGTAGGCACTATCCGGACGCCAGGGCGAAGTTGCTGGCCTGGGGTATGGCATCGCGTGTGACCGAGATGCAGCGTGCGTGACCGGCAGGCCTTCAGAGCAGTTTGTTCGCCGGGTTCACGTTCAATTTCTCCCCCAGGATCGCGAACCGATCCAGGTAGGTCGTGTAGAGCTCGGACGGACGCGTGAGTATCGGAGTAAAGCCGATGCCTCGAATCTTGTGCTCTATGCACAATTGCCTGACGGCTTTGCTGACAACGAGCAGGCCATTGTCGTCCTCGCGGTAGCTTTCCGCGGTGAGGTTGAAGTCGCAAAAGGTCCGCATGGCTTCGCCAGCATAGCTCGTCAGGCCTTGACGCCGGTAGTACAAGTCGTCCGACGTGGCATACTCTGCGGGGAGTATCGTCTCATCGGGTTCCAATGGTGGCAGGATATTCCCGGCACCGATTAACACATGGTCGTCGCGCACCTGTTCGGTCTCGGCATCACAGACCGGAAACTGAACGTAACCCGTGAACCCCGCGTTCACGAACAACTGTGACAGGTCTTTTGAACACACATAGCCTTCGCCAAACTCCATAGATCCGATTTCAGAACCCTTGAGCTTTATATGCTTGAGAAGGATTTTATCCCTCACCGTGATGCGACTGTGCGCTGATGTTCGCATGGGCGCCAAGCTCGCCATATAGGCATCGTTCTTCCGCTGCACCTTGTCCGACACCTTCAGCAGCTTGCGTGCCGCCACCTCAAAATACTGGACCGACATGGTCTCGTGCGTGTTCAGGCTTACGTCCACATAGACGCGGATGCCGGAGGTATCGCGTGTCGCGGCAAAGACCGCATCAAGGAAATCGGCGCGGCTGTCATACCACTCGGATCCAGCGTTGTCGATGTCGAAGCTCTGCGCAATCTGTTTGTCTCGACGCAGCTTTCGTTCGACGTCATCGCGAAACACCATTCGTATCTCGAGTTTCATTCCGAGTCTCAACCGGCTCTGCGGATCTCAGCGATCCTGGATTCATGAGTTCACAAGATGTACCACGGCGCCCGCCGCCGTTGTCAACCGTTACGTTGCCCGCAACGTTGGCACCCAGCGTACGCGGCAGCGGCGCCACCGCTGCGGGATCAAGTCGGCTCTGCCATAATT
>Ga0209536_100002913_pt1 | contig 27729 bp, 26 predicted proteins | sample DeeMarSeWOR28_12_FD_187461 | JGI IMG/M metagenome (GOLD analysis project Ga0209536, IMG submission 187461) | Marine sediment microbial communities from White Oak River estuary, North Carolina - WOR-2-8_12 (SPAdes) (version 2) | ecosystem: Environmental > Aquatic > Marine > Intertidal zone >... | reverse complement strand
TCTCGTGGAAATCGACGATACGTTGGCCATACCGGGGAACGACGAGTCGCACGAGATCCTGTGGGTGCCCCTGACTCAGGTATCCCGCTTCAACAATAACCGCTCCACCTACCGGATGGTGGAGAAGACCCGCCGAATGCGTCCAGACTCGGGACACTGATTCCAGCCGCCGTTGAATGCCAGCGTCGCTGCCGCGCAATGAGCCGAGCGCACGTCTCAGCGGCGTCGTGAGCATGGAGCTGTACGGGGACACCAAACGGCCCGTGGGAGCCCGGAAATCGCTAGGGGTAAGGCTGCGGTGGCCGGCTAACCGGCGCTGACTGCTTGGAGGGACTACGCGCCCGGCGCGGGCGCGAGTTCAATCTGGGAGAGATTATTCGCCGTCGCTGAGAATCCGACCCTTGTCGGCGCGAGACATCATCTCACCGGTGTGGGCATAAGCCAGGGCATCGAAGGCGCGGCGCAAATCACGTCTGAGGGCGCGGGCGATTCTCTTCATGTCTGTCTACCTTTACCTGATTGAGTCGTTCAATGGTTTCAGCAACACCGTTGTGTGCTGACTGTGGGTGTCACTCTACGGTGACCCATGGCATTTGAACAATTGAATGTGTCAATGAATTGCATTTACGATAACCAATGGTCAAGGCCGCTGCACCGCGGTCGACTCTGCGCCAGCCAGGGCCAGGCCATCGTAGCGCCAACGACTGGCCATACCCATAAATAGTCTATATAACAACATGTTATGACAACCCGCGGCGGAGTGCCGCGCCACCTGGTATCGACGTTTATCTATGAATACCTTTTAAAGTATCAATTCGCCGTGGGATAGGACACTGCGCATACTAAGGTTCTAGTCATAGCCGGCATCACATCGCCAGGCAGCCCAACCGCGCCTGGGCCCGCTCCGTGGCGAGCGTTGTGTCAGGCGGCGGCGTAGAGACCAGACACTGCCGCGTTCTGCGGCCCGGGCCGACGCGACCCACTGCGCTCGGCACCAGCCGAGGTGACTGCGACCGGTGCAGCAAGCCGGCCTCGGTCGGTGGGGCCCATACCGCCAGCAGGCGCCGATCCGGCACCACCACTGCACGTGTCTCGCGGGCGTGGAAGAGTAAAGGACGTCAACAACATGAATGCGCTCGTCAACGCCGTATTTCCGTTTCTGCGCTGGTTTCCCATGTCTCGCGCCACGCTGCGCGCGGATCTTGTGGCCGGGATCACCGTGGCCCTGGTGCTGGTACCACAGAGCATGGCTTATGCGCAGCTCGCCGGCTTGCCCGTGGTTTATGGCCTCTATGCCTCATTTGTGCCGGTGATCGTAGCCTCGCTGTGGGGCTCGTCCAGCCAGCTGCACACGGGACCCGTGGCGATGCTATCGCTCATGTCAGCTGCTGCTGTGCTGTCTTTCGCCACCCCTGGCACAGCCGAGTTTGTCGCGCTGTCGTTGATGCTGGCGTTGATGGTCGGCATCCTACGCCTCGCGCTGGGTATCTTTCGCTTGGGCGCCATTGTCAATCTGCTCTCCAGTCCGGTCATCGTCGGGTTCACCAATGCCGCGGCATTGATCATTGGGCTATCACAGCTAAGCAAGGTCATTGGCGTCCCGTTTCCACGCTCGGACTCCTATCTTGCGGATCTGTCCCACGTAGTTGGCCAGCTCTCCGAAATTCACTGGTGGACGCTAGCCTTCGCCGTCGGCACCTGGCTGGTGATCGCCGGCATGCGCCGCGTCTCCCCCACTCTGCCCGGGGTGCTCGTGGCCGTGGCCGCAGCCACCCTCGTCAGCGCAATGGTTGGCTACGAGCACAAATCCAGCGTATCGCCAGCACAGATCCGCGACACGCAGACCGTGGAGACCATACTGGCCTACGAACAGACCCAAGCACATATTGGCGAGCTCACGGAGAAGCTCGCGGACGACAATCGTCGCGCCGATCAGCTGGAGCACAGCGGCGGCTTGGAGAATGCAGTGCAAGCGGCAACGCTGCGCGCGGAGGCCTCTGTGCTCGAATACAGACTCCGCATACTCAAGAAAGAGAACAACGCCCGGCGCGTCGCCCTGCATGCCATGACGCTAGAGGGTGTCGTCGGCGCCGATGGGGCACTGCTGTTGTATCGGTCCGGCGCTGTCCCAAGCGGTAGAGCTGGCGACGGCAGAATCTGGCGTTTCGTGAGCGTCGACGGTCAACAAGTCACCCTCTCTGCCGGCGGCGCCGTGGTTGGTAACATTCCGCAAGGCTTACCCAGCTTCGAAGTCCCAGAACTCCGTTTCGGCCTACTCCTTGCGCTGCTACCCTCGGCGCTGGTCATGGCCTTGATCGGCTTCATGGAGGCGACCTCAATCTCCAAGGCCATTGCGACGACGACCGGCGAACGCGTCGACACCAACAAGGAACTCATCGGACAGGGTCTGGCCAACATTGCCGGCAGTTTCTTTGGTTCCTATACCGTGAGCGGGTCGTTTTCACGATCCGCCGTCGCGGCCCGTACCGGCGCCAAGACCGGACTGTTCGCCATTATCAGCGCTCTGGCGGTCGTGTTGGTGCTGCTGTTCTTCACGCCCTACCTCTATCACCTACCGCAGGCCGCGCTGGCTGTCATCGTCATGATGGCAGTGTTCAGCCTGATTCGTGTAGCGCCTCTGGTGCACGCCTGGAAGGTGGATCGCATCGGCGCGTCGATTGGGGTGCTCACGTTTGCGACGACGCTGCTCATGGCACCGGCGATTGCCGATGGCATTCTGCTCGGTATCGCGCTGACCGTACTGCACTATCTGATCCGGATCATGAAGCCGCGCGCCGAGGTGGTCAGCCGCAAGGCCGACGGCACGCTTGGTGGCATCCGCGCGCATCGACTCAAGCCGATCAGCGAACATTTCGTTCCCGTACGTTTCGACGGCTCGCTGACCTTCATCAACGTTGCCTATTTCGAGGACATCATTCTGGAAGCGCACGCCGACTTCCCGCAGGCCAAGACCATTCTCGTCATCGGCAGCGGCATCAACGAGATTGACGCCTCCGGCGAGGAGAAGGTCCGTGAGGTTGCCAGTCACCTCGAGGAAGTTGGCGTCAAACTGGTCTTCAGTGGTCTGAAGCACCAGGTCATGCGCGTGTTGGAGCGCAGCGGTCTAGTCGAGGAACTGGGCCGTGACGCCTTCTTCACGGACAAGGAAACGGCTTTGCAGGTACTCAGACAGCGCTCGGCATGAGCAACTCGGCGCCGCTGACAGGCGACGCAATCACTTTTGCTGAGCCACTGCATCCATCGATCGCTTTCAGTGTCAACGCGCAACAGCACACAGCGCGCACATTCGCGGCATGCGGACTGAACGACAGCAGATTTTGACATCGGCTGACAATGCGGTCAGTAGCGTGTGGGCTGCTCCGGCGGACAATTTGCACAAGCCCACAGCCGTGATAATCGCCCATGGCGCCGGCAATGACAGGTATGCCCGGCGGAGTCGTCTCCGGGAGCGTATACATCAAGCACGATTCGCGCGCGTTCACTGGGCGGTTCCGCTCACGCGTTCAGTGCAGTCAACTGGTCGCTCACCGCCTAAAGATTACTGGCGAAAGACGCAAAAAAGCCAAGCATATAGTTGATGCTCGGTATAAAACAGTCGCCGTGATCCGCGTCCCCTTCATAACAGGGAACAGCAGCGACGTCGGTCGCTCCGTTTTGCCCCATCGCGGCGGCTGCGTTATCGGCATTGAGATATGGCACGACGGTGTCGTTGGCTCCGTGAAACAACCGTGTCGGTGCTGAGGGAGCCCAGTCGTATACATCGTTCTCCGCTAGTATTGCCTTGAGTTCGGTCTCGCCATCGCCATTGAACTCGGCAAGGAAAATCGGGTTGAACAATTCAGCCGTTATGTTCGTGAGCGCTGCGTCCAACGCGTCCCCACTCATGCTGCCGTCGAAGCCTGCGTCGACGACATCGACATACTGAGGCTGGAAAAGAGCATTGATTCGCGCCAGGTCATAGACGGTATCGTATGCTTTGAACACAAAAGCAACGTACGTTGGCTCCGTTAGAACCGGTTCGGCGAGCAGGGCTGCGGCCGTGGTGCTCAGATCATAGGGGCCGGCGGCCGGTATAGAGGCCGTCACCGGATATTCGGCCGCGAGATCCTGCTCCAACAACCGCTGTGCTGCCAGAGTGGCGTAGCCACCCTCCGAGTAGCCGGCGAGAAACAACTCATCGTTACTCGAGACGCTTTTATCGGTAAGCAGCTCTTGACTGGCCCGGATCAAATCGACCGTCGCCGCAGCAAGCGAATCGGCGTGTACATACGGATGCAGAATCTGCCCCGATACCTGATAGCCGAGGTAGTCGGGCATAAGGACGATGTAACCCTGGGTTGCAAGAACAGCCGCGACAGCATAGTAAAAAGGGTCGCCTGAGGGCGCTTCGCTGTCCAGGAAGATGGTCCCGTGCTGCCAACTGAGTATGGGGCTCGTTTGTCCCGGTTCCTTTCTGGGCACTGCTACAAGCCCGGACGCTTGAACGGTGTTCCCGGCCGTGTCCGACGTGGCGTAACGCACCGCGTAGACGTCCACCTCATATTGCGCCCTGGCCTCGGTCACGCCCAAAGCCAAGGCTTGGGCAACAATGCTTTCCAGGAACTGACCGGTGTAATTGGCGACCGACACGGACGAGACCAGCTCGCCCGGCCCAAATTCTGGGGTCTCGGTGCTGCTTCCGCCTCCGCCGCCGCACGCGGCGAGGACTAGGAGCACACCCAGCGCCAGCAGGAACTTGTACGTGCTCCGCGGCGCCGCGACGACATTGAGTATGTGTAGTTTCATCGATCGCTAATACGGCGCCCAGAGCTCAAGCGGATAGCTCCCAAATCTGCGCGAGCGCGAAGTCAAAGTCAAATGACTATTAGCGTACTGAAGGCGCGAGTCAACGACGCATGGCGGGGATGCTGTTTCACAGCAGTTTTGACCTACACTTCATTGATCGGCTCGGAACTCTGCGACGGCAGGCTACGGAGACCTCGATTATGGATCCGAAGGCACACTGGGAACGCATCTACCAAGACCGCTCGCCGGCTTCCGTGAGTTGGTATCAAAGGGAGCCAACACTTTCGCTGGCGATGATCAAGCGGTGCGCGCTTGGGCGCGAGGAGGCGCTCATTGACGTCGGCGGCGGCGCTTCAGTACTGGTTGATCGATTGCTGCTGGCAGGCTACGAGAACGTAACCGTGCTGGACATCGCAGCTTCGGCGCTGGCCCATGCCCGCGCACGCCTAGGCGAAACCGCTGGGTCGGTGACTTGGATCGAGAGTGACGTCACCGTCTTTGATCCACCTCAGGTCTACGCTCTCTGGCACGACCGCGCGGTGTTTCACTTCCTGACTGACGCCGATGACCGGCGTCGCTACGTTGCCGCGCTGAAACGCGCGCTGCGGCCAGATGGGCATTTGATTCTTGCAGCGTTCTCGATTGGCGGACCAACACGGTGCAGCGGTCTGGACATCGTCCAATACGACGCTCACAAGCTCGGTACGGAGCTGGGTCCGGCGTTCAGTTTGCAGGAAGAGTGCGATGAAGTGCATAGGACCCCGGGTGGTGCTGAACAGAGGTTTGGCTTCTTTCGTTTCGCGTACACAGCACAAGAATGATGAGCCACGCAGGCAGGCAGTCAATACGTATTGAGGAACGACCGATCGTCGTGTCGCCGAACAAGACGGTTTCAAGCATCTGGGCAATACCGGACGCCTATGGCTCACACCGAACAGCTGTCGTCGTGGCGCACGGCGCCGGCAACGACATGTCCAACCCCTTCCTAAGCTATGTGCACGAGCGGCTGGCCGAGCGCGGCTGGTTGAGCGTGAAGTTCAACTTCCCCTACAAGGAACTTGGGCGCAAGGCGCCGGACCGGCCGGCCGTACTGGAAACAACATGGCGCGCCGTTCTCGCGGAGCTGCGTGGTGACAAGGCGCTGGCGCCAACTCGGCTCTTTCTGTCCGGCAAGAGTATGGGCGGGCGCATTGCTTCTCAGGTCGTGGCCGCGGGCGAGGAGTGTGACGGACTGATCTTCCTCGGCTATCCACTGCATCCCGCCGGGCAACCGGAAAAGCTGCGCAGTCAACACCTGGCGGGCATCACCGCTCCCATGTTTTTCATTGAAGGCTCGCGCGATCCCCTCTGTGACCTGGCATTGTTGGAGCGTGAGCTGGCGCGCTTGCGCACAGACGTGCTCGTACACGTCATTGAAGACGGTGATCACTCATTTAAGCTTCGCAAACACAGCGGTCGCACCGAGGCGGAGGTGTGGGCCGAGATCGTCGCCGTCTGCGATAGCTGGCTACGCGAGCAGACTTCTCAATAGGGAGCATGCTCGGGGTCCATGCCCAATGCACGGCGGATCAGGCGTTCGCGATCCTCTGCGATAGGATCCGGTCTGGTTGCCTGGTTCTTGGCGTCGATGGCCTGTTGGTACTCGGCCTTGGCTGCGGCCTGCGGGGCTGCGCTGAGCTGGTGCGATTGCTCCTCGGTGTAGCCACAATGGCTACGAGCACAGCCAACGCCGGTACACATCATCGCAACAAAGCTTGCTGCAGCAACCCTGGTTCTCAAGCACCGATGCATCGATTCGCACTTAGATTTCGGCTGGTTCCGTTGCTCTTGCAAGCAGCTTCCTCATGAACTGTCGCGCCTCCGGATAAATGCCTGGTCGCGTCGACTCGCGCGGCCCCGCCACGTTGAGTATGCCGACTTGGTGTGACCGCAGCCACTGCGTAACCTCGTCAACTTCGCCGCCCGCGACCAACGTCACCACGAAACACGGGCGTTGCAGACGCCGGGCCAGGTCGACCGTGAGGCGGGTGCCACCTACCAGGTCCCCCCGCGTTAAGACCAGCGTCGCATCACTGTCGCGTACGTTCCATTCGGTACGTTGCGAATAGTGGACGGTGGGCGTCTCACGCAATAGGTAGCATTCTGGCAAGGTACCGTCCTCGGCGCGCCGTCCCTTGGGGCACCAGCCGCCGGTGGCAAACCCAGCCTCGATGGCCGCATCGAGTGCGGCACGGTCAACCCCGCTCTGTCCGCCGGAGACAACCTTTCTCAGTTGTTTGAGCCGAGGCATGGATGCGTTTCCAGTGAAGCCTTGCTGTCAGAGTGTCCTACCTTTGCACTGGGGATTTGGGGACAGTCCGCCATGTGCTGACCACTTGACCCAATTTTGTGCATACTGTGTCCTGCGGAAAATCGTTTGGCCGCGCGCTACGCCGTGAAGGCGCCGCGGTTCGAAGCATCGGCCAACAGGCCTAATGATTGGAGCCCACATGTTTACATCTGCAACCAACGTTGAGGAGCTTATCAGGAACTTCCGGGTCGAGGATGCCATGTTTCGCTACAGCAGCTTCGTGCCTCGACTCTATAATCTCTGCAAATCATTGGGCTTCGAACCCGGCAAGATGCTCCCATCGCGCGCCTTCTGCTCGGACGAGAATCAAGGCTATCCAATAATTGTTATCACCAAGCACTTCGGAACGTTTCCGTTTAGCCATGGGCGCGGCGGGGCGGTTGTCGCCACCGATCGCCATGGACCGTTCGCGCAGCATGGCAAAGATTTGGTGATCATTCAGGCGAGCCATGTTGGTTACGACCCAGAGACCCACGAGTTTGGCACATACAGTCGCATCCACGCCGAGGAGTGCGTACGCACCACGAGTTGTGGAAAGCTTTCGGCAATAGTGAGCTGGTACCAGGAGCAATACAGATTTGCTCAGCACAATATCCTGGTCGAGCGCTGCGACGGCGAGGTATGCCTGTCCATTGACAACGACTTGTTGCGCAGCACACGCCGCGAGGGGCTGTTTCTGAATCTGACGCGCATGGTCCAGCGCGACGCGGACGGCAACATCATCCCCTTGCATACGCACAGTACATCGAAGAGTTTCGCCGCCAGCGAAGCACTGCAGTGCAAGCTGGCGGATCCGGACCTACAAGAAGGCGAGCGTATCCCCATGGGCAGCCGGTTGACGCCCGATTTGTTCTTCTTTCGGCGCGAACTTGACGATGCGGTAGAAAGTCTGGACCACCAGGAGTCGAGCCTCATCAATCCGATGCCATGGATTGTAACCTCGCCAACTCCCCTGCTAACCGCCGCACAGATCAACACCCAGATCGAGTTTGACCGCGCCTTTCGCACGGTAGCCCAGGCGCCGAGTTTTCGCGGAAAAAACGTGTTCTACATCTCGGGTCTGAATATCGACATCTCGCCACAGCCAACCGACATCTTTCCCACCACGAAGTTCGTTCCGTGGGCGGCCTACTCGAAGGGCAAAGATGGAAGTCAACGCATTATTGAGCAGCGTGAGTTGATAGAACTGCTGCACCAACAAACTGAAGATAACCCCGACCAGATCGAATTGGACACGGCCATTCATGAGATGTCCGAAGCCCGAGTAATCCGGGTGGATACGCATGAGCACGGCTAGCCCTCCGTCCGGCAAGCCCGGGCCCGGGCGAATGCCGGCACCTGACCTATACTTCTGATCGACTACCTGGCTGCGATCCTCCGGATGCTGTTATGGCTCTGCTGTCGGTACAGCAGCTCGTTTTTGTCGCCAATGAGCGGCGCATTCTCGATTGCCTCGACCTAGAAATCGAGAACGGGCAGATCCATGCCCTGCTCGGCGGCAACGGCACGGGCAAAACGACGCTGGCGAAGCTCATCATGGGCAGCGGCGCCTGTCAGGCCACATCGGGGACTATCGAGTTTGCCGGTGAATCTATCGAACATCTGCCGATGCACGAGCGTGCCCAGCGTGGCATCACGCTCGCTTGGCAGGAGCCGGCAAGGTTCGAAGGCCTGAGCATCTGGAGCTATCTCGCGCTCGGTCGCCCAGGCATCAATCCGAGCGAGTACCTCAGCGCGGTGGGGCTCACGCCGGCCGACTACTTGGAGCGCGCATTGGACAGGTCACTCAGCGGTGGCGAGCGCAAGCGAATTGAGCTGGCAGCGATTCTGGCCATGCGACCGCGCCTGGCTATGTTGGATGAACCGGCGGCCGGTATCGACATGCTCTCGGTGAGCGAAATCGCCCATGTCATTCGCGGCCTACGCGACAGCGGTACAGCGGTGCTGCTCATAACCCATCGCGAAGAAATGGCTACGATCGCCGACCGGGCCTCCTATCTGTGCGCGGGAAGAATTCTGATGACAGGCCCACCGGATACAATCACGCAGCGCTACAAGACGCGCGAGTGCTCGAGGTGTGACGGGGTGATCTGCGCATGACAGCCTTGCACAACATGCTCGATGCGCTCAACGCGGCCTTTGCCGATGCTGCGCTACTGGAAGATCGCAGCATTGCCCACGCGGTCATTGACGGTCAGGACGTACTGAGCGCTAACGAAGTGGCGGGCGTTCATTTCGATGCCGCCACGCAGGGACAGGCCTTGGCTATTACCTTGACCGTCGACGCCGGCGCAAAGATCGCCAGCCCGCTGCACTTGTGTGTGGGCATGCTCTCTGCCGAGGGCAGCCAGCGCATCAAGCTCAAGCTGCACGTCGAATCCCATGCTCAGCTCTCCTTGTTGGCCCACTGCATTTTTCCCAACGCGCATCACAGTGAGCACGCCATGGATGCCGAAGTTGATATCGCCGAGGGCGCCCAGTTGCTCTACAGTGAGGGGCATTACCACGGTCCCTTTGCCGGCATCGAGGTTTCACCACGCGCCGTCATCCGGCTTGGCGCCGGGGCTTATTGCCGTTCCGACTTCTCGCTGACCAAGGGTAACGTGGGCGACTTGGCGATCGACTATGTCATCCACTGTGCAGCCGATGCCGTCGCCGAGATGACCAGTCGCGTTTTCGGCCACAACCACGATCGAATCCACATCACTGAAGAATTGATTCTTGCTGGCACCGACTCGCGCGGCCTGCTCAAGACCCGCGTCGCCCTCGAAAATCAGTCCAGTAGCGAAGTGATCAATATCACCCACGGGCGCGCTCAAGGTGCGCGCGGCCACATGGACTGTCTGGAGATCATCCGCGACCGAGCGATCGCTACCGCCGAGCCCATCGTCAAAGTCTCGCACCCGGGCGCGAAGATCACCCACGAGGCCGCCGTGGGTACCGTGGATCAAGGTCAGCTTGAAACACTCATGTCGCGTGGCCTGACTCCGGAGCAAGCGGTCGACGTCGTGATCACGGGCATCCTTCGTTAGCCGAGTTGCTAGTGGATAGTACCTAGGATCTGGGAATGTTCGAAGTACTAGCTACTCGCTACTCGTAACTGATTCACCTGCGAACCGCGTCACATCTTGGCCATCCTCCTGACCGGCAGTCGGCACAGTGCTACCGGTTGGCGCGGTCGAGGTAGCCAGCTCCCGAGAGATGCGATTAACTTGAAGTCAGTACGTTAACTCTGAAGCGCTGCACGCTCGCTGGGCATAGAGGAGACGCTGATGATTGCGACGATAGAAACGAAACTCAACGATAGACGCGTGGACAAACTTGTCGACAGCTGGTTCACCCAACGGCCAGCGGTAAGCAGCGAAGACATTGACGCTCTGGAAATCCAACCGGCGGAACAGTCCAGCGAAGCGCCGGCTGAGTTCACGGAGGAACACTCAAGCTGAGGCCCTGGCTGTGCGGGCACAGCAACGGTCCAGCGCGGCGTCTGGCGGCCGATATCTGCTTGGAATTGGGTGCAAAAGCGCCCGTCGCTATCCAGGCCGGAGGAACAAGGAAGGTGGAGTGGTACCACTATGTGTTGATTGTGGTGGGGCTGGCGGCCCTGCTACCTGCACTTGCCTTTGGCGCAGGTCTACGGGTCATTCTTTCTGCTCGAATTGCCCGCGGCGGTGCAACGCTGGCGGAACGCGAACGCGTCCCTGAGCACTTGCGTGTGGTCCACGACGCCGCTGCCCAGACGCTGCTGCCGTTGGGCTTTGAATACTCCCATACCATGCGCATTGAGGAACCCATCGCCGCCTCTGCAAGCGAACGCTGGGTGCCGGTCTATGTCAATTTCGAACAACGCGCCTACTCCGAGATCCTACCCGCCGAAGAAGCCGATAAGCCGCAACAATGGCATATCGAGTTCAATACGATCTTCACTGTGGGCAAGGCCCTGGCGACCGTCGACGGCGTAAAGCACCGCGTGCCGTTCCAGGCACCGTGGTTAGCCTTCCAGGACCGCTACTGCGGCGACCTTGCTCGTCAATGGCAGTCGCACCTCAATGCCGTCGCCAAGTTGCAGCGCAGCGGTTTGCGGTCCCGCTTGCTGGTCCCCGAAGATTATGTGCGAATGACGACGCGTTGCCTCGACGAAGGGATCGATGCATTGCGGTCCGGCGGCCACTTGAAGCGCGGAGCCGATGGCGCAGAACGGTTCACCTTCGCAGCTGGGTTGTCTTACGCGCGCCGCCTGTGGCGCGGCGAGCGGCGCCGCGCTGCAATGCTGAAACGCGGCAAGCCCGTTACGGCGGAGGTACCGGCCATCGACGCTGGAGTGGAAGCGGACGTAGACGCCTATCTGCGGCGCAAGGGTACGACCCCCGAAAGAAGATCGTGGGTGGGCAAGGCAATCCTGTTCGGTATCAGCCTGCTCGCCTTCAGCCTGGCCTTGGGGTTTGACATATCACTGCAGTGGTTAGTGATGATCGCGGGGGTCGTGCTGTTTCACGAGCTCGGCCACATTCTCGGCATGTACCTCTTCAAGTACCGCGATCTTCAGATTCTGTTCATTCCCTTTCTCGGTGCTGCGGCCATCGGTACACAACAAAATCCGAAGGTCTATCAGCGCGTCATAATCGATCTGCTCGGGCCAGTACCCGGCGTCATCGTCGGTCTAGCGTTGCTCGTGCTCGCCGGCCCGACGGCCGATCCGATGTGGGCACAGCTCGGCCTCTTGATGCTGTTCCTCAACTATCTGAACCTGCTCCCCATCATGCCGCTGGACGGGGGGCACGTGATGAATCTCATTTTGTCGGGCTACCATCGCTACTTTCAGATTGGCTTTCAGCTGCTGTCCGTGGCTGTTCTCGCGGTCCTGGCATGGACGGTGGAATCAGTGATCCTTGGTCTGCTCGCGTTGCTGGTGTTGACCATAATCCCCGTTGAGCGCAAGAAGGACCTGGCATTGCGTCGCCTGCAGACTGCTCTGGCCAAAGAGGGCGCCGGTAGCGACGAACACGGTCTGCTGCAACGAATTTTCACTGTGCTGAGAGAATCGCCGTTCGCGGTAGCCAAGGCAGATGACAGGTACTATCTCGCCCGCTTCCTCGAAGACAATGCCCAAAGCCAGCGGGTCACGGCCACGGCGGCAAGTGTTGTGCTACTGGTGTACGCGGCAGCGCTAGCGCTGCCGGTCGCAGCACCTGCATTGTGGTCATCCGCAATCAGCCCTTTGACCTACCTGACGATGCTCGGCGATTCACCCGACCCGGTCGCCTATGAACCGATGTTCGAAGCGGGCGAGTGGGAACAACTGAGTGACATTGAGCTGCGGCGTCTGCAACAAGACGGCTGGCACGCATACCTTTCTCAACGCGAGCCGGAGTTGCTCAGCGTGGTTTCTGGTGAGACGCGCCAGTACGTGGACTACTATCACGAGCGCAACCCGCCCGCCAAGGAGCACGGCGCCACGGCAGCTCAACTAGCGGAGACGGAGACAAGGCTGGGACAACAGTTGCCCGCCTCGTATCGCGCCTTTCTGCTGGCGCGTGACGGTTGGCTGTCCATCGCCATGACCATGCACCTAGCAAACAGCGGCAACATTCGATGGTTGCGCGATACGCATCCAGACTGGATTGAGACATGGCTGAGCGCTGCGGCTGACCTGCCGCCGATCAGCGACGAGCAATACTATGTTTACGGCACACGGCAGGACGAATATGCGTGGCGGCGCGAATACCTCCGTGACGCGCTGTTGATCAGCGATGACAAGAATGTCGAAGATGCGATCCTGCTCCTGCCGCGCGTGCGCAACGGGCAAGGGGAATGGGAAGCCTGGCAATTCAGCTGGTCCGATGGCGGCGCCCGGCGGTATCCTTCGTTCGCTCACCTGATTGCCGGTCAAATGGTATGGGCTGAACGCCAACTCGCACTTGAATACGCAAGCCTACCGCAGTAGAGAACCGCTACTTCGGCGCGCCGCCCGCATGGGACTCAGTGGGCGCCCGGTGCGGGCAAATCAAACGTAAATACGGTGCCCGCGTTCAGCTGGCTGGTGGCCTTAATCACACTGCCATGCAGCTCCAGTATGCGCCGGGTAATGGCAAGACCCAAGCCAGCACCGCCTTCGCCACGGCCGGCCTGATAAAACCGATCGAAAATGCGCGACAGTTCCTGCTCGGCGATACCGCTGCCCGTATCACTGACGCAGACCGTGACGTGATCGGGTTGCGAAATCAGTGATACCGTAATGTCACCGCCTCTCGGCGTATGGCGCAGGGCGTTGTCGAGCAAGTTGTCGAGCACCCGCTCGATCAGTGCGATGTCGGCGTTGACGAACGGGATGTCGTCGGATTCGAAGCGATAGCTCAAACGGATGTCATCCTGCTCGGCACGCAACTGGAACTTGTGGACCACGTCCTGCACGAGATCCGGCAGCGAGAACGGCTCACAGTGCGGGCGTACCTCATTGGCATCGAGCTTGGCCAGCTCGAATAACTCATCGACTAGACGTCCTAGGCGCCGGCTGTGTTTCAGCGCGGTGTCAATGTAGCGACGTCGATCCTCGGCATCGAGCTGGCTGTCTTTCAACAACAACGTCTCCAGGTAGCCGTGCAACGAGGCCAGCGGCGTGCGCAGGTCGTGCGACACATTGGCGACCAACTCGCGGCGCAGATCGTCGTTGCTCTTGAGCTGCTGCATCTGCTCAGCGATGCGCGCCGACATGTCCTCAAACGCCGCATCGAGCTGATCGATTTCATCGCCGCGCGCCGGTGAGCGCAGCGCAGCGCGGCGTGGCTCCGACTGGCGAAACCGCTGCATCGCAGCGGCCAGTCGGCGCAGTCGCCGGGTCAGCAACATGAACGCGAGCAGGGCGGCGAGCAAGGCAAAGGCCAGGCCAGCGCTCAACACCCCGGTGCTCAGCTTGAGCACGTAGCTGTCCTGGAGCATGTGGGCGATACCCGCATATTGTTCGCTAGCCAGAATCACATAGAGGTAGCCCTGCAGTTGACCGTTGTCCACCACGGGGGCGACCGAGAACGCATTGCGCCGCGTCGCGCCGCGCGGATCGTCGCCGAGAATGGGCAGACCTTCGGCCCCGGCGAGAAAACGCTCAACCGGTCCCATGCTCACCGCCTCGCGCACGACCTTGCCCGGCGGGGCCGAGTAGGCCAGGATGCGCCCGCCCGGGTCGAGCAGGTAGAGCTCGAGCGTCGGGTTGATCACCATCAGCATATGGAAGACGTCGTCGAGCGCACCCCGGTCGATGCTGCCATCACGCAGGAGCAGCCGCTCGGCGACAATGTGCTCGGCCAGGTCACGATTGAGCTTCTGCGCCACCTCCTGCTGGAAGCGTTCACTGACCTGACCCAGCAGCAGTACGAAGAAAATGCCGATCAGTACGAAGGCCGCGGCCAGAGTCAGGGCAAGTTTGGCTGATAGCGTGCGAAACATAGCGGGAGTCGCGCTAACCATTGGCCTCGGCGAACCGATAGCCGACACCCCAGACGGTCTGGATGTAGCGCGGTGCAGCGGGATCCTTCTCAATCTTGGCGCGCAGCCGGTTGATGTGAGAATTCACCGTGTGCTCATAGCCTTCGTAGCCGTGGCCCCACACCTGGTCCAGCAACTGGGCGCGCTTGTAGACCCGCCCGGGATGGCGGGCAAAGTGCACCAGCAGGTCGAACTCACGCGAGGTCAACTCGACCGGCTGGCCCTCGACGCTGACCTTACGCTTGGCGCAGTCGATCGACAGGCCTTCGCGTTCGATAACCCCGAGCCCCGCGGCCTCCGGGGCGGCGGCCAGGGCCTCGACACGGCGAAATATGGCCTTCACCCGCGCCACGAGCTCGGGCAGGCTGAATGGCTTGGTCAGGTAGTCGTCGGCGCCCAACTCCAGGCCCACGACCCGGTCCATTTCGGAGGACTTGGCCGTCAACATCAGGATGGGAGTGTAGCTACCGCTCTCGCGCAATCGGCGGCAGACTTCCAACCCATCGAGTCCAGGCAGCATCAGATCGAGCACGATAAGGTCATAGCGCTGACGCTGGGCGCGCGCCAGCCCGCTGGCGCCATCGGCGGCCACATCCACCTGTGCGGGCAGGTCACTGAGGTGCAGCCGTACCAAGTCGGCGAGATCGCGGTTATCTTCGATTACGAGTATGTGTCGTGACATAGCGGAACCTGCCCTGTTGTCGGGCACCGTTACAATACCCCAGTAATCGTCACAAAAGCCTCACAGCTGCACCCTGGCTTCGGGCGAATATTTCGCTGGCATCGACGAATCCGCTGCAGTATGCTTTGCCGTGCTGCGGCTTGTGGCAGTGACAGTTTTGGTCGTTTCCTACCGGTGTACCTCCTAAACATCCAAATCACAGCCTGTCAGCAACTCACATTAATTTAATTGTCTTACTTGATTTTGCGTTAGCGAAAAAGGGTGCATTAAATGGCTACAGGTACTGTGAAATGGTTTAACGAGTCCAAGGGCTTCGGCTTCATTACCCCGGATGGCGGTGGCAAGGACGTGTTCGTCCACTTCAGCGCTATTCAGGCACAGGGTTTCAAAACTCTCGCCGAAGGCCAGAAGGTCAACTTCGAGGTTCAGGAAGGCCCCAAAGGACCGCAGGCGGTCAACGTTACCGGCGCGTAAGCGTCATTTGACCCGAGCCATTTCGGACCCCGCCACTACGGCGGGGTTCTTTTTTGGGCCGCCGCCAGAGCGCTGAGTTGGCGGTCGTGCAGCGGCCCCACACTCACCAGCGCCAACACCGCGCCCAGCAGCGCCCAGGCCATATCGGACTGGGTATCCCAGACATCGCCTTGGGTGGCCAGAAAGGCCACTGCGGATTCACCCGAGGCCTCCGCTACCCACCATTCGATCAGCTCGTACAGCGCGCTGATCGCCATGCACACGGAAACGACGACCACGAACAGCCAGACGCGTCCGTTGACCACGTCATTGCGCACCAGGATCTCGCGGGCCACGATCGCCGGTATGAAGCCTTGGGCGATGTGGCCGACCTTGTCATAGTTGTTGCGCTGCCAGGCAAAGGCGTCGCGCAGCCAGTCGAACAGCGGCACCTCGGCGTAGGTATAATGCGCACCGACCATCAAAATGACGGCGTGGACCAGGATCAACTGATAGGTTAGCGGGGTCAGCGGAAAGCGCTTGCGTGTGAGCGCCAGAATCACGAACGCGATCAGCGCCGGCGTGCTCTCGAGCACCCAGGTGAAATAGTCCTTGGGCGCGATCACAGACCAAGTCAGGACCGCGAAAAAGGTGATCAACCAGACCGCAGGACCCATCCCCCCTCCGGTATGCGACGGCCGCGGCGCCGGCTGCAGCCGCGATTCAGACAACCAGCAGGCTCATGAACTCGGACACTGGCGTAGCCTCCAACCGCTTTTGCTCGGCGCAAAGCTTGGCCAAGGCCGCACATTGCTTTGGTGACAGGCGGGTCGCGATGCTGGCCTGAAACTTCTCCACCAGTAGAGGGATACCCTCGGCGCGGCGGCGCCGGTGACCAATCGGGTATTCCACTGCTACCCGCTCGCTGTGCGTACCGTCTTTGAACACAACACGAATCGCGTTGCCGATCGAACGTTTTGCGGGGTCCATGTAGTCCGTACTGAAGTGAGGGTTCTCCGTCACGCTCATCTTATCGCGCAACGTGTCGATGCGCGGATCCTGCGCCACGGCATCCTCGTAGTCATCAGCGGTCAAGCGGCCGAAGATCAGCGGCACGGCGATCATGTATTGCAGACAGTGATCACGGTCGGCCGGATTGTGCAGCGGCCCGGTCTTGTCGATGATGCGCACCCCCGCCTCTTGTGTTTCAACCTCGATCGCGGCGATGTCATCGAGCCGGTCCTTGACTGCCGGGTGTAGCGCCAATGCCGCTTCCACTGCGGTCTGGGCATGGAACTCGGCGGGGAACGAGATCTTGAACAGAATGTTCTCCATGACGTAGGTGCCATAACTCTGCGGGAACGCCAGGCTCTCGCCCTTAAATAGCACATCCTGAAACCCCCAGCGCGGCGCCGTCAATGCCGATGGATAGCCCATCTCGCCGCGCAGCGCCATCAGCGCCAGGCGCACCGCGCGGCTGGTCGCATCCCCCGCCGCCCAGCTCTTGCGCGAGCCGGTGTTGGGCGCGTGCCGATACGTGCGCAGCGCGCCACCATCGAGCCAGGCGTTGGATACTGCATTAATCACCTCGTCGCGCGATCCACCCAACATGGCGGTCGCCACCGCCGTGGAGGCGATACGTACCAACAAGACGTGATCCAGACCGACACGATTGAAGCTGTTGAGCAGCGCTATGACGCCCTGAATCTCGTGCGCCTTGATCATGTTAGTCAGCACATCTCGCATGGTCAGCGGCGCCCGCCCTTCACGTAGCGCTTTGCGGCTCAGATAATCGGCGAGGGCAAGAATGGCGCCGAGATTGTCGGAGGGGTGGCCCCACTCGGCGGCGAGCCAGGTATCGTTGTAATCGAGCCAACGCACCATGGCACCAATGTTGAAGGCCGCCTGCACCGGCTCGAGCTCAAATGACGTCCCGGGCACGCGCGCACCACCGTCCATCGTCGCCCCCGGCACCAGCGGACCCAGTAACTTGGTACAAGCCGGATAGTTCAACGCCAACAGACCGCAACCCAGCGTGTCCATCAGACAATAGCGCGCGGTCTCCATCGCCTCGCCACCGGTGCTGACGTCGTGGCCGAGGACGTAGTCGGCAATGTCGACCAGCACCTGATCGGGCTGGGGCCGCTTCGCTGAGCGGAGATCGTGTGCGCTCATACCTTGCTCCGTGTTCGGTTCGCTCGCGCTCAAGCGCGTTGTTCGATGGGCAGCCAGTGGCGCGGCGCGGGACCAATGTAATCGGCACTGGGTCGAATCAGCCGATTGTCGGCGCGCTGCTCCATGATATGCGCCGCCCAACCGGTCAGGCGTGAACACACGAAGACCGGCGTGAATAGTGACGTAGGCACGCCCATGAAGTGATAGCTGGAGGCGCTATAGAAATCCAGGTTGGGAAACAGCTTCTTCTCATTCCACATGAGCTTCTCGATTGTCTCGGAGATGGGATAGAGCTGTTGGGAATCGCCGTTGTCCTCGGCCAAGCGTTGCGACCAACGCTTGATGACGGGGCTGCGCGGGTCCGATGTTCGGTACACCGCATGACCAAAGCCCATGATCTTTTCCTTGCGCGCCAACATCGCCCTGACCTCACCCTGGGCGTGACCCGGGCTGTCAAAGCGCTGAATCAAGGCCATCGCTGCCTCATTCGCCCCACCGTGCAAAGGCCCGCGCAGACTGCCAATCGCTGCTGTGACGGCGGAGTAGAAGTCAGCCAAGGTGCCGGCACACACACGCGCGGCAAACGTTGAGGCATTGAACTCGTGTTCGGCGTAGAGAATCAACGATACATCCATGGCGCGCTGATGCAATTCACTGGGTGGGTGTCCTTGCAGCAGATGCAAGAGATGAGCGGCGATCGACTCATCATCGCTGTCGGTGTCGATACGCTTGCCGTGGTGAGAATACTGGTACCAGTACGCCATAATCGAGGGGAACACTGCCAGCAGGCGATCGGAGATATCGTGTTGCTGGCTGAAATCATCTTCGGGTTCCAGCGTACCGAGCATAGAACAACCGGTGCGCATGACATCCATCGGATGCGCATTGGCTGGAATGCGCTCCAGTACTTCCTTCAACGAGTCCGGCAACGCCCGGCTCTGTTTGAGCCGGGACACGTAGCCGTTGAGCTGCGCCTGATTGGGCAACTCTCCGTACATCAATAGATAGGCCACCTCTTCGAATTTGGCGTTCTCGGCCAACTCGAGGATGTCGTAGCCACGGTAGCTGAGACCCTCGTGTTCTTCACCGACTGTGCAAATTGCCGTTTGACCCGCGGAGACACCGCGCAGCCCGGCTGCGGGTTTGGCTGTTGTCATGCGTCCTCTCCTTTGGCGAACAAGGCATCGAGCTTTTGCTCGTAAGCGTGATAGTCGAGCACGTCGTAGAGGTCCACCCGCGTCTGCATGCTGTCGACCGCGGCCTGCTGGGTTCCGTCAGCGCGGATGTGTTGATAGACGTTCAATGCCGCGGCATTCATGGCGCGGAAGGCCGACAGCGGGTAAAGAATCAAGCCAACTCCGGCCTCACCGAGCTCGTCGCGATTGAACAAGGGGGTCTTGCCGAATTCGGTGATGTTGGCGAGTACCGGTACGCTCAGCGTCGCAGTGAAACGGCGATAGTCGTCCAGGCTATGCATCGCCTCGGCGAAAATCATGTCAGCACCAGCATCCACATAGGTAACCGCACGCTCAAGCGCTGCGTCGAGGCCTTCATTGGCATAAGCATCGGTGCGCGCCATCACCACGAACTGCGCATCCGTGCGCGCGTCGACCGCTGCCTTGACCCGATCACACATCTCGGCAGCCGAGACCAATGCTTTGCCGGGGCGGTGGCCACAACGCTTGGCCTGCACCTGGTCCTCGATGTGCATGCCCGCGGCACCGGCCCGGGTCAGCTCGCGCACGGTGCGAGCGATCATCAGCGCTGCGCCCCAACCCGTGTCGGCATCCACCAACAGCGGCAGCGACGTCGCCCCGCTAATGCGCCGCACGTCCTCGCACACATCGTTGAGTGAGGTGAGACCAAGGTCGGGCAACCCAAAGGAGGCGTTGGCCACACCGGCGCCAGACAGATACAGCGCCCGAAAGCCGCTGCGCTGCGCCAGCAAGGCCGCATAGGCGTTGATCGCACCAACGACTTGCAGCGGTTGTTCGGCCTGCACCGCCACGCGCAGTCGCCCGCCGGCAGAGTTTACTTCACTCACGCCTGTCTCCTTTCCTGTTTGCTAAGCGGTACTGTGTGGATAACCCAAACTGTTCAGCGACTCACTGATCTCGTCGAGAATAGCGGGATCGTCTATTGTGGCTGGCGGTTTGTAGGACTCCCCATCGGCGATCTGGCGCATGGTCTTACGTAGTATCTTGCCCGAACGCGTTTTCGGCAGACGTTTGACAACAGTCACTTGCTTGAAGGCGGCAACGGGCCCGATCTCAGCGCGCACGCGTTTGACCAGATCGCGACAGATGTCTTCGGGCGTGTGCTCGACACCGGCCTTGAGCACCACGAGCCCAACTGGCAGCTGACCCTTGAGTTGATCGGCAACACCGATCACAGCGCATTCCGCCACATCCGGATGCGAGGCGAGCACTTCTTCCATCGCACCGGTCGACAGGCGGTGGCCGGCAACATTGATGATGTCGTCGATGCGACTCATGATGAACAGGTAACCGTCCTCATCACAGTAGCCGGCATCGCCGGTCAGGTAGTAACCCGGGTAACGACTCAGATAGGAGTCCACGAAACGTTGCTCGCTGTGCCACAGCGTGGGCAGCGTACCCGGGGGCAGCGGCAGGCGAATGGCGATGTTGCCGATATTGCCTGCGGCCACATCGATCCCCTCCTCGTTGAGAAAGTGCACGTCGTAGCCCGGGACCGACTTGGTCGGTGAGCCCGGCTTGACGGGCAGCTGCTCGATGCCGAGACAATTTGCCCCGACCGCCCAACCCGTTTCGGTCTGCCACCAGTGGTCGATGACCGGCACGCCAAGCAGTTCCTGCGCCCACACCAAGGTGTCCGGGTCGCAGCGCTCGCCGGCCAGGAACAGGGCACGAAAGTGCGACAGATCGTACTGCCTCAGATAGTCGCCATGCGGGTCTTCCTTCTTGATTGCCCGGAAGGCCGTCGGCGCGGTGAACATCGTCGCCACCTTGTGCTGACTGACCACGCGCCAGAAGGCGCCGGGATCGGGCGTACCGACCGGTTTGCCTTCATACATCACCGTCGTGCAGCCCTTTAACAACGGGCCGTACACAATGTAGGAGTGTCCCACCACCCAGCCCACATCGGACGCCGCCCAATACACCTCACCGGCATCCACGTTGTAGACGGCTTTCATTGACCACTTTAGGGCCACCGCATGACCGCCGTTGTCACGCACGATGCCTTTGGGCTGACCGGTGGTGCCGGAGGTGTAGAGAATGTACAGCGGGTCGGTGGCCGCAACATTGACACAGTCGGCGGGCTGCGCACCGTCGAGCTGCTCGACCCAGTCGAGGTCGCGGCCCGCGGTCAGCGGCGCGCTCAACTGGGGGCGTTGCAGGATGATGCAATGTTCGGGCTTGTGCCTGGCCAAGCTGATGGCCTCGTCCAGCAGCGGCTTGTAGGCAATCACCCGGTTGGGCTCCAGTCCGCAGGAGGCGCTGAGGATCAACTTAGGTGTAGCGTCATCGATGCGCGTGGCCAGCTCGCGCGCGGCAAAGCCGCCGAATACTACTGAGTGCACTGCGCCAAGCCGGGCGCAGGCCAGCATCGCAACGGCCGCCTCCGCCACCATTGGCATGTAGATGATGACCCGATCGCCGCGTTCGACACCTTGGGCCCGCAGCACGCCCGCAAATAACGCCACCGCATCGCGCAACTGGCGATAGGTGTAAGTGGTGATCTCGTTGGTCATGGCGCTGTCGTGGATTAGCGCCAACTGATCCGCGCGCCCTGAGTCAACATGGACATCGAGGGCGTTGTAGCAGGTGTTCAGTTCAGCGCCGACGAACCAGCGATAAAACGGCTTGTTGCCGTCATCGAGCACGCGCGACCAGGGTGTGCTCCAATGAATATCGTCGGCCGCCTCGGCCCAGAACCCCTCCGGATCGGCTATCGAACGCGCATACAGCGCCTCGTACCCTGAGCTTGCCATTGAACACCTCCCTCCCGGTGGCTGGCGCATTGCCGCCGTGCGACGGTTGGCAGCGCCGACCTGCTCTTGTTATGCGCCCGCGCCGCAGTGCCCTCCGGCGCAAGCCTTTGAAGATTAAAGCATGCCGACCGCGGCTGCACCACGCTGGCGCAGGGGCGAAATGCGGCGAGCCTGATCCGGATCAAGTCCCGAAATCAGGAATTGGCTTCACGGCGCTCGAGCCACACCTCCAGCCCCTGGGCGTTGAGCTGAAGGTCCATATTGAGAACGTCGTCGACTCGGTCATCGCTGAGCGCACAACCGTGGCCAGCCAGACGCTCGCCAAGGTAGCCCCGCAGTGCGGTTCGGATGCGCACCGCGCGGTCCTCGCCGTCGGCACCGCTGGCCTCAGCGATAGCCACAAATGCGTCCAGATCGGCGTGCAGATCAGCGCCTAGGCGCTGCAGCTCGGTCACTTCGCTGAAGTGGGTCAGATAGATCGCGCGCGGCGCCAGACTGAGCAGACGGTCGATAGAGGCGTGCGCCGCCTCCGGGTCGAAGTGAATGGGCGTGGTCGTGGGAAAGATAAACGCCCCCTTGGCCGTATCCAGCTCTCGATAGGAGATCCCAAAGGTGTCGCCGCTGAACACGGCCGCCGCGCTCTCGTCGTAGACGCAGTAGTGGTGATAAGCATGACCGGGTGTGTCCAGGAACCGCAGGGTGCGCTGGCCTAGTTCCAGACCCTCGTTGTCGGCCACGGCATGAACGCGCTGCTGCGGGATGGGCGGGATGTCGCCGTACAAGCGCCGGGTTGTCTCCTCACCGTAGACGGCGATGGTACCGGCCATGAGCTTGCTTGGATCAACCATATGGCGCTCGCCGCGCGGATGGACCACCAAGGTGGCATTGGGCAGATGGCGCATCAACTCACCAGCGCCGCCGGCGTGGTCCAGATGCACATGGGTCACGCACACATAACGGACCTGCTCGCGCGCCAGGCCTTTGGTCGCCAGGGCATTGAGCAACACGGGTGCAGAATAGCTGGTCCCGACATCGACGAACGCCGCTTCGCCGCTGTCGACGATGAGATGACTGGCCGCAAGATTTGGCCGCACAAACTCGACGTCAATGGTACTGATACCGTAGTCGTAGTCGATGATCGTCGGGGCCATAAACCTGAGGTTCCTCGCGGTTGGCGCAGTCATGCGTGTTGAGTGCAACGCTTTGAGCCCCTGTTTTACGCGCCTTGGTGCGGTGGAGCAAGCCGGCGAGCTTTGCAGTATGCTGGTCGCAACGTCCGGGCCCGTCACCGCCCTGGCGCGGACTCAAGTCATGACCATCTCCGCTCAGGATCTCTACAACTACACCAAGTGCCACCATCGCGTGTATCTCGACAGCAATGGGGACCCCGCCGAGCGCGGTGAGGTGAGCTCGTTCGTCGAAATGCTGTGGGAGATGGGCCTGCAGACCGAGCGCGACTACCTCGCCGACGGTGAGGCAACAAATGTCGCGGATCTCAGCGACCTCAACATGGAACGGGCCTTGGTCAAGACGCGTGAGCTGATGCACCAAGGACAGGCAGCGATTTACCAGGGCGCCATCGAGGCCGGCGACTGGCGCGGCCGTCCCGACCTGCTGTTCAGGCACGACGAGGCGTCCTCGACACTGGGGCCATTCTACTATGAGGCGGTGGACATCAAAGGCGGACGCGGGTGGGAAGAGCGCCACGGTAAAAAGACGCGCTTTAAGTCCCACTATGCGTTTCAGATACTGTTCTATCGCGAGATCCTCTATCGCCTTCAAGGTTATCGTCCCGGGATAGGCCGCATCGTCAACGTCGATCACGAGTTAGAGGAATTCGACCCGGCTGATTTCGATGATGCGTTCGCGGCCGCGCTCGCCGACGTCACCCGTTTGGTGAACGGCAGTAAGACCTCAGAGCCCGTGCTCGGCAGCGCCTGTCACCAGTGCCACTGGTACCAACGCTGCCGGCGCTGGGTGGAGGGCACCCACGATCCCAGCGGCCTGTTCTTCGTCGGCAAGGTGAAGTTCGACCTCAAGCGGGTCGGCCTGCAGAGCATCGACGATATCGCGCGCATGAACGTGAAGGACTACCTCGAGGGCGCCAGCAAGATTCCGCGCGCCAGTGAGAAAACCCTGCTACGCCTCAAAGAACGCGCCCGCGTACGTCTGGCCAACCAACCGCATCTACGCTCCGGTTACAGCTTTCCCGTGGTTACCAAGGAGATCTACTTTGATATCGAGGACGACCCGACCCAGGACTTCACCTACCTCTACGGCCTGGTCGAACGCCACGCCACGGGCGCATCGGATTTCCGATATTTCCTCGCCCGCCACCCCAACGATGAAGAACAAGCGGTGCGGGAGTTTTGGCAGTATCTGGCGGACAACGATGACGTCGTGTACTACGTGTATTCCGCCAAAGAGCGCTCCAGCCTGCGCAAACTGATGCAGCGCTACGATTTGGAGACGCAGATTTTCGAGCACTACTGTGAGCAGGAATACGACTTGTACACGGATCTGGTGGTGAAGTACTCGGATTGGCCCACCTACTCCTATGGCATCAAGCAAATCGCCCAGATCATTGGCTTTCGCTGGCGCGACGCCGATCCCAGCGGCGCCAATTCCATCGTCTGGCTCAACGACTACCTTGCCGATCCGACGCGCACCGACGTGTTGCAGCGTATCCTCGACTACAACGAAGACGACTGCTACGCCATGGTCGCCGTCAAGGACTACTTCGCTGCGCGCCTGACACAGGAGAAGTCATGACGGCGACACTGAAACCGAACACGATGCCGACTCTGGAACGGCGTGAACCTGTCGTCGACCTCGACGGTCAGGTCTACCTGCTAGAAAGGTTCTATGGTGAGCAGGACGCCCAAGCACTGTTCGACACCTTGCTGCATGAGATGGCGTGGCAATCCGAGGAGATCGTTGTCCTCGGTAAGCATGTACTGGTGCCGCGCCTGGTGTGTTGGCATGGCGAGGCCGGCGCAGTCTACCGCTACTCGGGCGTCGAACATGAACCAAGACCGTGGACGCCGACCTTGCGGACAATTCGCGGGCATGTGACCAAGACCTGTGGCGTTGCGTTCAACACTGTGTTGGGAAATCTGTATCGAGACGGCGCCGACTCCATGGGCTGGCACGCTGACAATGAACCCGAGTTGGGCCCCGAACCAGTCATCGCATCACTGAGCCTGGGCGCAACACGGCTGTTCAAACTGCGTCATAACCGTAGTAAACAGACCATGGATATCCGACTAACCAGTGGTAGTCTCTTGCTAATGTGCGGGCCGTTGCAGTCGTACTGGCGCCACGCCGTCCCCAAGACCAAGCAGGCTGTCGGTCCGCGCATTAACCTGACGTTTCGCCGGATTGTGGCCAGGTCGTGATTCAGTTGTGCAGCGAGCGTATCTGATGGCTGGGCTGCTGAGCGGACACATCGATCCTGGCTACGCTCACTACAGCGGCCGACGAAACTGCGGAACGCGGGGAGGTTGTTTCGATGCGAGGCACACGTTGGTCGTTAACCCTTGGGATTTGCCTAGTGGTTAGCGCATGCGCGATTGTACGCGCACCGACGCGAGACGAACTCGCCGCGCTAGACAATCCGCCAGCGGATGTTGCCGCCAAAGTCGACGGGCTGTTTGCCCGTGCCCTGGCGTGGTACGACGCAATTGAAGCCGAGCTGCTACCGCAAGGACGTCCGCTCACGGATGCCGAGCAGGACAAGGCACGACAACTCGGTGTCATCCAGCCTGAACGTGTTCGCGTGGTGATCCTCGAGCCCTTTCCTCTGCCCGAGGACCCCGAGCTTCTCGAAGCTGCACGGAGCTATGGTCTCGGGAGCCGGCTCGAGGGAGGGCGGACCATCGGCCAGGTCATCATGTTGAAACCGAGATATCGAGACAGCTCAACGATTCTCGCGCATGAGTTGATTCATGTGACTCAACACGACCGCTTGGGACGAGCAGCCTTTCTGCGTCGCTATCTGGTCGAGTTAGAGATGATGGGCTACGCTCGAGCGCCGCTGGAGTTGGAAGCCTACAGTCGGCAAAATGCGGCCGAGTGAGTATCCCCAGTCACGAGCGTCGCAGCTAAAGTAGGTGCGCTGCACCGCATGGACTATTCCGATGACATTGGACCCGACACCCGCCCTGCTCGATAGCCTGTACTGGATCACGCTGGTCGCCGTGATTGTGTCGTCAGGCTCCGGGGTCCTCAAGGCGGGTCTCAAGCAATTCGATCTGTTTGGCGTGATCATAATTGCGGTAGCAACTGGTCTGGGCGGCGGGTCGCTACGCGACATGCTGTTAGACCGGGAAGTGTTCTGGATTCGCGACCAAAGCTTCTTCATCGCATCGCTGGCCAGCGCCATAGTGATCTTCGTGGCAGCGCGACTATTGGTCATTTCTCCACGACTATTCTTGATACCGGATGCCGCCGGGCTGGCCACGTTTGGTATCGCCGGCACGCTGGTTTCACTGATGGTCGGCGCACCTTGGCTCGTTGCCACGTTCATGGGTGTGATGACAGGTACGATGGGTGGCATCTTCCGCGACGTGCTGAGCAACGAGCCGCCGGTGGTCTTCCAGAGCCCGCTTTATGCGACCGTGTGTTGGGGTGGTTCCTTGATGTTCGTCGCGCTACTGCAGTTCGATGTGGACTTCACCTTGGCCGCCAGTATTGCCGGGCTGAGCATCTTCGTCGCCCGCCTGCTGGCAATTCAGTTTGACATCAGCCTGCCTCGGTTTCGCTTCAAGTCGTCGGAAGATCGATGAATGAATATGCGAACAAGCGCATCCGCAGCTACAGCCAGCAGCGACAGGTAAAGGGCGACCACGGTGGGGCGCGGTGAACTGCGCTCGAGTGCTGTCCCATCCGGCAGCCGAACTAGTCGTACCGACCGGTCGCAGCAGCGTTCTTCTCGAATAGCTGGGACAGTGGCAGCATCGTCAAATGCGCTCTGCGGCCGTCGACAAAGGCTCCCGTGTCGATGAACCAGACGTTCTCGACCACGTTGGGGCGACCTGTCACCATCACGGTGTGGCCACATACAACGCGGTCGATACCTTCGACGCCAAAGAGTATGTGACCGGTGGCGCGCTCGCGCCCCCATAGCGCCCACTCGCGCACCTGCTCGTCTCCTTCCTGCAGGGCGTGGATAAATTGCGGCCAAGACAGCCATGACGGTACGTCGGCGTGGACGATGCCGACGCGCCCCTGCGCTGTTTCGACTTCCATTGTCAGGGGCATAGCGCTGAGCGCCTCGAAGTACTGCGCCCGGGCCGTTGTGTCCAGCTCCAACCACCATTCGCCGCCGTTCATCAGTATCCAGCTGAGCATCGCGCTTTCGTGCTGCGGGCTGTTGAGCAGCATTTGTTCGTGGTTGCCAAGGCAGGCGTGAAACCATGGCTGGCGCAGCCAATCCAGTGCCTCGGCGGAATAGGCGCCACGATCAATCAGATCGCCGACTGAGAATAGACGATCGCGATGTTCGTCGAAGCGATATTCCGCCAAGCCAGTGCGCAGGCGATCAAAACGACCGTGGATGTCACCAACCACGAAGTCGCGGCCGTCCACATTGATATCGAACTGTCTAATAACGTCTGGCAAGGACTGTGTTAGTGACATATCTGCTGGACCGGCCCCACACCGGGGCCTCCACCCGTGCACCATCGAACCACATCCTGCCAGGCATGACCAGCATCGCGCCGGGTTTGCACGGCGTCGGACACCCTGCGGAGCGGGCGTGCCTTGGCAAGACGAAGGCAGTGCTCTCCTGGACAAAAAAAGCCGGCCCCA
>Ga0209536_100002912_pt1 | contig 27735 bp, 27 predicted proteins | sample DeeMarSeWOR28_12_FD_187461 | JGI IMG/M metagenome (GOLD analysis project Ga0209536, IMG submission 187461) | Marine sediment microbial communities from White Oak River estuary, North Carolina - WOR-2-8_12 (SPAdes) (version 2) | ecosystem: Environmental > Aquatic > Marine > Intertidal zone >... | reverse complement strand
CTGAAGTGGATAACGTACTGGATATGCTCGGGTTCAAGCAGTTTTTTGAAATCTATACAGACCTGGAAGAAGCAGTCGGTTCCTTCTGAACTCGAAACTGTTCTGCTTTTCCCAAGGTTAATTTTAGTCTTGATTTTTATCCGGGTAATTCTTTTGCATCTCTCAGTGACTGTCATAAATGTATTGAAATTTCCAAAACCATGTTCTGAATTTCCCCGGTGTGAAAGAACAGAGGAGAATATTTATGATTGATCAAAGTGCCCCGAATATTGTCATAGAAAAAGTTAACCTTGATCGATGCAGAGATGATTATGATGTTTTTGCCGAATCCAGAGATGAATTTCTCGCAACAGAAACGATGCCTAAGTCTGATCTTTCAATTGACGACATGGAAAATTTGACAAAGGAAGCCCTGAAGCTTTGGGAAACCGACAGGGCTTATATATTCCATGTACTTGATGCATCAACCAACCAAGTTGTTGGTTTCGCTCAACTCAACCTTGTGAACCGCCTGTACCAGATGGCAAACTTGTCTTATCAAATTAGGACCAGCCGTACGGGAGAAGGGATTGCATCAGAGGCAGCCAGGCTTGTTGCGCAATATGGTTTTCAAGAATTGGGTCTCCAACGAATTGAAGTCGTTGTTGCAGTAGATAATGCCCCCAGTCTCAGAGTTGCGGAAAAAATTGGAGCATTCAGGGAAGGCCTACTTCGTAATCGTTTGCGAATCAAGGGCTCTCCACGGGATGCTTATATGCATTCCCTTATTCCATCAGACTTTGCTATTAACAGTACTGACTGAAAAAAAGTGCATATGAAATGGGGATTTGCCCTGAACCAATGTCCAGGGCTATTCTTTACACTCTCTCGATGATTGTCGCTGTGGCTTGGCCGTGGCCGGCGCACATCGTTTGCAGACCATACTGTGCTTTTCGCCGCTGTAGCTCATGGACCAGTTTGGTCATTAGGATGGTACCTGTTGCGCCAACCGGGTGTCCGTGGGCGATGGCGCCGCCGTTGGGATTGACTTTATCCATATCGGGCTGGAATTCTTTCGCCCAGGCCAGGGATACACTGGCAAAGGCCTCGTTCACTTCAATCACATCCATCTCATCCAAGGACATCCCAGCTTTCTCCAACGCCATGTGGGTAGCCGGGATGACGCCATCCAGCATCAGGACCGGGTCGGTGCCGACCACCACGCGGGCGACGATGCGCGCCAGTGGATTCAGATTGTAGCGCCCGACTGCTGCGGGGGAGGCAAGCACCAGGGCGGCGGTTCCGTCGCTGATCTGGCTGGCGTTGGCAGCCGTGACCACGCCGTCTTCTTTGAAGACGGTCTTTAGCGTACGCATCTTCTCTCGGTCCGGGGGGAAGCGCACACCCTGATCTATCTTGAATTCGCCATTCTGGGTTGTAACGGGCATAATCTGCTCTTCGAAATATCCCTCCTGGATGGCCTTGCCAGCTCGCATGTGACTCTCATAGGCGAAGTCGTCCGCTTCATCGCGGGTCAGGTTCCATTTTTCGGCCATCATCTCAGCGCTGATGCCCTGATGGACAAGATTGTAGGGGAAGTCCTTCGGCCACTCTTCTGGATAGTCCGCGCCGATGGACTGGTGCGACATCATCTCCGTACCGCCCGCCACGACCAGGTCCATGTCTCCCGCCAGGATGGCCTGCGCGCCGAAGTGGACGGTACCCTGGCTGGAACTGCACATGCGGTTCATGGTCACCGCCGGGACTTTTGGCGGGAAACCGGCCTTGAGCGCCGCCAGCCGGGCCATATTGGCGCCCTGGTCGCCCACCGCGGTGACGCAGCCCCACAGCACGTCTTCGATGAGATCCATCTCGACGCCGGTGCGCTTCACGGCCTCTTTCATGATCATTGCTGATAAATCCACTGGATGGAATTCGTGCAAGGCCCCGCCCGGTTTGCCTACCCCCATGGCTGTGCGCACAGCCGATACGATGAAAACGTCTCTCTCTTCCATTGTGCCCTCCCGGTTATTGCTTTGTAGGTCGGGCTTTTAGCCCGACAAATTGATAACTCGGCGGGTTACACGCGTGCCTGTGGCACGGTGCAGGCAAACCCGCCCTACTTGTCAGACGATTCTATGATCCTCCAAATGCTCGATCACATCCGCGTACAGCCAATCACGGATATCCTTGTTCGTCAGTGCATCCTCCGGCAACTCAGCTGCCAGGCCCAGCATGGCTTCACGCACATTTTCATAATGTAGCAGCAGATCGTCATGGCTCCAGGAACGATATTTTTCAACTAGCTCGCGGTTGAAGGTATCGGTATCGCGTTCATCCCAGGTAAAGCCGGGTTCATCAAGAATGCCGGTGATAACCCATAGCCCTTCCTCCCACCAGCCGATGATATGCGCCAGCAGATCGTGGAAAGTCTCGAATTCTTCTTTTTTCAGAAATGCTGCCTGTGCTTCAGCCGACAGCGCATTGAATTGCCCCACGTATTCTCCCCAACCCTCCTCCAATTCTCGCATCACATCCCTCAACGTAAACTCCGCCACCTCAGCCTCCTTTGGCCACATACACAAAGTCCGCGAACAGCCCATACGCCGTCGGGATTGGCCCCGCCACCATTCCCTCGCGTTCAGACTCGATGATCGAATAATCACCCAACACATCCGTGCGGAACGTCACGCCAGTGGTTGAGTCACTCATACTATACAACGGAGATGACATGGATACAAGCTCCGGTTTGGCGCTGGCCTTAACTTCATCCCCAGCCTTTTCCGCCGAGCAGACCAGTTTCCAGCGCTTCCCCTCCACCCTAGCCTGCTCGATCATCTCAGGCGTGATCTCCCTTATGCCTTTTCTATCCACCTGCTGCGGCGTGAACGGAGTATCCATCAGGACGGTCACCAGCGCAGCGACCTTGATAGCCGCATCCCAGCCATCTACATCTGCAGACGGGTCGGTCTCGGCCACACCAATGCTCTGACAATACGCCACCGCTTCATCGAAGGTCTCGCCGCGCTCCATGTGCGAGAGCATGATGTTGGTGGTCGAGTTCAGGATGCCCTGGAAAGATACCAACTCAATCCCTGGCATGCTTTCGCGGAAGATAGAGAAGAGAGGCGAGCCGCCCAGCACGGTGGACTCGAAGTAAAATCTCCGGCCTTTTGATTCAGCCAACGTGGTCAACTCGCGATAGCCGTGCACCACTGTTCCTTTGTTCGCAGTGCTGACATGCATCCCCAGTTCCAGCGCTGCGCGGACATGGTCGATGGCAGGCTGGCCGGTTTCATGGTTCACAGGCGAGTTCTCGAACATAAAGTCAGCACCCGAATTCTGGATGACTTCGATAGAATTGGCAACCGGCTGACTGGAAAACTCATCCAGCGAGCCGCCTGCTTCGACGGCCTCAGCGCACTTGAGCAGGTCGAGACCATCCGGGTTCACCGCAAAGCCATGACTGCCCGTGGCGATGCCGGTCGCTGAGAAGGTAATGTCATATTGGGATTTGAGCACATCCTGTTTGCGAATGAGCAGACGCGCCAGCGCGCGCGCGACGTTGCCGAACCCAATGAAAGCGAGTTTGTAATGGGTCATGTTATTCTCCTGTTGTGAGTAACGAAATAACGCATTGTGTACTGCTTTTTCAAGGTGTTTGTATTCCTTGGCGAGCGTTTTCTAGTGCTAATATACACCAAAAGAACCATGGCCTTTTCTCTAACTAGAATTAGCCAAGTGGATATTGGTTTTTTATGTTTGGAATCTTGGTTCATGCGTATCATACTGCCCTTTATTATTACGGCGGATTTTGCAATACTTTATCCATCACAAAATTTCCCTTTTTGTCTGGCATTTCAATTCCATCCTGATAAGTATATCCAAGCTTCTCATAAAATACCCGTGCATTGACCGCTGCGCGTACAGTTATTTTATCCGCTCCTAATTCTAAGGCTTTTTCTTCAACTTTCTGCATTATTTGACTTCCAATCCCTTTCCCGTGAATCTCTAACGCGACAAATATCGCTGTGCCATAATAGCTCGGCATTTCTGGCGTTCCAAAATTAGCTAAACTTCCTGTCCCGATTGCTTTACCATCTTCCATCGCAACGAAAATATGCTGCGTTTTAGCCGTTTCTAGTAATTGCATTGGCGAATGATGATCTATCAAGGAGGCAACATACTCTGAAGCATAATGTTTACTGGTAATCTCCAGCAAATTGCGTTTTATTAATTCCGCCACTTCTTCCGCTTGAAAATCCTGAAATCTGTCAATAATCATTATTGATCTATGAAAACGCTCAACTAGCATTGATAAGGGATGATAAAGGAAGCACGCGTTGGTCCGATTTCATTTTCACCATATGCTTCCTAGGGCTACGGTTATGGCCTCCCCATTGACGCCACTGGATTCTTCAGACGCCAGGAAGGCGATCACTTCGGCCACTTCTTCGGGAGTCACTACCCGGCCCACTGGGTAAAGCGCATCTCTTTCCGCCCACACCTCGTCCGGGGTGATACCACGCTGCTCGGCTTCGGCTTCGGCCGAAGTCTCAGCCATTGCTGTTCGCACCCAACCGGGCAGCACCGCGTTGGAAGTCACGTTATGCGGCCCGGCATCCTGGGCAACCGAGCGCATCAAGCCCAGAAGACCATGTTTTGAGCTGTTGTAAGCGCTGCCGGCGTATTCCGCCACCTGTCCGGCCGTTGAACTAGTGAACACAAGCCGGCCGTAACCCTGTTCAATCATGTCTCTAACAACTAGCTGTGACAGGAAATAAGGGCCGTCTAGGTTGATGCGCATTGTTTCGCGCCAGATTTCCTGCTCCTGCTCCCAGATCACCCGCTCATGGGCCGAACCAATACCGTGATTGCACACTAGGATTGCAATCGGCCCCAGGCGATCCTGGGTTTCCTCCACCGCAAGTGAACAGCCGTCATATGTACCCAGATCTGCCACAACGTAGTCCAGGCCCAGCGTTTGCAATTCGTTCTCGCTACGTGCAACGGCCATCACCCGTGCACCGCGTGCGGCCAGCAGGTTAGCCGTCACCCGCCCGATTCCGCGCCCCGCACCCGTTACCAGCGTAACTCGTCCTTCTACTCCCGGCATAATGAACTCCCATTTTGATGACTAATCCACGTTTCCAATGGTGTTAATCCTACAGTTTTTGAAATCATTCCTGTCGGCTTGTGCTGTTGCCAGCCTAAAATGATTAGAATTAGTTTAGCATATTTCCAATGTATGGAAGTTTAGCTCTATAGCATTTCACACCCCCATATTTTTATACTGGCGGATAAGGAAACACGCGCCGGTCTTCCGGTGGAAGTGGATAGACGCCAGGAGCCGTCAGTGCTTCGGCGCGGGCGAGCAAGGCGGCAATCTCCTTTGGGCTGAGATAAGGTGTAAGGGAAGCAGTCAGGCCCAGGTTCACAGAAAGACGCGAAAGGTCATCCAGCAAATCGTCCGGGATGGGTTGCCCGGCATAGTCCCAGATGACCGTCCGTAGCTTGTCCTCCTCATGGAAGCAAAGTCCGTGGTCGATCAACCACATCTTGTGCGTCCCTTCTTCGAAGATGACATGGCTGCCCTTGCGATCGGCGTTGTTGCACAGCAGGTCAAAGAGCATGACAGGACCGAGGCGGGCCTTGTCTTCCTCGCTGAAGTTGAAGTAGTGATAGTTGGGATCGTATTCGATAAACTGTTGGATGGAACCGGGGCCGTAGGGGCCATCTTCGCGCAGCGCGGTGTAGGGGACGAAATCCCAGCCGAGCGCCTGGCTGACCAGATATGCGGCCACCTCGCGGTGCGCCAGGGTGTGATCGGGAAAATCCCACAGCGGCTGCTCACCCTTGGACGGTTTGTACACGGCTTGAATCTCTTCCCCGTTAAACTGAACATTCACGAGGAATGTGTAATTGGAGCCCAGCATGAACTGGCCCTTGAGTTCGAGTTTTCCCTGCGTGAGAGCCTGTTGTAAGACTGTTATGTCCATTGCTTTGGGCATTAGATGCGCCTGTTTTTTTCTTGCTTGAACCAGTAGCGTATTCCTCGCCCGGCCAGTGGTTCATCAGCATAGCGGGGAATCACATGCAAATGTGCATGGAAAATTTCTTGTCCTGCAATTGCTTCGCAATTCCACCCCAGATTATATCCATCAGGCTGATATGTTTTGTCAAGAAGTTTCTTGGCCGCCTGAATCATAGAATAAGTGGCTTGCCATTCTTCTACATTCAGATCAAAGGCAGTTCTGCAATGGCGCCTGGGGACAATTAAGCCTGAACCGACAAGAATGGGTTCATCTCGTTGTAGGAAAAGACAATGCTCATTTTGCAGCACAACTTCTTCTTTATTCTGTAACGAGCAAAAAGGGCAATCCATCTTGTGCGGCAGGGTTGATAAAAACTCAATGTTTGTGCCCGTTCTTCTTCGGGCAGAAATGACCGTCGGCCTCCATCGGCGCGCCGCACTGCGGACAGGTCGGCCGTCCGCGGGTGACCACTTCTGCCCCCCAGCGCGCCATCTTGCGGATCTGCTCGCGCGTGCACCAAAAGCGGACAACTGCAGCTTCGTCTTGATCTTGATCCTCGACCAGCAGTTCTCGGGTCTGGAGTACCACGCGGTCGCGACTCTTATCGTAGCCGAGGCCGACTTCGCCCACGCGGAAGAGCGGGTCCACAGGCGGGTTGATGTGCATCTGGTCTTCGATGTAGTCGCCGGACACATCGTCAAGCTCAGGGGCTTCCTTGGCCACTTCGGCCAGGAACTGTTCCACACCAACGGAAAGCGACTGAAGTTGGAATTTCTCGATCAACACGGTCACTGTGCGCTGGTCCTGCCAGGCCTGGATGTAAAAAACGCGCTGGCCGGGCTTGCCGATGGCGTCGGCGGTGATATGGTTAACGGGATCTACGTCAATTTCAAAGCGGGGCATGGGATACCTGTTGTTTTGGGTTGAAGTGAGTATACCAAATTCTAGCACCCTAAGTGCAACGCACTTCGATGTTGAGAGTGTCTCAATGAAACTTCTCAAGTGCGTTGCACTTTTCAATCGGTTAGCTCTGCTATATATGCCCACGGGGTATAATTCAAGCATCTTCGTCCGAGGAGAATTTAATGTACGATAAAAAGAAACTTGACGAGCTAAAAGACTCGTTGGAAAAGTGGGAAGAGACCAGCCTTCAAAAAATGCTCGCATCTGTACCGGAACGCCGCAAGAACTTTATCACTACTTCTTCCGAACCGGTCAACCGCCTGTACACCCCTTTAGACGTTCCTGAAATTGACTACGCTTCCGATCTGGGAAATCCAGGTGAGTACCCCTACACGCGCGGAGTCCACCCCACGCTGCACCGCGGCAAACTGTGGACCATGCGCATGTTCGCCGGTTTCGGAACTGCCGAGGAGACCAACAAACGCTTCCATTACCTGCTCGACCAGGGCCAAACCGGTCTCTCGATTGCTTTTGACCTGGCCACCCTGATGGGCTACGACACCGACCAGCCCGAAGCGCTGGGCGAGTTCGGCAAATGCGGCGTGGCAGTTTCCTCGCTCAAGGATATGGAAATCCTGCTGGATGGCATCCCGCTGGATAAAGTCTCCTCCAGTATGACCATCAACTCCCCTGCGGCCATCATCTGGGCTATGTACATCGCCGCCGCCGAAAAACAGGGCGTCCGCCCAGATCAACTGCGCGGCACCATCCAGAACGACATCCTGAAAGAATTCATCGCGCAGAAAGAATTCATCTTCCCGCCCGAGCCGTCCATGCGGCTGGTGGTCGATACGATGGAATACGGCGCGAGTACCGTCCCGCAGTGGAACACCATCTCGATCAGCGGCTACCACATCCGCGAGGCAGGCTCCACCGCCGCGCAGGAACTGGCCTTCACGCTTTCAGATGGCCTTGAATACGTCCGTTGGGGCATCGAACGCGGCATGGATGTGGACACCTTCGCGCCGCGCCTGTCCTTCTTCTTCAATGCGCACAACGATTTCTTCGAGGAGATCGCCAAGTACCGCGCGGCCCGCCGCATCTGGGCGCGAGAGATGAAGGAAACCTTCGGCGCTTCGAATCCACGCTCGTGGCTGCTTCGGTTCCATACGCAGACTGCCGGCGTCAGCCTGACCGCCCAACAGCCGGAGAACAACGTGGTCCGCGTGGCGGTGCAGGCCCTGGCAGCCGTCCTGGGCGGGACGCAGAGTCTGCACACCAATTCCCTGGACGAGGCCCTGGCGCTTCCATCGGAACACGCTGTCACGATTGCGCTGCGCACGCAGCAGATCTTGGCGGAAGAATCCGGGGTGACGAATACCATCGATCCACTCGGTGGCAGTTTCTTCGTCGAGGCCCAGACCGATAAAATCGAACAACAAGCATACGACTACTTCCGTCGCATTGAGGAGTTGGGCGGCGTGCTTCCCGCCATCGAGAAAGGTTTTTTCCAATCCGAGATCGCAGATGCAGCCTACCGCTACCAGCGCGAGATTGATATGGGTGAACGCAAGATCGTGGGGCTGAACGCTTACGCCGAAGACAAACCACTGACCATCCCCATCCTTGAAATGGACCCGCAGGGATATGAGCGGCAGGTTTCACGGCTGGAAGAAGTCCGCGAAACGCGTGATAATGGGCGCGTGGGCCAAACGCTGGATAAGCTGCGCATCGCTTGCCAGGGCACGGAAAATACCATGCCGTACATCATGGAAGCCGTGCATGCTTATGCTACACTTGGTGAGATTATTGGCGTGATGAAGGAAGTTTTCGGCACGTACGAAGAGCCGAATTGGATATAAATTAGATCGGACACCGATCATAAAAACTCAATATTAAGGAGTAGAAGCATGGCAAAGAACACAAAAGGTGTCATCGGTATCTTGACGGGAGGCGGCGATGTTCCCGGCCTGAATCCGGCCATTCGCGCTGTCACCATCCGCGCCTTGCGAGAGGGATATAAGGTCATCGGCATCCGCCGCGGCTGGGGCGGGCTGGTAGATATTGTGCGGGATAAAAAAGCGGATAACAGCGAAAACTACCGGGAACTGACCGAAGAAATTGTCAACAGAGCTGGCCGAACAGGTGGAACCTTCCTGCACTCTTCCCGCACTAATCCAGCCAAGGTCAAAAAAGATGCCCTCCCGGAACATCTGAAAGACAAGTACATCGAAGAGATCAACGATGTCACGCCAGACGTGCTCGAGAACCTTGATTTCCTGGGAATCGATTATCTCATCCCGATTGGCGGCGATGATACGCTCAGCTACGGCGTGCGCATGTACCAGGAAGGTGTCAAGACCGTTGCCATCCCGAAGACGATGGACAACGATGTCCCTGGCACCGATTACTGTATCGGTTTCAGTACTTGCGTCACGCGCACGATCGAGTTGGCAAACCGCCTGCGGACGGTGGCCGGTTCCCATGAGCGTATCATGGTGCTGGAAGTCTTTGGCCGATATGCCGGGTTCACCGCCATGCTCCCAACCATGGCAGGCGCAGCGCATCGCTGTGTTATTCCAGAGTACAAGTTCAACATCGAACGCCTGGCAGAACTCCTGATGCTGGACCGCAAAAATAATCCAAGCCACTATTCGGTTGTGCTGATTTCGGAAGGGGCCATGTTCGAGGGCGGCGAGATGGTCTTCACGGATCAGACCCAGGATGCCTTTGGACATGCAAAGCTAGGTGGGATCGGCGATCTGGTCTCGGCAAAGTTGTCGGAAGTGGGGCCAAAATATAATGATAACCGCCCGGTGCACACCGTCAACCAGAAGCTAGGTTACATGACCCGCTGCGGTGACCCGGATGCGATCGATGCCATTGTCCCGATGGCTTATGGCAACTTGGCGCTCGACCTGATCGAAAAGAAGACGCATGGCCGCCTGGTGGTGCTCAAGAACGGTCGTTACGACAACATCCCGATCGACATCGTCACCAGCACCAAGAAGACGGTCAACGTGAACCGGTTCTACAACGCCGACCGCCTGCGTCCGTATTACAAGAGCTTTGAAATGACTCCACTGTTCATCATGACCAGTGATTAAACTATCTTGTGGGGGTGAAATCCTGCAAACGAAAAGAAATGGCTCACACCCATATTAATCGGTGTGAGCCATTTTTAACTCATTCAAATCTTTATCTAACCCGTTGCGATCGGATTTTCTTTGTCATAGACAAAAACCTGTACATCCAACCCTTCTATCAGTAAATCCAGCACAGGCTGGAAGGTGGCATCCTTGATGGCCGGCATATCCCTTGCCGGTGCAAAAACCGAGATACGCGCTTCTTCCTCCGATATTTTAACCACCTTGATCTCCGTCCCGGCGCTGGTGGCTTTGATGGTCAATTGGATTTGTTTGATAGCGTCGTCGATAGACATGATTTCTCCCGAGGGACGCTCCTATTATAAGGTATTTTTTATCGCTGTAACGATTTTACACGCCGGGGGCGACAGATTGGTTTTCATTTTGGGGACTCCCTGAAAACGACATCCATGCAGAAGCGCCCAGCAATAGCAGGAAAGATAAAGCCCACCAGTAATACCCGCTCAACAGATCGACCCCCATCCTGATATCGGGGAACAGGCCATAAGCGATAGCGGACAGGGCGCTCAGCAACATCATCCAGAAATGTAGTTTTTTCCGGGCAGTTTTTTTGATCCTGACTGGCCAGAGCGGGGCCAGCACGATCAGCAATTGTCCCAGTCCGAGGGCGGAATAAACCGTCATTGTCAATACGATGTGGAGCGCTGCCCCCAGCATTCCAGGATAGAAAATTGCAGTTTGGATGCCCTGCACCAGGTTGAGCAACAGGAACAAAGGCGACAGAACAAAAAAGAGGGCATTCTGGTAGCCACAATACACGCCCCCGCCGGAGCAGAACCTTGAAACTTCCAACGGTAACGTATGTCGTTCTATCGGTGAAAACAGGCTGACAAAAAAAGCAATCCACGCTGCCCATGCCAGCCCTTGGGGGAGCATCGTTTTAGATTCCACTTTCCACCTCCCATTTTCAACAACAGTCACTTGATCTTCGCGACTGTCACGCCTTCGCCGCCCTCTTTCGGCCCACCCTCCTCGAAGGATTTCACATAAGAGTATTTGCGCAATGCTTTACGCACTTCCTGGCGCAATACCCCCGTCCCCTTGCCGTGGATGATGCGCACGAAGGGCAGCCCGGCAGAGTAGGCCTGGTCGAGGTAGCGGTCGAGCATGTCGAGCGCATCATCGGAGGCCTGGCCGCGGATATCCAGTTCCATGCCGGGAGATTGGACGGTGGACGGTGGACGATAAACCGTTTCTTGTGGTTCGTGGACTGTCGTCTCTTGCGATGACTTCCGTTCCAATTCAGACAACTTCGCACGGATACGCAGACTCCCCACCTGCACTTCCGCATCCGACTCGCCCAGGGCTGTTACCAGACCCTCGGCATTCAGCGTGCTGACGATGACCCGTTCTCCAAGTGACAACGGACGACTGACAACGGACGGCTGTGGTCTATGGTCTGTCGTTTGTCGTCTTTCAACGGGTGCTTCCACCTTCTCCTCGATCTGCTCAACTTCCTTCTCCACCTTTTTCAACGCTTCCAGCGGTTGGCGCGCACTCTTGAGTTGTTTCTTGAGAGATTCGATGTTCTTCTTAAGCACGGCCACTTCAAGCTCTGCTTCGGCGCGCGCTTTGGCGAGCACTTCGCGGCGTTCGTCTTCGATGGCTTCGAGACGGGCTTCCAACTCGCGGTTGAGATCTTCTGTCCGTTTGCGGGCTTTGCCGATCTTGGCGCGCTCGCGCCCGGTGCGGTTGCGTTCCTTGCGGATGTCATCGAGCAGTTTATCGGCGCGGATGTTTTCGGGGTTGACTTCGCTTTTCGCCACGGAAACAATCTCCGGGTCCAGGCCGAGACGGGTGGCAATCGCCAGGGCGTTGGAGCGGCCGGGGAGTCCGATGGTCAGCTTGTAAGTCGGGCGCAGTGTCTTGATGTCGAATTCCAGCGAGGCATTGACCACGCCCTCGGTCGAGTGCGCATATGTCTTGAGTTCGGGATAGTGCGTGGCGACAAAGGTGGTAATGCCGCGCTCGAGCAGGTGCGCCAGGATAGCGCGCGCGAGGGCTGCGCCTTCCTGCGGGTCGGTGCCGGCGCCCAGTTCGTCGAGTATGACGAGGGAACGGTTATCGGCCTTCTTGAGGATGCCGACGATGTTGGTCAGGTGCCCGCTGAAGGTACTGAGCGACTGCTCGATGGATTGCTCGTCACCGATGTCAGCCCAGACGGCTTCGAAGCAGGGCAATTCGGAGCCGCTCTCCGCCGGGATGTGCAGGCCAGACTGCGCCATGAGCGCCAGCAGCCCGATGGTTTTCAGGCTGACAGTCTTACCGCCGGTGTTGGGCCCGGTGATGACCAGGGCGCGCACGCCGGGGTCGAGGTAGATGTCGATGGGAACGACGCTGGCCGGGTCGAGGAGAGGGTGGCGGGCTTTCATCAACCGCATTTGTAGGGGCGAAGCATGCTTCGCCCCTACAGGATGTAATACGGGCTCTGACGCGTCAATTCCCTCCGCATATTTCGCTTTTGCAAAGGTCAAATCCAGAATGGCCAGGTTTTCGATGCCATAAATAAGATCCTGGGCGTGTTCACCGACTTGCGCAGACAGTTCGCGCAGCACACGTAATTCTTCATCACGTTCGGCCAGTTCAAGTTCGCGGATGGTGTTATTGAGTTCAACCACCGGGAGCGGTTCGACGAACAAGGTCGCGCCGGAGGATGACTGGTCGTGCACCACCGATTTGATGCGTCCCTTAAACTCGGCGCGCAGCGGGATGACGTAGCGCCCGTCCCGCTGGGTGATGATGGCTTCCTGCAGCATGGGAGTCGTTTTGCTGTCGGTGATGTATTTTTGCAGCTTTGACATCAACCGGTCGTGCGAGATCTTCTTCTCGCGGCGGATGCTCCCCAATTTGGGCGAAGCGGAATCCAAAACATCGCCGCGCTCGGAAAGTACGCGCGAGATAGCATCCACCAGTCCGTAGGTATCGGGCAGGCCGTAAGCGATCTCGGCCAGGTGCGGGAAGGGATGCGCTTCCTTCGGTTGTGCATCTTCTTCGGCCTTTTTGCGCAAGCGCTCCTTGCGGGATAAGCCCTTTTCAAGGGTAGCGGATTCTTTGCTGTCAGCTTTCCCCAACAGGGACTTCTTCAACTCGCGGCAGGCGATCAGCGTGGACTTAATATCTAGCAGAGCAGTTGGCTCTAATACACCGCCTCGCGCAGCCAGGTCAGCGGATGGCCGGATGTCGTGCGAGCCGCCGATGGTCAGGTCGCGGGTGGAAAACAGGAAGCGCGCTTCTGTCGTCTCGGCCAGCAGGCGTCGGGCTTCGTCCAGATGCGTAGTAGGCTGGATGGCGAACGCCAGTTCTTTCGAGGCGGAGAAGTCGCAATAGCCGGAGAGCCGGTTGAGGATCTTGTGGTATTCGAGTACGTGCAGGGTTTTAGAGTCCATCTAAGTTAATCGTTACCTTTGCGGAGGGGATTAAACCACAAAGCGGGGGGGAGGGGTAGAGGCGGGGCTCGCAATTACATAACGTTAGGCTTTCGTGAACCAGACCAACGTTCCCCCAGATGGCTGGACGGTGATCGGCCCGACTCGCATAGCCTGCTCCAGTTTACGCAGCCCGGCCTGGTATTCCTCGTCCGAGATCAGGTGCAGCATGGAGTAGCCTTTCTTGCGCACCAGTTCAAGATAGCTTTCACCCAACTCGATTGGTTTCTCCGGAAGGATTTCACTTTCCGCTTCCGTGAAGCCCCGAGTGGTTGCGGCTTCGATCAGTTCAGGGATGTCAGGATAACGCTCCTTGTCCACGCGCGTGGTGCCGGGGAAGTACTGGGCGATGGGGCGCTCTTCGATCTGTTTATGTGACTGCGTGACAATGCAGCCTTTTCCTCCCTCATTGAGCACGCGCCATATCTCTGTAAACATGACCTTGATATCGGGCACGTGATGGACTACGTCGGTCATGTAGGCGAAGTCAAAGAAGTTGTCATCGAAGGGGATTTGATCGGCCTGCCCGATTTTGAAGGTGATCTCCGGGTTCTTCCGGCGGGCCTTTTCCAGCATGCCTTCAGACGGTTCGATGCCGTAGACTTGAACTCCCGTCAGTTTCTGGAGCAGGTCGGTGTGGTTGCCGGTGCCGCAGCCGATGTCCAGCACGCAGGTATCGGGGTGGGATGGAAGCGCCCGGATCAGGCGCTGGATGAGAGCCAGGTCGCCTTCACGGACGTCATCGTAAATTTTGCTGATTTCGTTGTAGTTGAGGAAATTCATAACAGGCTGATTTAACCACAATTTTGCAAGGGAAAAAGGGTTTGACAGCCTGTCAAAGAGGTGTTATCCTTTCGCGCGAAGGATACTAGTAAGTTCGCGGTATTGTACGACGAAGGCGGCTCACGGTGGTTATCCGTGGGCTTTTTTGTTGACTGTCCGATGTAACGAAACAAGTACCTGAAACATCTTTTTTTCTTTTGCCATAAGGAGGCAAACACAATGTCCGAACGTATCACCGGCACAGTCAAATGGTTCAACGGAAGCAAAGGCTACGGCTTTATTGCTCATGATGGCGGCGAAGATGTCTTCGTACACTTCAGCGCCATTCAGGCCGATGGTTTCCGCAGCCTGGAAGAAGGCCAGCAGGTTGAGTTCGAAATCGAACAGGGACCCAAGGGCCTGCAGGCAGCCAACGTCGTTGCGATGAACTAAGTATCATTAATGCGATACGAGAACCCCTGGAGCTTTCGCTCCAGGGGTTTTTTGATTCAAACCCTCACCCCTAACCCCTCTTCTAGGGGAAGCTATGTTCAGCGATTCACTCTTTTGCCCAGCCCTTCAACCATTCCCGCGCGGAGCGGTTCATCTCAATAGCGAAATCGGAACTGAACTTGCGCTGGTACATGGCCTGTCCGAAGTTGTCGATGCCACCCATGGCTTTCCCTTTGGGCATCTGGCTCTCTTGCCTGGCAAACATCTCATCGAATTCGGCTGAGTCGAGTTGACGATAATCGTTCTCAAAGAGAATGAATTTTTCATCGAAGCGCGTGGTCATTTCCCGGTCTTTTTGCTGCTGGGTGGGGTAGCCAAAGATCAGCATACATATTGGGAAGACGTAACTCGGCAGGTTGAACATCTCCTTGTGCGCTTCGTAGTTCTCGATGATGTCGCCGATGTAGCACGAGCCAACCCCGAGCGATTCCGCAGCGATGACCGCGTTCTGGGCCGCGATGAGCGCATCGCAGCAGGCCAGGAACAGGTCGCCCTCTTCGGGGGTACGGATCGGCTTTTCCAGCTTCTCCACATTCGAATGGACGAAGTAATCCTGCCAGCGCTGGTAATCTGCCAGGAACAGCCAGACCATAGGAGCCCGCGCGATCATGGGCTGGTTGTCGCAGGTTTTGACCAGCCTGTCCTTTTTGCTCCGGTCGGTCACTTCGATGATGGAATACAGCATCATGTTCCCGGCTGTGGGCGCGCGCAATGTCGCTTTAAGGATGGCAGCCCGAACGCCTGGTTCGATGCGGCGGTCTTCAAAGGCGCGGATGGATTTCCGGCTGAGTAATACGTCCATTACTGAATTCATTGTTTTTTTCATGAGGTAATTTTACTAAGACTCTATCTGGGAAATGCTCGAGCCGCCGTCTTCGGCGGCGGGGACGCCGCCCTGAGCGGATTTAAGACAAAAAACAAGCTTGTATCAATCCAAAAGCCAACTCATGGCTTCTTCGATGTCGATAAATATCTTCACGTTGTGTCCCTGGTTGAGGAAAACGGTTTCGAGAAAGTAATAATCTGACGATTGCTCGCTGATCACCAGCGCCCGTTTGCAATGCATGCCAATACCTGATGTACGGGCGGTTTTCGGCATATTGTATATGTCTATTGTGCCTGCAATAAATTTTGCCTGGCGCATATCGTTCAGGATGCGGTTGCAACCATGTTGCTCAATTACACTGGCTACATCTTCAGCCATATCTTTGAGAATTGGCAGCCCAAAATCACTCTCGACCCTGATCAAGATATAATCCCCTTCTTTTACGTAGACGATTTTGTACGGCATGATGCACCAACTTTGAGGATCATTTTCTTGCCCAAAAACAATTTCATTGTACAGGCAAGTGGGCTGCAAAGAAGGCTTCATCATTCGAACTCAAACCACCGCTTTTCAATGCGCGTCAGGCATCTACTTTAATGCGTTTCACCCTGACCACAATCCCTGAATCGGTTGGGTCGATACAGCGGATGAACTCGGTGGTGATGCCATCCGGGTTGATCTCTTTCTCATAAGGCGTGTTGCGGTACTTCCAGGGTAATGTACCTCCGTGTTGCAGGGTTTGGATGACACTGTCCATGCTTCCTAATAACCAGTGACATATTTTCCCGGCATCATCAGGATAGAGAAATTTCTGGCCAACCTGATAACTCTTCTCACCGTCGCCGCGGTACATCCAGGCGCATATCCCCTCCTTTTCCAGGCTTTCAGGATAAAGGACTACCTCCCCTTCTTTGCGCAGTTGACCACCTTTCCCCTCGAAGATCTCGATTTCAATTTTGTAACGTTTCATGGTTGGCTACTCCTTATCGCATTTTTATCTGGTAGCTCGCCTATTTCATTGTATAGGCATTTCATAAGAGATACAAGCAAAAACAAGTATTTTTCATAAAGCGTGGTATACTCGCGTGCCGCTCCGATACCCGGACAATATGATAATAATGGGTAAAGTAACTATACGCGAAAGGTTACTTCACCAATCAAAATCAACTTGTACGGGCACAAGAAGGAGCAAAATCTTAATTGGTTTTGTAAGTCTCAATTGGTGGCCCGGCAATCGGTCGGGCGCTTTTGTTGCGAACAGAATGGCTCGTGTTTGTGGGATGGGTCAACTGTTGACAGGCAACAGGGGCATGGCCTGAAAAGGCCGTGCAATGAAAGACCCATCGAAACACATAAACAGGAGTTCTGAATGACAACCGAATTTGAACCATTCGGCCTGCAGCCCCAACTGGTGCAGGCTCTCGTTGAGCGTGGCTATACTGAGCCCACGCCAATCCAGGCGGGTATGATCCCGCTCATGCTGACAGGCGCCGATGTTATTGGTCAGGCACAAACCGGCACAGGCAAAACCGCTGCCTTCGCCCTCCCCATTTTACAAAACCTGGAACCCGGCCAAAAGCTCCCACAGGCGCTGGTGCTGGCTCCCACACGCGAGCTCGCCATGCAGGTGGCCGAGGCTTTTTATCAGTACGGCAAACACCTCGGCGCGCGGGTGCTGGCTGTCTATGGTGGCGCGCCTTACGGACGCCAGATCACCCGTCTCAACAAAGGTGTGGATGTGGTCGTCGCCACCCCCGGCAGATTGCTGGACCTGCTCGACCGCAACGCCATCAACCTGCGGCTGGTAAAAACCGTTGTGTTGGATGAAGCAGACGAAATGCTCAAGATGGGCTTCATCGAAGACGTAGAAAACATCCTGGCTGAGATTCCGGATGCGCACCAGACCGCCCTCTTTTCTGCTACCCTGCCCGGGCCGATCCGCCGTTTGGCTGATAAGTACATGAACGACCCTCAGTCCGTCACCATCCAGCGTGAGCAGGTCACAGCTGAAATGATCGAGCAGCGTTTCTACCTGGTCAACGAACGCGACAAAATGGCTGCGCTCACGCGCCTGTTCGAAGTCGAAGATATCACCAGCGCGCTGATCTTTGTCCGTACTCGTGTTGGGACGGGCGAACTTGCCAACGAACTGACCCGGCGTGGATTCCCTGCCGAAGCCCTCAACGGTGATCTGAGTCAGGACGCGCGCGAACGCACATTACGCCGCTTCCGCGATAATCAGATCAAGGTGCTGGCCGCCACCGATGTAGCCGCACGCGGTCTCGACATCGACGACATCTCACACGTTTTCAACTATGACCTGCCTGACGACCCCGAGGTATATGTTCATCGCGTAGGGCGCACCGGGCGCGCAGGCAAGACCGGCCTGGCAATTTCGCTGGTCGCGCCGCGTGAGAAGCGCAAAATCTATAACGTAGAACGCTTCACCAATCAAAAGTTCACCTACCTTCCCCTGCCTACAGATGAAGACATCATCCAGAAGCGTGAAAACGAACTGCTCGAAAAGATGAACATCTGGCTCAATCGCGGACGTTACAAACGCGAGTTGGAATTGGTCACTGCGCTGGTGGAAGAAGCCGGTCACGATCCCTTGGAAATTGCCGCTGCTGCATTAAAGATGGCCCGCGCAGACGAAAAGCAACGCCCGATCGACCCGGTTAGCGAAGTCAAGAAACCCGAGCGCAAACCGCGCAAATTCGACCGTGGCAGCAAACGCAAGTTCGATCGCAAGGATCACCGTGGGCAGCGCCCCGACCGCCGCTCGAAGGTTTCGCACGAGCAGGACATGGTGCGCATTTCAATGAGCATGGGCCGCGCAGACGGCATTCGCCCGGCGGACGTAGTTGGCACGATTGCCTACCATGCTGATATTCCCGGTAACACCATTGGGAAGATCTTCATTGAAAATAATCACACTTTTGTAGATGTGCCCGAATCGCTGGTGAACAAAGTGTTGTCGAAAAGTGTGAACTACAAGTTCAGACGGCAATCTGTTACAGTAGAGAAGGCATAAATCAAGGAGCCGCGCAAGCGGCTCTTTTTTAGTAGGTCAGAGCTTGTAGCCCGACAGGTACAACCAGATGTCCGGCTCCAAGCCTGACCTACGAACTTTGAACCGGCGGATTGCCTTTCTCATTGACTAGCAGCTGAAAGACATCCGGGCGGGCATAATGACCAACCACGTCAAAATCCACCCTGGCCCTGACGATCTCACCCATATCCAACTCGGCATATAGAATGCCTTCTTCGTTATATAACGGACCGGCGATGACTTCCCCCAACGGTGAGATAATCGTGCTCCCGCCTCGGCACATGACTTCTGGCTGCCCGGCTAGTTCAGCATGTTCCTGAAGATCAGCCGGGTACATCTCTTTCGTGACGAACTGGTTGCAGCCCAACACAAAGCAGCGTCCCTCGCAGGCGATATGCTGGAGGGTGGCCTGCCAGGTGTCTCGCGAATCCGCGGTTGGGGCGAGATACAACTCCACGCCTTTGCTGTACATGAATGTGCGCGCCAGGGGCATGTAGTTTTCCCAGCAGATCAGCCCACCAATCTTGCCCAACTCCGTGTCAAAGACGGGCAGGGTGCTGCCATCCCCCTCCCCCCAGATCAGGCGCTCTGAGCCGGTCGGCTTGAGTTTGCGGTGCTTGCCCAGGATTTCCCCTTCCGGACCGAAATAGAGGGTGGTGCAATAGAGCGTTCCACCGCTAAATTCGGAATCCCGTTCGATGATGCCGACCGCCATGTAGACACCTGCCTCCTTCACCGCGGCGCTCAAAGCCTCCGTTGCCGAACCAGGGATTTCAACGGCGTTGTCCCAGTAGCGCTGCCAGAGATGCCGCCCCTCCGATGTTCGGCTGCCAACTACCATCCCGAAGCTCAACCCGCGCGGATAGGCAGGGATGAAGGCCTCCGGGAAGAGCACGAATTCGGCCCCTTCTCTGGCAGCCTCCTGAATGAGCTGACAGGTCTTCTCAACGGTAGCTTCACGTTCGAAGAGAACAGGTGCAGCCTGTACCACAGTAACTTTAACGGAAGACTTTTTCATAGTTTTACCTCATTGATTTTCTAAGAGTAATTACCTATATGGTTCGCTAACTTTTCTGACCGCAGAGAACGCAAAGCTCGTGGAGTAAAAATCCAGATTTCTCTGTGCTCTCAGCGCACTCTGCGGTTAATTTCGCTAGTCATTCTCATATTTCCTAACAAAATGGGCAGGCTATTGCCCGCCCACTGATCACTTTTTACTCCTTACTAAACTTACCCATCCCTGTTTACATAGCGATTATGGAATTCGATCCACTTTGGCAGCACTTCTTCCAACTGTTCTTTCGATGGCAGGAAGGCGATGCGCAGGTGATGAGTTCCTGACGCCTGCCCGAAGCCCGAGCCGTTGACGGTGCAGAGACCGGTCTCTTCAAGGAGTGCCATGCAGTAGTCGAAATCGGTCGTGCCAGCAGGGAGCTTGTTCAGGCGCGGGAATAGGTACATAGCACCGGTCTTGCCGAAGACTTCAACGCCATCCATTTTCTCGAAGGCGGCACGGACCATGGTCGCTTTTTCGTAGAGATTGCCGAGCACTTTTTCTTTTTCTTTGATGAATTTTTGGCGGGCTGTATTGCTCTCTTCGGGGGGGCTGACCATCAGGTAGGTGATGATCTGCCCGACGGTGTTGGCGCACAGGCTGACCGAGGCTTGCTTGAGCAGCAGGTCGATGAAATTTAATTCTGAGCCTGCAATCATCGGTGGATTACGCACTTCAAGATAGCCGCCACGATGCCCGCATTCGCCGTAGAAGCCTTTGGAGATGCTGTGCAGGCTGAAGAGCGGCACGTTCTTTTCATCGCCGAGGGCTTTTGCGAAGGAGATGAATTCACCGCCGTAGATGTTCTCCTGATAGACCTCGTCGGCGATAATGGCGAGACTGTGCTCTTTGGCGAAGGCGATCACTTCGTTGATACTATTTCCGTCCAGAATCGCGCCGGTCGGGTTACCGGGGTTGATGACGACGATCACTTTGACATCGGTGTCCTGCTCGATAGCTGCATTGTAGGCGCTTTCGAGCGCCTCACGGGTGAGTGCCCAGTCGTTCTCTTCATCGGGATAGTAGTTGACCTGCGTTCCGCCGAAGGCTCTGATTGTTGCCGAGTAAAGCGGGTACTGGGGAATGGGTATCATCACTCCGTCTGTCTCTTTTGCAATGAGCAGGTTGAGGACGCGTTTGGCTCCGTCGCTGGCCCCGTCGGTCAGGAAGATCGCTTCGGGGTCGGCTTTCAGTCCGCTTGCGGAGTCAAATCCATCCCGTCGATTGATGAAATCCGCTACCGCCTCACGTACGAAACGATAGCCTTTGCTTTCAGTGTATGCGCCCAGTCCCTTGCCGGTTTTGGCGAGGACTTTTTCGCTCAGGGCGAGTACGTCTTCAGGAATAAAATCACTCTCATGCAAATCGCTGTAGGGGTTCTCTTCAAAAAGGTTTTTGAGTTGGCGTTCGCGCGCGATTTTGGCAGGTTCTTCGAGCAGGCTGACGACCTGGCGATAATAGGTGATGGGAGCCTGCCCGAGCGCTTGCGGGTTTCCGATATTGCAAAAGATGACTTCTTTGCCTTTGTCTTTGAGTTTGGCAGCACGCTGTGGGATCGGTCCGCGCACGGCATACTCCATTGCAAGAATATTCTGGTTGACGTTGATCTTTTGCTCGGGCATAAAATTTCCTTATTGATTGTCACTGCGAGGCGCAACACTTGCACCGCACTCCCGAAGAACATCGGGACAATGTGTGTTTGCTGCAGTGCGGTGAGCGCCGTGGCAGTCTCCTGTTTGTGAGAAGATTGCCGCGCTCCCTGTGGTCGCTCGCACGTGTGCCTGCGCATACCATCCGTGCCGGATGGCACGGGCAGTGCAGGCAATGACATTAAATAATTTGGACTTGCCATTCATCGGGAACTTCCCGATAAGTTAGTTCAAAAATTTGCTTATCGGCCGTCTGCACGCGAAAGCCCTTTTCCCCAGGCCCGCGCCAGCGCGATAGGATTTCAGCGATTTCCAGACGCTGTCCCTCCCACATCAACGAAAGCGGTCGCTCGGCATATTCCGAATCTGACCGGCATTCGACGGGGTCACGCTTCAAAACGGACCTCCGAATTGTCACCGATATTGAGAGAGGATGCTTCTTCCCGATTAGGCTGTCCATCCACGACACAGTTGCAGCCAATCAGGGAGTGAGTCAACCCCGCGTTTGTGATCTGCGTGCCTGCCTCGATAATACTGTCCTGGATGACGGCCTTGTTGATCTTGCAGTTGGGCCCGATGGATGCGTTCGGTCCAATCACCGCTTCGCTGACTTCAGCAGTCGGGTGGATGAAGACCGGCGGAAGGACTTTCACTCCCGGTCGCTCTTCTGGTTTTGAATCCATACGGTTGAGCAGAAAAGCGTTCGTTTCCAGAGTGGCGTCTATCGTGCCGGTATCCAGCCAGGTGTCCACTTTGTGGATGCGCATCAGAGCGCCGCGTTCGAGCAGGATGTTGACCGCATCTGCAAGAAAGTACTCGTTCTTAAGTTTAACGTTTCGTTGCATCTGCTCTTCAATAGCGGCCATCAGATCTTCGCCGCTTTTGAAATAGTAGCATCCGACCATCGCCAGATTGTTTTCCATTGTCTGGGGCTTTTCGATCAGGCGTTTGACCAGCCCGTCTTCATTGACTTCTGCCACCCCAAAGCGGCGCGGGTCGGGTACAGCCTTGACCCAAACGACACCATTGCTCTTTTCCCGGTCGAGGAAAGAGAAGTCTGTTTCGATCAGGGTATCAGAGAAGTCCATCACCATCGGGCCAGTCAGGTATTGACGCGCCAGGTACAGCGCGTGAGATTGTCCCTTCATCTCACCCTGAACAACGTAGTGCGCGGTGATATCCGGATAGTTCTTTTCGATGAACGCCGGTATCTGCGTCTCACCCAGATACGGACCAACGATAAAGACATATTCAACACGATTGGGATCAGGCACCGTCTTGAACATGTCCATCAAATGTTCAAGTGATGTCTTGCCTGCCACACTGATCAACGGCTTGGGCTTGCTCCAGGTATGCGGACGCATGCGCGTGCCCCAGCCTGCCATCGGGATGACGATTTTCAAGGTTTCAGCCAAGAGATTTCTCCTATGGGAATTTGCAGAGCATATTGTACAACATTGTTGTTGTAGAACGATTTGCAAAATTGTTCATTACAACTTCGCTTCCAATTCCTCGATCACTTCTTCCATTAGATCTACGGTGTCTTTCAAGGTGCCCGCATCGAAAGCAAATTTTGCCCCGGCTGTCGCGAACAGTTCCGGCAGGGATACGGTTGAACCCAACGCGAGCGCTTTTCGATAATTTTCTACTGCTTTTTTCTGATCCCTGCGTGCATTGTCGAAAACCTGCACTGCCCCCAACTCAGCCAGTCCATATACAATGTAGTAGAACGGATCGGTTTGGATATGTCCCTTCCGGTGCCAGAAGATATTCTTATATTTTTCCAGGCCGCTGTAATCGATACCTTTCATGAAGTGGTCCCATAACTCGCCCCATTTGTCATCACACGTGATTCCATCGGACGCTTCGATAGGATTTTCATAGATCCAATGCTGGAAGGCGTCCACCAGCGCCATATACGGCAGGAACACGAGGAATGATTCAAGATGTGCGATACGCGCACGGGCGTTCTCCTCCTCGGTGTAAAAACCGCCGTGTTTCTGTGTCAGGTAAGGCGCTGCCAGAAGTTCCATCCCCATAGATGCGACTTCCGCGAACTCAGCCGGCACATAAACTTCCGCCTTCTGGTGGTAACGAAGATGCGCGCTTTCAAAAGAATGAAAAGCATGACCGCCTTCGTGCAGAATGGTATCCACGTCTATGGCTGTATTTGTATGGCTCATGAAGATGAATGGAAGCCTTGCCATGTTGTAGCACAGGCTGTATGCACCGCTGGCTTTGTTTTTTCGGCTGTCCAGGTCGAGCAGGTTGTTATCTAGCATGGCCTGGTAGTATTCCCTGAATTTTGGATCGACCTTTTCAAACACATTCAGCGCTTTGGAATTCAATTCCTCGACAGTTTTCGCAGGACGAAGCGCGGGACGCCCGAACTGGTCTACATCCAGGTCCCACGGCCGCGTCGCCTCGATTCCCAGCCTCTGCCCGTGTCGCTCGTAAACGCGTTCGGCTGCCGGGACAACCACCTCTTCGATGGCCGCATGGAAGGATTTGCAATCATCCGGGGTGTAATCGAAGCGTCTTTTTTGTTTCCATATATAGGATCTGTAATCAGGAAAACCCGCGTTCTCGGCGATCTTCAATCGAACCGCCATGAATTTTCCCCATAACTCATTGATAGCCTCGCAGTTTTCGTACAGGCGATCCCAAATTGCCCTCCAGGCGCGTTCTCTCACATGGCGATCTGTTTCATAAGAATACAATGTGATCATTTCCCAGTAGGTTTTCTCCTCCCATTCCCACATTACGGTGGTATCTCCCATGATCCTATCATATTCGTTGGCTAACTTTTGTTCTTCGGCTGACAGAGGTAGATTCTCTTTGCAGAAGATCTCAGCTTCGGCCTGCATCATCTTGAGCGCGACTTCGAACCCTTTTGGCTGCAAGCCGCTCGCCAGCAATTTTTCCTTGATCTTCTGATCGGCAGCTTTGACGGCAGGCTGGACCTCGTCCAGGAATTTGTCGAATTGCGCTTGCAGTTCTTCGTCCGCAGTGTGCTGGGAAACAACCACTTGCAGGCGCGTGAACTGTTCGTCTACGCAGGATGCCAATGCAGACCAATCGTCCAGCCATGCGTTGACGGTGGATGCATCCAGTTTCCTGGCTTCCAAGTTGTTGTAATAAGGCTCGTAATCCAGCCAAGTCATAGCTAGAATGGATTGGGCATTTGTGGGGAGGAATGTGAAATCCATGATAATTCTCAAGATTTCGTATTTATAGCTTACGACAAACAAAAATCCCCTTGCCAATCGGCACCACTAGCGCATCCATGCGTGGATCATCCTCAGCTTGTGCTACAAAATCAGCCAGTTCATCTGCGTGGCTGATCACATTATCCACGGCCAAGATGCCGCCCGGGGTCAGATTGGGAATTAACTTTTCATAGATGTCGAGATAGATGTCCCTTTCCGCATCCAGGAAGCAAAAAGCCACATCTCTATATCCTTCAATGACTTCGCGCGCATCGCCGTGGATGAGCTGGATCTGGTCGCTGACTTGAGCAGCTTCAAAGGTCTCATTGGCGCGGGCGACTTTTTCTTCCAGAACTTCAAACGTTGTCAAATGATCGCCGCGTTCTTTACAAGCAAGCGAAAGCCACAGGCTGGAGTACCCGGCACTGGTGCCCACCTCCAGCACGCCGCCTTTTGGGGCGGAGGCGCATAACAGGGCCAGGAATTTCCCTGTCACGGGTGGAATCTGGCGCAGACGTTGTGCACGTGGCGTACCGTCTTCACGGTCAAGCGAGTCCTGGTCTTCCAGTTCGTGCATCCGTTTCAGGATGGGTTCGGAAATATTGTGGAACATGCTTATGTGTGACCTAGTACAGGATGAGGTTGGTAGGGTTCTTCCAGCGCTGATATTTCATCTTCAGACAATTCGATATCCAATGCTGCAATGGCCTGCTCGAGATGTACCATTTTACTGGCGCCGATGATCGGAGCGGTGATATACGGTTTGCTCAACATCCAGGCCAGCGCGATTTGTGAACTCGTTGCGCCATGTTTTTTCGCGATTTCCTGAGCACGGTCCACCACGGTGAAATCCTCCTCACGGAAATACATGCTATCGGCGTAATCGTCTACTTTGGCGCGGCTAGTTTTTCCCCCGCCTCCACGTGCCCGATTGCCCGCCAGGAATCCGCGTGCCAATGGGCTCCACGGGATCAGGCCAATGCCCTGGTCGATGCACAGCGGAATCATCTCGCGCTCTTCTTCGCGGTAAACCAGGTTGTAATGATTTTGCATGGAGACGAAACGTGTCCAGCCATTCATCTCGGCGATGTGCTGCGCTTTGGCAAATTGCCAGGCGTACATAGATGAAGCGCCAATGTAGCGAGCCTTGCCTGCCTTGACCACATCATGCAATGCTTCCATGGTTTCTTCGATCGGCGTCTCGTAATCCCAGCGGTGGATCTGATACAGGTCAACGTAATCCATTCCCAGGCGGGTTAGCGAGGCGTCGATTGCGTCCATGATGTGTTTTCGGGAAAGGCCGCCAGCGTTGATCTCATCTGTCAGATTGAAATATACCTTGGTGGCGACTACCACGTTCTCGCGCACCACCCCAAACTCGCGCAGCAGTTTCCCGGTCAGTTCTTCGCTGATGCCCTTCGAGTACATGTCGGCGGTGTCGAAGAAGTTGATGCCCGCATCCAGAGCCTTCTTGATAAATGGTCGTGACTCATCTTCATCCAGAATCCAGGGACGCCATTTGGAAGTGCCGTAGGTCATCATCCCCAAACAGATGCGCGAGACTTTTAGCCCGATTTTTCCAAGATTGACGTATTGCATGTGCTCTCCTTTACCAATATCCAATTTGATGGTTGGAATTTCCATCTAAGAATTCGTCGATGCGTTTTCTGTTCCCTTCCATCATATCATCAGGAAGATCATCCATATCAAAGAATTCCGCGCGTTCGATTTCGAAATCCGTTTTGGGATGGATGCTGAAATCGTGACAGACGAAGAGGACAATATGGTCGCTTCTGTGTTCAACATAATTTGTATAGAGACCGATCAATTGCAAAGCCCCGACTTCAGCGCCAACCTCCTCGCGGCATTCCCGGCGAGCGGCCTGCTCTGGCGTTTCTTTGCGCTTGATTCCGCCCCCTGGGATTAACCACCCGTTCTGATACGTGTGCTTGACCAATAACACCTGTCTATCACGGATGAGCATCACGCGCACACCAAGCGTAACAGGACGCGTAAAGAAAAATTGCAGGCTGTAAATTTTGTAGAGCAGGTGAAGGAAGGTTCTTTTCATATAAAAAGTAGGGGCGAAGCATGCTTCGCCCCTACGGTGATTATTGCAAAATTGTCAGATTTGCCAACGAAGCCGCCAGCCGTTTGATGCCAACGCTTTCGAAAACCACGTCCACAATCTCGTCATCGTCCTGAATGCGGCTGTCAAGCACGATACCTTCGCCCCACAGCTTGTGCTGGACCTTGGTCCCGGCATGGTACTTGCTTTCTATAATGGAGGCAGTTTTGGGCCTGGTATGTTGCGCCCAGAGCGATTCCGGTGGAGCGCCGCGTATCGTGCGTCCTGTGCGGGCTTTTCCTATTAAAAGATCAGGCGGGATATCATCCAGAAAACGAGACGGATAGGTCTCTTCAGCATAGCCACGTCCGCCGCGCTGCACCGAGCGGACGAGGTAGAGCTTGTCTTTGGCGCGCGTGATGCCAACGTAGAACAGGCGGCGTTCCTCTTCCATCTCTTCGGGTTCGTCGAAGGAACGGTTGTGCGGCAGCAGACCATCGTCGAGACCGACGATGAAGACCGCGCCGAATTCCAGACCTTTGGCGGCGTGCAGGGTAAGCAGGGTGGGCGCGTTGACGGTTTCGGTCATAGTGTCCTGATCGGAAATGAGGGCCACATCCTGCAGGAATTCATCGAGGGTGCGGGTGACATATTCTTGGGTCAGGCGGCGCAATTCCTGCACGTTCTCCCAGCGCTCGGCGCCTTCCTCAGTGCCGTCATCGAGATATTCTTTGTAGCCGATGTCGGTGAGAATGCGGTCGAACAATTCGGTGACAGTATATGTTTGGGCAACAGCTCTCCAATTGGCGAGCATCACTCCGAAATCCGCAAGCGCGATAGCCGCGCGGCTGCTGAACTGTTCCCAGTAAGGCGAATCGGAGCCGCGCGCCAGGTCGAGAGTCATCGCGCCGGGAGTCAGACCGATAGCGCGCGCAGCAGTGTACAGCGATGTGATGGTCTTGCTGCCAATGCCGCGTGCCGGCACGTTGATGATGCGCGTCAGGCTGGCTTCGTCGTTGGCGTTGTAGCTTAGACGCAGGTAGGCGATCATATCTTTGACTTCGCGGCGGCCATAGAAGCGCTGCGCACCGAC
>Ga0209536_100002911_pt1 | contig 27736 bp, 23 predicted proteins | sample DeeMarSeWOR28_12_FD_187461 | JGI IMG/M metagenome (GOLD analysis project Ga0209536, IMG submission 187461) | Marine sediment microbial communities from White Oak River estuary, North Carolina - WOR-2-8_12 (SPAdes) (version 2) | ecosystem: Environmental > Aquatic > Marine > Intertidal zone >... | reverse complement strand
CCACCTCCGATTCACTTGTCTTTAACCGTGCAGTATCCTTAAGAGACAGCTGGGCCCGCATCGAGCGGTCGCAAAGTCAGAATAAATCTTGATACTGGTTGGAGCGAAACAGAGATTCCCTATCATCGACTGAAAGGAGGTGACCGGGAATATTGGATAATGGATAATTAAGTTAAAAATTGCTTGCCATCAGAACACAACGCAAGTATTTTTAAAATATTTTCGCCAATCGAGAAATAGAAGACGAGAATCGAGCATCCTGTTTCGAGGATCGAGTATTATGTATACCAAAGATACATCTAAATTCGAAGAGATCGAACATACTGCAGATATTGGGATCAAAGCATGTGGAGACACTCTGCCTGAATTATTCGTCAATCTTGCATTCGGAATGCTCCACATCATTACCGGTACAAAAGAATCCCAACTGATTCTCAAGAGATCAATTAAAATTGAAGGGCCTTCATTGACTGACCTTTTGGTCGGATGGTTATCAGAAATGAATTATCTCCTGACCGTTGATCATTACCTGCCAAACGGTATCGAAATTCAATCCATTGAACGAAAACAAGGGAATTTTGTAATCAGTGCAGATCTCTTCGGACAAGATAGCATCCCAATCGAACAAAATTTTGAAACTGAGATCAAAGCTGTTACTTATCATCAATTAATTTGTGAAAAAAGAGAAACTGAATACGTAGGACAAGTAATTTTTGATATATGAAATACAAAAATTTCCAAATCAATAAAATTCATGATTATCTGTACGAAATCCCTGCTAGTGGTGAGATGCGTGTTCCCGGGCGAATCTACGCAACTGAAAAGATGATGGAATCAATCATCAATGAAGATGAGAGTATTCAGCAGGTGATCAATGTTGCGCATTTACCAGGGATTCAAAAGTATTCGCTTGGAATGCCTGATATTCATTGGGGCTACGGATTTCCTATAGGCGGTGTCGCGGCGACTGACGTTCAGCAAGGTGTCATTTCCCCAGGTGGTGTAGGATATGACATTAACTGTGGTGTCCGATTGGCGAAAACAGATTTAACTGTTGAAGATATTAAACCTCATCTACAGAAGCTCATCATAAATTTGTTCGGGCACATTCCTACAGGCGTAGGTTCCTCCGGTGCTATCAAAAAACTCGGTGACAAAGACATGAATCGTCTTTTACAGCAGGGAATGTCCTGGGCAATTGAAAATGGATTTGGTGATCAGGATGATCTTGATCATACGGAAGAGAATGGAAATCTCAGCCAGGCCGATCCAACACTTGTAAGCAAACGAGCGATTGAAAGAGGTAAACCACAATTGGGAACCCTGGGTTCTGGTAATCATTTTCTTGAAGTGGATGTGATTGATACAGTTTACTTACCCGATGAGGCCGAAACGCTTGGATTATTTAAAAATCAAATTGTGATACAAATTCATACAGGTTCCAGAGGATGTGGATATCAGATATGCGATGATTTTTTAAAATCATTATCTCATGCATCCCAGAAATATAAGATTACCCTTCCTGACAGACAATTGGCATGTGCTCCTATCGGATCACAGGAAGGACAGGATTATCTTGGAGCGATGGCCGCCGGTGCAAATTTTGCATGGAATAATCGGCAGGTTATTATGAGCCTGGCAAAAAAAACAATACTGGAGACCTTATCGATTTCAGCTTCCGATTTAAACTTCAATCTTGTGTATGATGTCTGCCATAATATCGCAAAGATCGAAAAACATCAAATTGACGGCAAGGAGAAACAGGTCTGCGTACATCGTAAGGGTGCAACCCGTGCTTTTGCCCCAGGGCATCCCGATTTACCTGAAAGTTATCATAAAATTGGACAACCTGTACTAATTCCGGGTGATATGGGGAGATACTCATTTGTCTGTGTCGGCACCCATAAAGCAATGGAAGAAACTTTTGGTAGCACCTGCCATGGTGCGGGAAGATTACAAAGCAGAAAAAAAGCAAAAATGATGGGCAAAGGCAGGGATTTATTTCATGAAATGAAAGAAATGGGTGTCTTCGTTCAAGCAAAGGGGTATCACACTGTCGCCGAAGAAATGCCCTATGCTTACAAAGATGTGGCAACCGTGACAGATGTGATGAATAAGGCGGGTATTAGTAAGAAGGTGGCTAAATTAAAACCTCTAGGGGTTATTAAAGGATAGAAAATATTTGCTCAGGGCTTCGCCCTGAATAAATATTTTCTATTCTTTTATCTGAATTTTTGACTTGACAATAAATGATTCACGATACCCATACTGAGTAGCCAGTTCCTTCAATTCCTCAGCCTGGGTGCGTTCTTTGCAATCACCAACGCGAATTTTATAAAGTGGTGTTTCAAAAATCAGGTAAATTTTGTGGTCAAGATGGCCAAATCGTTCTGAAGCTTCAAGCTCGAATAGGGAGGCAGTTTCGATATCTTTGGTAGCAAATATTTGAACCCGAAATCCCGTAATTTCCTTTAATTTAACATCTTCCTCTTCGTTTGTTGTCAACTGCTGCTGTTCAATTACAGGCGTTTCATCATCTCCTGCAATAATAATATCATCATCCTCTAATGAAAGAGGATCAAAAGATTCATCATATTGATAGGTTTCAGGGAGAGGCGTCTCATCTATTACAACTTCTTTGGTACTGGAACAACCCAAAGCCAAGAATAGAATTGCACCAAGTATGAACGGGAGTCGAAACCAGAGAATTCGATTCAATTTTGAACCTTATATGTTAGATAATTTCTAAGGAAGTTTGTTTTAACCAGCCAATTTTACCATCAGGGATAGAAATTTCCATCCAATTATCGAGATTTCTGTTTATTTTTACTTTTGTACCCTCGTGTAGGATAAATACTTCTGTGCCATCGCTATCTGGCTCGCTGACCACAGAAACCTTTTCCTCTAATATAACACCAAATTTTGTGGTTTCAAACTCATATGTCACACTTAATGTGATTATGAACACCAGAAGAAACAGCACTGTAGTTGTCCCGATCAGATTTTTAAGAAATTGTCTTGAATATAGAAACTGAAAGATGATCATCAGCATAAGGATTGAGAAAATAAAAAGATTTGACCATAACCATGTATCGAGAGAAAAAATATGGATTAAATACGACCACCATTCTATAATAAACAATTCGGGAATTGGTTCAATTTTATCTACAATTCTCAGTTGAGCCAGCTTAATGTTTTGCTCGAGTGCCGGATCACCTTCGATAAATTTTCTTGCCTTTTCATAATATAGTATTGCCCGGCCAAGGTCATTGACTTTGTAATATGCATTCGCCAGATTAAAATATACCTCCCCGCTTTCGATCCCTTCATTTATAATGCCTGAATATATTTCAATGGCCTGGAAATATTCCCCATCTGCATAGGCTTTGTTTGCCAGATTAAATCTGGTTTCCAGATCCTGTGCATTTAGGATTGAAAAACTTGAAATAATTAGAATAAAAATTATTTTTATAAATTTTAGAATCATATTCTTTATATCATCAATCCGTGTAATTCCGTGTCATTCGTTTGTTAGGTTCTAAATGTATTTCTCTAATTTTGTTAAAATTTTCCGAATCCGTTCATAGAAGGTTTTCAGTTCTTCGCTCTCACTACCAGAGCCGGAATATCGTCGGAAATCACTTTCCTGCAGACAATCCAGATATTCTTTGATTTCTTCCTCACCGACACCTACATTTTTTAAGTCCTTTTCAACATTCACAATACTAAAATCAGTCGTTTGTAAATTGAGTCTGTCACTTACAAATCCTTGTAGTGCCTGTGTCGTCGAACGATAAAATCCTTCTCTGTCATTGGCTTTGAGTGTTTCTTTGGCTTTAGTTAGATGTTTTGACGCAATCCTCCCTGCCTTTTTTCGCCTCGCCAAGCCGATATTACCACGTAATGTGTTGCGATATACACTATATCGCCAGGCTATTACTAATCCAAGTATGGGAATGAAATAACTAATTAAGTATAACCAGTCCTTGTACAGTAGATGTCCGCTGGGATAAAACTCAGCATTTTCTTTGATGTAGCGAATATCCTGTCCGAGTAATTCTACTTCCTGTTTGCTCAGACTGGATCCTGCCAAGAGTCCTGAGGTTGGTACATCTCCTTCAAGTACTGACAATACCATCGGATCAGTTTTTAATGTCGTATATTTGCTTTTCAAAGGGTCAAAATAACTAAAATATACCGGTTCTATTTTATATTCACCCTTAAATCTCGGTACAAGAATATATTCAACGATCTTATTACCACTTACCAGGTTGTTCTCACGGGAAATGCTTGTGTTTTCTTTCGGATCATAGATTTCCATATCAGCAGGAAGATTAATTTTGGGCGCTTTTAAAAGTTTAATATTACCATTTCCGCCAATAGTCAGTTTTAAAGAGACAGCTTCATTCGCTTTTAATTCTGTTTTATCTGCATTTAAACTGATTGTGTAATTTCCAACCACACCATCAAAGTCAGGAGGACGACCAGTTGCAGGCAACTGTTTAACGTTGATTTTCAATGGTTGGCTGCTTACGGTTGTTTTTACGGTTCTACCAAACGGATCATCAAAAAAATCATCAAAAATACTCCGCGATCTTCTTCTCTGCTTGACAACAGCGTCCAGAGAAATTGTCATCGGTTCAATCGTTAATTCCCCACTACGGGTTGGAAATAAAGCCACCTTACGTAAGGTAGCTACCCGATAAGTAACGCCATTAATGATTTCGTTACTGACTCTAGGTTGTGAAGGTAGTTTAAATTCTTCTGTCCAGAAACCCGTGTTGGTAGGAAGTTTTTCGATATTATAGCTGCGCACATCAACCCTGAAATATAATTTATATTCTATCAGTATCTGCTGGTTCTGATAAACAGATTTTTTATCAATAAATGCTTTTAGATACAAATTTTCCCCTAAAAGATCTTCATCTGAACTACTTTTAGGGGTCTGTTGCTGAGTTTGCGGTTTTGCCGTACCCTTTACAACTGTGATCTCGATAGAATTAGAAGAAATCGTTTCAGCATCCACATCAATAGTAGAAGCTGTTATAGTGAACTTACCTTCCTTCTGGGGCTTCAGATAAAATGTGTAAGTATTTGATGCACTCATTGCACCGTTAATAAATTGAATATTTGTCGATGTATTTGGCCCTGATAAAATTGAAAAATTTTCAAAATCCGGAAACTGTGGTTTGGGTAGGCTTGTGCTTGTGCCTGTAACCTCTATTGTATACACAAATCGATCATTCAATCCAACCTGATTTTTGTCGACAGTGGCATTGAGCGTAATATCAGAAGACAAAGCAATTTTTGCAGAAAATAATATTAGTAAAGGGATAGCTAGCTTAAGTAACATTATTACTTACCAATCCTTTGCAACATTGCGTTTTCGTGAACGGGTTGGTTTACGCAATTTTTGTGCGTCCTGCTCATCATTCTTTAGCGCATCGAGAATACGTTCTGCGTCTTCTTTTGTCATTTTATCTTTCGATTCTTCGAGGACTTCCCCTTGTTGTTCTTCTTCACCTTTTTCATCTCCGGCCTGCTGTTCACCTTGCTGCTGTTCGGTCTGTGATTGTTGTTCTTCTTCACCTTCCTGGTTTTGATCATCCTGACCTTGCTGCTGTTGTTGTTCTCCCTGCTGTTGCTGACCGCTCTGCTGGGGTTGCTGCTGTTGCTTATCCGCCAATTCCTTAAGTTTTGCCCTGGCTAATTCCAGATTGTATTTTGCATCCAGATCATCGGGATTAATATCCAGAGATTTGATATATGATTGAATACTTTCCTGAAGCTTATCCTGTTTGAAGTAGACGTTGCCAATATTATAATAAGCTTTTGCATCCATTTGAATATCACTGCTACCTATTACTTTTTGATATGCTTCAATGGCTTTCTCATACTTTTCCAATTTATAGAGAGCATCGCCCTGATTAAATGATACGATCTCATTTTTAGGATCATCGAGCAAAGCATCCTGATAATTATTTAATGCTTCCTCATATTTTTCTTCATGATAATGAGCATTACCGCCGTTAACCTTACTGCGAATACTTTGAGCATTTCCTATATCAATGAGGAAAGTAATAAAAATAACAAATAATAAAAGTTTTAACCCATACTGAAATATTTTCAGATTTGTTATCATACAAACCGTCCTCGCCATTCGCGTTTTATACGTTTCTTTTCGGGAATTAGAAATTCAAGTAAAATCAGTAAGAGTCCCAGAATAATAAATATCTGAAATCGGTCTTCATATTGTGAAAAGCGTTTTGATGTAAGTTCTTTTTTTTCCATTGCTGAGATTTCTTCATAGATCTCATCCAGTTCAGCCTCGCCACTGGTTGCCAGAAAGTATTTTCCTCCCGTCTGATAGGCGATTTTTTGTAGTGTAACAACATCTAGTTTCGTTGTGACAACATTTCCTTGCCTATCCTTCTTAAAACCGGTTTGATTTCCGCTTTTTGTATAAACAGGAATCGGTACTCCCTGAGCCGAGCCGATACCAACTGTATAGATAATGATCCCTTCTTGTTCCGCTTCCGCTGCCATTTCAAGTGGATCCGATTCATGACTTTCCCCATCCGTGATCAGAATAAGGACCTTGTGTTTTCTTTCTTCAGTATTAAAAGCGGGAACCGCCTTCTTAATTGCCTCGCCGACGGCAGTCCCTGGTTGCGGAATAATATCGGTGTCCAAAATATTAAGAAATAATTTTGCTGCGCTATAATCTAAGGTGAGGGGACATTGAACATGGGCTATTCCGGCAAAGGCAATTAGTCCAATTCGGTCTCCCTCAAGTAGATCTATTAATTTACTGATCTCATGTTTTGCTTTTTCTAGCCGGTTTGGTTTAATGTCCTCAGCTAGCATACTCGTTGAAACATCTAGGGCGACCATTATATCTACACCTTTTCGAGTAAATTCTTCCAGCCGCTTTCCGATTTGTGGATTCGCCAGGGCAATAACAAAGAAAATGTAGCTAAAAATAATAAGGATATATTTCAAGTTCCTGCGCTGAGGACTATATGAACGCATCAATTTCTGCAAAATCTCAATATTACCAAATCGTTTTAACATATATTTTTTGTATTTTACCGTCCATACAAAAAATATGATCCAAAGGATTACTCCCCAAAGGAGATGGAGTAATTCGGGATTTTCAAATTTTAAAACTTCCATAATCTTATTTCATATTAAAAATAAATGTTAGATGGATTATAATGTCAAATGTCCAAGCCCAAATGACATATTAATTTCAAAATCCCAATGCCCAATTTTGATCGCCACTTTGATTACAATTATCTAAATACAATTGACATTTGGATTTTGACATTTGACATTTCTTAGTATCAATTAAATATACGATTTCCCCATTCAAAAGTTCTTAAGGCAGTTTGCGAAAAACTGAATTGGCCAATACCATTTCCAGGATAAATAATCCTAATCCGAGAATGAGAAAATAATGGAAGTATTCATCATAGCGTGTGAACTCTTTTACTTCAATTTTAGTTTTTTCCAGTTCACCAATTTCCGTATATATCTCAGACAGCTTTTCCGTATCTGTCGCACGAAAATACCTTCCGTTTGTATTGGTTGCAATACGTTTTAGCACTTCTTCATCAATTTCAACCGGCATTGGAACAAATCTCTTACCCAGTAAAGGATCATTAACCGGATATAAAGCTGTGCCCTTTGAACCTGCACCAATCGTATAGATTTTTACACCAATTGCTGCTGCGATATTTGATGCGGTTACAGGATCAACTTCACCCCTGTTGTTTACACCATCAGTTAAAAGGATAATTACCTTGCTCTTCGCCTTACTATCTCTCAATCGATTAACTGCGTTGACAATCCCCATTCCAATGGCTGTTCCGTCCCAGTCCTGGCCTGCTACTTTGATATCCTGTAACAGGGTCATCAATACACCATAATCCAGCGTGAGAGGACATTGTGTAAAACTTTCTCCGGCAAATATGACGAGACCAAGACGATCATTTTGCCTGCCCTGAATAAACTCTTCCGCAACTTTTTTTGCTGCTTCAAGTCTATTTTTCGGCTTAAAATCCTCTGCGAGCATGCTGGATGAAACATCCAAAGCGAGAATAATGTCCACCCCTTCTGTGGTTGTTTCCCGCATCTGACTTCCGGACTGTGGTCTGGCAAATGCAAGAATAATCAATGAGATAAACAGTAACCTTAAAAGAAAAAGACTATGTCTAAGACGTTGTTTTGCTGTTTTACCGACGCGCTTTATGACATGAATATCGGAAAACCGTATCTTGCCACTTGCTTTTGCCCTTCTTTTCCAATACCAGTAGACCAGTATAGGAATGAGAAGTAGAAGATAAAGATATTGAGGATCGGCAAAACGAAACATCAGGTACTTTCCTCGTCTGTGGTGACACTTGTATCGATAAAATCATCGACTTTAAATTCAAGGTTATTGTAAGAGGAATCTTCGATTTCAACGACCATCTTGGAGTTTGGGCTGAATGCCACTTTTTTATTGTTATCCTCCGTCAAATATACAGCCTGTACCAGTGCACCATTATGATAGATTTCAACCTTGCGCTTAGGCTGAGCAAGTCCAAATTTTATCGGAGAAGATACGTTCTCTGACAAAAAGGATTTGGCAGTTAAATTCTTTATGGTATTTAGAAATGAATTCATCTTCCAGCTTTTTAATTTTTTCTCCCCGCCTAAGTGCCAATCATCGTTCTTGTCTCTCAATAAATAAAAACTGGAATCGCCTTGTGTGACAACGATGCTGTCAACAGCATTGTTATTATACTCTGAAATTTTTTTATACCTGAACTGGAAAAATGTTTTATTTATATCACGAATAAATAATGAATCCACCGTCATCACCTGCGGACGACTATCGTCCTTTACATGTGATACATTATTTTTAATACTGGACAAGATAATGTGTTTATGTGCTTTGCCCTCACCTACATACAGGTCGATCTGGTAGGCCGGACGTGATAGATTGAAATCATCCGGGTTTTCCATTGTTTCGCTTGCAACTGATTTTGCTTTTCCGGATTCAAATTTCCTTAAGACTGCGTCTACTGCTGAATTTTCTGCTTTTACCTCACGTGGTTTTTTTATCGACCAATTCGTCCCCTCTTTGACAAAATGAAAATTGCCGTGAGTGTTTTTTAGATTAAATTCTTTTACATCAGCCTGTTTTATTTTGGTAATAGATTTATCACGCCAATCAAAAAGTTTTTTCGTAACTGCATTTTTGGCGCTTGAAGATACCGTATAGACGGTAGTATCACCCTTAGAAGCAAAAACATTGCTTCCCACAGGTGTGTCATCACCGAATCTTACTGAATCTCTTTGTCCGTTTTTTAACTGAAAAATAACAAGATATGAACGACCGACGAGTCCGTAATCCGTTTGTTCGCCGTCTTTAATTGAAAAACTGCGAATCATGTTCATGCCAGTCAGTGTATTTAGCATGGCATCAATACTGGATTTATCGCCTCCTGTTTCTACCGGATTTTTAATTTGCCATGTATCATTCGCTTTTTCAAAGTAAAACCGGTTGAAGACACTCCTGATCTCAATGATGTCGACACTATCTTTATCGAAGGTCAAGAGCTTTTTTGCTTCCTTTTCCGAGAGTTCCCGCTCTTCACCCCCTTTTATTTCGTAGAAATAGACATATGCAGCAAGAATTGCAAAGATAATAAAAAGTACAATTGTTTTTACGATATTCATCCCTACCTCTTCAAACGATAAAAATCCTTAAGATATTTTTTTTACAGTCTTTTACTTACCGCGCTTTATATAAAAGACGACGCCGGCGATGACGACCAGTAAGGGGACAGCAATTACCACCAGGTAAAATAGTGTACTGACATCGGCCTGGGTGAGCGTAACACGTCTGTCATCAAAATCCTTTGGCCGGATAGAGATAAGATCCTCTTCTTCCGCCAGATAGTTGATCGTATTAAGAAAAATATTGGCGTTTCCTTCATTCTGAAAATAGCCATTACTTGCAAAATCAGAATCCCCAAATATTGCCACACTGGTTTTTTTATCGCCAGTTTTCTTTTCAACTAAAACTGCAATCGAAACAGGACCAGGAAGATCTTTTCCTTCATTAAAGCTTACTTCACCTGGAAAATCAACTTCTCCCCAGCTGTTTTTGCTTGTTTTCAAAATTTCTTTTATATCAAATCCTTTTTTGTCTTCCATGGGTGTTACAGACGAAGTTAATGGGTAAATACTCATAATATTGAAATCTTTTGTTATGGGGACACTCTGATCATAGGATGTAACAAGTGGCATTCCCGGTCCTGCCCCAAATAACTGGCCTACACCACTGGCATCTACAACCATATCGTTTCCGACCTTCACACCGTACTGCGCTGCAAAATCTACAATATCCTCCCCACGTTCAGGATCCAGCATCAGGAGTACTTTTCCACCCCGGTCTAAATATGCGCCGATACTATCAAGTTCCCCAGGAAAGAATCTCGCTTTAGGACTCAAGACAACCAGAACCGTACATGAATCAGGTATTCCCTCATTTGCGCCCATTTTCTCCACCAAATTCATTTCTTTTACCAGATGGTTCTCCTTTTTGATCGCAGCAACTGCAAGCGAATATCCATCTTTACTTTCATCGGTTATCGACCTTTCACCATGACCGGTCAAAAAACAGATAAGTTTATCCTGCTCACGGGTAACTTTCATGATAGCATTGGTTAGATTTGCCTCGGAGAGTGTTTCAATTGTCTCTCTTTTGAGTCCGGATTCAACAATCACTGTATTGTATTTTGTCACTTGATACTGACGGGTAATCTGCGGTTTTTCATCGGGATCAACAAATTCATAATTGAAATTGCCCGAAAGATAGGCATATTCATCAAGAAGATCTTTGGCACCCCGCTGTTCTCCTGACTTGTAGAAGGCGGTTACTCGGACTTCTTTGTCCAATCCATCCATAATTTTATTTGTTTGATCTGACATACTGTATAATTTATTGACGGTCCAATCACTGCGGAAATTTTGTCTGGTAGTTATAAATGCCAGAAATCCCATAATCCCGATGACGATAACAACTTGCACAAGGACGTTCGAACCATACTGCAGGCTTCTTTTTGAAATACCCTTTTCCCGATTTTTGTAGTATATAAATATGAAGTAGGTGCTTCCTGCAACTCCCAAAAGAAGCGTAATCCAATTAAAAACGCCCCATATATTCTCAATTGAATACAATACAAAAGAAAACAGAAGAAGAACGGCTCCGACAATACCGATTATTTTGTCATTTGTTTTCATTTATTTCTCCTATAACTTGCTTTGTGAAAATAAATAAAACCACAGAGAGCACAGAGTTTTTAATAGATTTTTTTATTCTCAGATTATTTCACTGGATTCTCTGCCTGCCCGCCAGCTGGCGTGGTGGTTTCGTTTTTTTCATTAGAGATCAATTTTCATTAGCTGATTATTAATATTCTCAGGTTCGCCATTTGACTGATTCAATGGATTTTAAAGACAAATACAACCCAAAAAATGTAAAAATCAGATAGTAGGCAACATGTGTACTGTCAATTACCCCCTGCGCAAAATCCTCGAAATGAACTAGAATTGATAGATATTCCAGCACAGGTTTCAAAGTTCCTCCCGCAAAGGTGGCACCCCAACCGATAATCCATAGAAGCAGGGAGAGAGCAAAACCACCAATGGCGGCAATTATTTGATTTTCAGTAAGCGTTGAAATAAATAATCCTAAAGATATAAATGTGCTGCTTAACAATATCAACCCAATATATCCGGATAAAACCGGTAAAAACTCTGGATTACCATAGATAAAAAGCAGTGCCATGAAAAACATTGTAGGAATCAGTAAGACGACATAGAGCGCCAATCCGGCAAGGTATTTCCCTAGGACCACCTGTATTTCAGTGATTGGACTTGTATATAATAGTTCCAGCGTGCCCTGCTTTTTTTCTTCTGCAAAAAGACGCATCGTTATTGTCGGTAGAATAAACAGTGATATAAATGCCAGTGTGCCAAAATAGCCACGTATCAGGTGTAAATTTAAGTTCATCTTTGGTGGCGCCTGCCTGTATTGTTGTGCCTGCATTGCCAGCATGAAAGATTGTTCAACAAACCAGCTTAACACATTATAGAACAGATATCCTGTAATCAGGGTAAAAATCGCAATAATGACATACGCCAGAGGCGAATAAAAAAATGATTTAAATTCTTTGATAAAAATAGCCAGTGTTTTTCTCATTTTAAGCTGCCTCCTCTTTCGTCGTAAGATGCAAGAAGATATCTTCCAGGGTTACTTTATCTGATTGCATTTCTAAAAGACCGACATTTTTTGCTATTAAGGCCTGGGCATATTCTTTGCGTAAGTCTTTCTTACTCTCTACCTCAACATTCAGCAACCCACTGTTAGATTTTTTAACATGAAGACCTGTCACATCCGGGAACGAATTAAAGATTTCTTGTACCTGCTTTTCGTCACCTTCCAGTTCCAGTATCACTCGCTCCCCACCTTTCATGCGGGCTGTCAGATTTTGCGGTGTGTCTTCTGCGACCACCTCTCCCTCTGAAATGATGACCACTCTCTCACAGGTTTGTTCGACCTCAGGCAAAATATGTGAGCTTAAAATAATCGTGTGATCTCCTCTCAGATTTTTTATAAGTTCACGAATCTCAATAATCTGTTTCGGATCAAGTCCTACCGTCGGTTCATCAAGAATAACAACCTGCGGATTATTCAGTAGACACTGTGCTAATCCAACTCGTTGTTTAAATCCCTTGGAAAGTTTGCCGATCACCCTGTTTCTTACATCACCAATAGTTGCTTTTTCGATAACTGTCTCAATTTCACTTGATGTTTTACTTTTATCCACTCCTTTAATCTGGGCGACGAATAATAAATAGTCATTCACTGTAAGATCACTATATAATGGAGGATTTTCCGGCAAATATCCGGTAATCTGTCGTACCTCCATACTTTGATCAAAAATATCATAGCCGCCAACAGTTGCCGATCCTGCGGTCGGTGGCATGTAACAGGTTAAGATACGCATGGTAGTTGTTTTTCCCGCTGCATTCGGCCCGAGCAATCCAAGGATCTCGCCTTTCTTGACCTTAAAGGTTACATTTGATATGGCACGCTTTTGACCATAATACCTTGTCAGCTCATTTACTTCGATCACGTTTGTTCCTCCGATTTAATTTCAAATAATGTATGGTTGCGGTTATATAAATCTCGATGCCACACTGTCACAGAGAGCACAGAGTATTCTCGAATTATTCCTTAAGGGAATGTTTTTCTTCATTTGTATTCTCCGTTGTTTCCCCTTCTGTTTCCATTTCACTTATTTCTTCTTCTTTAATTGATTCAGTTTGCTCCTCAATATCATATACGACCATTGTTTTTTCTATGAACTGTCTGGCGAGCACTACAATTTTTTGATTTTCTTTGTCACCGGGTTTGTATTTTGCGAATTTTACCAGATCAGATAACTCAAGAAATCCCTTGATATCTTGCAGTAGAACCACTTCGATTTCCTGACCATTTAATTCCCGTAATATCTCGCTACTGGTTTCTTCTAGAGCAGGGATGAAAAATCTTCCTTCAATATACCGTCTGATAATTTCAGAAATTTCACTATAAAATTCTTTCAACAATCCCTGAGCCACAAGATCTTTTTTCAACAATTCTTCAAGAGCAACAAATGCTATCTCATGCGCCGGTCGAGGAGGTTCCGGGGGTCTTATCAGATATCCAGTTTCTTTTCGCTTTTGATACAGACGGTATCCAAAATAAACAAGTGCTCCTATCAATATTACCGCAGCAAGAACTGAAAATAAAAGAAAATAATCATATGGAATATCGATAGGTGGCTTCACATCACGCAACTCCCTTGCTTCATCCTGAATAACAGATTCAACATAAATTGTGATAGCGCTTGCTTCAATCAACTTATAATCACCTAATGAATCCGTTGGAAAATATGCAACCGGGAAAGGTGGGATTACAAATGTGCCGGTATCAAATACACTGATTACATACACAAATTTTTCTTCAACGCGGCCTTCTTCACGAATGGGATCATAAATTTTATAATCTTTTATTTCAAATTGTCCGAGATTAACACCTTCGCCGGGTTTCTCAACTCTCATTGTATCGACATGGTTAATGGAGACTGTATACGTAATCCGATCTCCAATTGTAATCCGCGATGTGTCAACAGCCGAATTAACTTCTATAAGCGGCCGACTCTCCTGGGACCAGCATAATCCGGTGAATAACAGAAATAAATTGTAGATGATTAGTGTTTTATTCATATCTCTTCATGTATCTTTTGGGAGTGAGACGGTCGGTCCATCGGCCCGTCCCTGCGCACCACGCCCGACGCTCAACGCCTTACGAATTATTGAATCCGTTTTTCATAGATGGTAACGTTTTCCGCTTTCATCAATCTTTCCAGCAGATTTTGATACGCTTCTTGCTGACGTTCCTGATAAAGGTCCTGTGCGACCTGCTGAGCACTTTCCTGAAATGTTTTTTGACTGACGATTTTCCCATCTTTATCTTTTTCTGAATATTTTTCTTTATTTGCTTGATAATAGAGTTCCACGTCTGATTGTTCGATTGAAACCATTTTCTGAATTTCTTCTCTCAAAATCTTTTGAGCCATTAAACTCTTTTTAGCTCTGAAAGTCCCTTCGATGATCTCTTTGTCTTTATCAAGATTTTTTCGCTTGGCAGAATCATATAATAATTCTTCAGCCAGGTATTGTCTCAAGAATTCGATTTTGCTTTCACGCGATTGAAATTGAGATTGCAGATATGGAGGTAGCTGTTTTATCTCGAAATCAAGATCACCCTGGGTGATTTCTTCTTTACCTATCTTGGCAACAACTGCACCTGGTCTATGTTCCCTTATTTCATCAGGTTTTAACGCTGTTTCTCTGTCAAGGACCCTCTGTGCATCCTGTGAACGCTCCAGTCTTTCCAGACAGTTTACGATTCGCTTTCCTACATCCGATTGTAGATTACTCTCAGGAAAAAGATATTTGATCCTCAGATAGTTCTCGAGAGCTTTTTCATAATCGTTCAAACGTTCAAAATAGATATTTGCAATCTGATAATAAATATTTGCCCGTTTGTTTGGCTCTACAGGATAATTTTCAACGTATTCTTCATATTCTTTTATGGCAGCATTAAAGAGTTCATTATTATAATATGTATTTGCAAGATTGATTTTTTTATCAGCATCCATCAGTGGCTTTTGTTGTTCGGTACAGGAGAACAGGATAACTACTAAACTGAATAGAATTACTGGAATATATATTTTTCTGCCCACCTTATCCTCATACTATTTATTATAGATCTTTTCTAATCACAAAGAACACGAAGGAATTATTATAATTTATCTTAAGTGTCATCCCGGAGGGATCTATGCAGTTGTCGCTATAGGTAATACCAACAAGGGCATAGTTCTCTGCGAGATGACTTAACAAATAGACCAATTCTTTGTGGCCTTTGTGTCCTTTGCGGTTTATTTTTTAAAACGCCAAACGTTTTGCACGCATTCTGAAAAATTTAGTAATCGGTTCAACATACGATTTATCTGTATAAATATTGATGTTATCCACACCAATGGACTTGAAAAACTTTTCCCTGGTTTCTCTTTCCTCCTTTGATTGAGAAAAGAAACTGCTGCGCACTTCAGGATTTGAGGTGTCAACCATTATGGTTTCCCCAGTTTCTGCATCTTCCAGCTCCAGTAATCCAACGCTTGGAATTTCAACTTCACGGGGGTCAATGATATCAATGGCGATGATATCATGCTTTTTATTTGCAATTTGAAGAGATTTTTCATATTCCTCAGTCAAAAAATCTGAGATGAGGAACACTATACTCCGACGCTTTATAACTCGGCTAAGGTACTCAAGCGCCACATTCAAATCTGTCCGTGAATCCTCTGGTTTAAAATACAAGATCTCCCGAATAACACGTAATACATGTTTTTTCCCTTTTCTGGGTGGAATGAATTTTTCTATTTTATCCGAGAATATCACCAGTCCTACTTTATCATTATTCTTGATGGCAGAAAAAGCCAGTACGGCACATAGCTCGGCGGCGACTTCTCCTTTCATCTGACTGGTTGTTCCGAAGTTTCCGCTGGAAGAAACGTCGACTATCAACATCACTGTCAATTCGCGTTCCTCGTCAAATACTTTGACATAGGGATGTTCACTGCGAGCGGTGACGTTCCAGTCAATATTTCGAATATCATCACCAATTTGATACTCTCTTACTTCAGCAAACTCCATACCCCGGCCTTTAAAAACCGAGTGATACTCACCGGAGAAAACCTCGTTTACCAGCCCCCGCGTGGCAATTTCAATTCTCTTAACTTTTTTTAATATTTCCTTCGGAATCATATAATTTTTAGAATTTGGAGTTTTGAACTTGGAATTTACTAGGGTACTTCGACCCGATTCAATACCTTACGGATCACGTCTTCAGTACCAACCTCTTCCGCTTCAGCCTCATAGGATAGTATCACACGGTGTCGCATGACATCCATTCCGATCGATCGGACATCTTCTGGTGTAACATATCCCCTGCGGCGCAAGAAAGCATGCGCCTTTGCAGCAAGAGAAAGATAAATTGAGGCCCTGGGAGACGCTCCAAATGTTATCAGATCGTTAAGTTCGTCCAGCCCATATTGAGATGGATTTCTTGTAGCAAAGACAATATTTACAATGTATTTTTCAATTTTTTCATCGATGTAGATTTCGCGAACGACGCTTCTTGCTTTCACAATATCTGCCGGAGATATCACCGGTTTGACTTCAAAATTTTCTGTTTTTGTTACCCGGCGCATAATCTCCAGTTCTTCATCCTGTGATGGATAACCGACACTGAGTTTTAACATAAATCGGTCAACCTGTGCTTCCGGCAGAGGATATGTCCCTTCCTGTTCAATGGGATTCTGAGTGGCCAAAACAAGAAAGGGATCTTCAAGGGGAAATGAGTTTTCTCCGATAGTTACTTGTCTCTCCTGCATCGCTTCCAGTAAAGCACTTTGTACTTTTGCAGGTGAACGATTTATTTCGTCGGCCAGTATGAGATTTGAAAAAATCGGCCCTTTTTTTGTAGTAAACTCACCCTCCTTTTGGTTAAAAATCAGTGTTCCCAATAAATCTGCGGGTAAAAGATCAGGGGTGAATTGAATTCTCTGAAATTTTGTTTTTATCGTGCCTGAAAGCGTGTTCACGGTTAATGTCTTTGCCAACCCGGGAACACCCTCCAGCAGAATATGTCCGTTTGATAAGAGACCAATCAACAGGCGTTCAATCATGTAAGTTTGCCCTACTATTACCTTACCCACTTCGGCAACTATCTTCTCAACAAATTCACTTTCTTTAATTATCTTTTCATTGATGGCCTTAATATCAGGATTCATCTATCTCCTCCAATTTTAATTCAAAAAAAAATAAGCCGCTGAGGACACTGAGGATATAATAAATATTGACTTTTTCTCCATCCGGCTAGTGTTCTCAACAGTGATATGTCGTTTCAATCCTACAGAGTTTAAAATTTATCGTTACTTTGGTTATTCACAAACAAAATACATTTTAATATCTTTTCATTGTTTTTAGAATTCTATTTATCTTCCTCAGTATCCTCAGTGGTTATATTTTTCTGATGATCAAGCACTAGCTCGACCGCATCATATAACCGGTGGAATTCCGAATCTTCGACAGATTCACCAGCAAATTTTACCAGATTAGCTTTTGAAAAATAGTCACTTATTCTCGTCAACGATTCATCGGATAAGTCTTTATCTTTAAGTGCACCTACGAGATTCTCAACCGAGAGATTGGAAACCGGAAAATTATATTTTTCAGAGAGATATCCATTTAGAAGATGGGTCAGGTCATTCAGACTATCTTTTACGTTATCTGTGTTCAGATGAATTGTTTCCTTTAAGAGTCTGAGATATTTTTCTTCTAATGTCTCCTGAGGATCAGTGAGTGCTAATCGTTCAGCCTCTTGCTTCTTCTTTCTGTAGTTCAAATATAAATATATCGCAGTCACGATCGCGACGAATACTAACAGACCATACAAGATACCTGACATCACGTTATTATCCGAGGGCTCTGGTAATGGTTCTATTATTTTGATACCCAATCGACTTGAAATCAGACTTTCTTCTCTCTCCTTAACCTGATCCGTATAACGAATTGTCACTCCATCGATATAGGCCATACCAATTTCTAACGGTTTGAATTGGAAAGTGATCTCTTTCACTGAAATCATACTGCCATCAGGATCTGTCAATACTTTATTTGATGATCCGCCTCCTCGGGTCGCTAGATTTGTAATCGTCGGTTCGAGAACTTCCGATATTTTATAACGACTCAAATCTCCTTCCCAGCGTAATTCGATATGATAAATGACTTCACGATTGAGCGGTACATTTTCATCTTCAATATAGGTTCTTAGTTTTATCTCACTGCTCAAAGAATCATTGACAGATTGAGAAAATGTGTTTGAGAGCAAACTGAAAAAAATTAAAAGTGAAATATTTGATCGCATTTTTTCACCAAAATTGATTTTGATATGAAATAATTTGCCGCAGATATGGGCAAGACGCGTTAAAATCGAACAATTATTCAACACTGTTCAAAATAATACGAGCGAAATGTTAAAAATTATACAACAAAATATTAAAAAAGTTTCCTCTTTTTATTTATCAGTTGAATCCTGTTCTTCAGGCTGCATATCCTTAAATATTGGTAAATCGTTGATATCTTTGCCAAGATTATTTAGTTCATACTGTGCATCATCGGCTAAATCGTGATCAGGATATTTTTCTATAAATAGAGTATAATACTTTTTTGCCTCTTCCAGGTTCCCAAGACTATTTGCATAGATAAAACCGAGCATAAAAGTCGATTGGGCTGTTGTTTCCCCCTCAGGAAATTCTTCAAGAATTATTTTGAAATTCTCAAGGGCATCTGCGTAAGCTTCTTTGCCATACTGTTCAGTGGCCAGTTCATAGTAATCCTGTTCAGTCTTTTTCTCAGAACAACTTAGAAATAAAAATATGACCAGTATTCCCATCAATAAAGCGGTTATTTTTTGCATATGCTCATCCTCTTGATATTTTCCATTTTCTTTGTAAATCAAAGCTATTGACAATTTTTGAGAATATATAATTTAAAATATCCTATATGAAAATGCAATACTCTCAATCTCTCTTCGCTGTTATCAAGCAGAGGTAAATACGAATTTTATGATGCATTTTATTAGATTTAAAGGAGAATATATTTCAATACACAAGAACGCTTGTTCAATTTGCGGACTTGTCCTAACTTTCCACTTTTTTTAACGCATGCGAAAGATCTTCGATCAAATCCTGCCGGTCTTCAAGACCAACAGATAATCTGACGAAACCCTCTGAAATACCAATTTTTGTCAAATCTTCTGCACAGTAAGTTGAATGTGTCATAGATGCTGGATGTTCAATCAGGGAGTCTACATCTCCGAGGCTTACTGCCAGAGTAAACAAGTCAACCGAATTCATTAGTTTCTCACCAGCTTTGCGGCCACCTTTTATTTCAAATGACACTATTCCACCAAAACCACTCATTTGTTCGCATGCTAATTGATATTGCGGATGCGTTGTCAATCCCGGATACCAGACTTTCTTTACTTTTGGATGAAATGCCAGATACTTTGCCACTTCCAAAGCATTTTCTTCATGACGTTGCATTCTCACAGCAAGCGTTTTAAGACCTCTTACCAGCAGCCACGCATTTAATGGACTGATTATACCTCCCAGATCCCTTAAAATCTCACCGCGCAGAGTATCAATATAGCTTTTCTTTCCCACGACAATACCGGCTACTGTATCTCCGTGGCCACCGATATATTTTGTTGCAGAATGGACAACAATATCAGCCCCCAATTCTAGGGGTTTCTGAAAATAAGGAGTAGGAAATGTATTATCGACGATTAAAGGTATGTTATGTTTTCGGGCAATTTTAGCGCAGCTTTTAATGTCAATAATAGTAAGAGTCGGATTTGCAGGCGTTTCAATGTAAATACAAGATGTTTTTTCATCTACATTTTCGGAGAAATTTTCAATATTCGTACCATCAACTTCCCTGACTTCGATTTCATATCTGGGAAGTGTTTCCATAAAAAACTGATGGGTACCGCCATAAAGTGTGTTACTGGAAACGACGTTATCGCCCGTTTTGCACAAGGATAGAATAATAGAAGAGATTGCAGCCATGCCCGAGGCAAAGGCTAATCCTGCCTCAGCATTCTCTAAAAATGCAACCTCCCTTTCTAGGGCTGCCTGAGTCGGATTACCAATTCTGGTATAAACATATCCTTCTCTTTCGCCGGCAAATATTTCTGCTCCGGCACGGGCATTCTGAAAAGCAAATGTAGAACTTTGATAAATTGGTATAGATACTGCTCCGGTTGCCGGATCGACACCTCCACTACCATGTACACAGATCGTTGCAAACTTGGCTTTTTTTAAATTCAGTTTCGACATGGTCCTCTCCTATTTTACAAGTACCATTTTCTTTAGGTCTGTAAAATCTCCAGCCTTGAAAATATAAAAATAAATACCACTTGAAAATCCGCTGGCATCCCATTCGATTTGATGATATCCAGCCTGCTGTATAGTATTAACTAGAGTGGTAACTTTTCGACCTAAAATATCATAGACACTTACCTCAACATCGCTGACAGCCGATAGCTGATAGCCGATAGCCGTTGTTGGATTAAAGGGATTTGGATAGTTCTGTTCCAACTTAATAACCGTGGGCATCATATTTGTCTTTTCCATATCTGTTATAGCCTGAACCAGTACTTTCACAGTGTCAGAAGGATTACTTTCCCACCGATTAAACACAGTCGTTAAGTAATAATAATACTGCATTCCGATCACGACCATAGTATCTGTATATGTATTTGATGTGATGGAGTCAATTTTATTAAAACTGATTCCATTCTCACTTTTGTATATATGATATGAGATATATTTACCTGTCAGTATTTCCTGCCAGGTCAATTCAACCACACTGATACTGTCAGTAACGATTATGTTTACAGGAGGTGGTGGTAGAGAGTCAGGTCCCACATATAATGAAAAATATTCTAAAGGTGCATCTACAGGCTCGACTGAAATAATATTGAGCGAATCTCTTGCAAAAAAATAATAGTTTATTGTTGAGGGTTCATCAACAGCTGGAATTGTAGTCGAATATAAATTTTCACTGATATTAAATCTGAGATGACTGGAGTCAGAAAAGATGCTGTCCAAACTCCAGATCAACCATATCTCCGTTGTATCGAGTGCTGCCTTAGAGGGCAATATTTGGCAGCTGATTTCATAGCCGTCATCCGTTATATTCACATCCGTCATTGGATCATGGCTGATTTTTGGTTGATAATCGCTTCGATCGATTAAACCATGAAATTCGAACCATTGTAGAATAATCAGTACATGGACACCCGCATATATATCAATATCCGCCTGGATAAAAGCCTCGGCCGCCTCTTGAAAATCTGGTTGCGGTCCCCAATAGTATTGAGAAGCGATAAACAGTTTGTCGGTTATATCCGCACCAAGATCACCCCAAATCCTCATCAAAGCCGAAGACCAGATTTGGCCAAAGGCAGCTGTACCAGCATATGCAGCTGAATCTTGCTCGGAGTAAACCCAATCGAGATCACATCTCCGACCTCTCCAGAAAGTTGTATCGCCGTTCGCCGATTGAATGCCGGCATCCCACAGAAAAACATGATTCCAACCAAAAGAAGATATCCGCCGTTTATAGGAAGCAGCCCAGTAATCGGAGCACCCTTCTAGTAGTGATCGTGTTTCACCCCCTGTCCAATAACTTATACTTGCAATATTTAGCTGAATAGCATGCCCATATTCATGCCAGATTACAGCTGCATCTTCGGCATCATCAACACCTCCTTCGCCAAAAGCGCAATAATTTAACAGGGGAGAATAATATGAATCATCCAGACCAAAATTGCCGTGTGGATCCGCTTCAAATTCTTGCAATCCATCTATCGTATCCTCTTCAAAAAAGCCCAGATCAAGTAAGCGGCGGTAAGACTTATCAATATGATAGTAAACCATTACAGCTTCGAAACCCTGTTGTTGACGCGTATAAAAAAAACTATCAGGCGTGCTAATATGGGGGAAAACATCGTCCGGGAGATCTCTATCTGTTATTTTTACAAATGGCCCTTCCAAAACATATTTGCCGTCATCGTCGGTATAGAGTTCATTTAAAGTCACCAAAATCCGTTGGGCATTTAATGAATCATGATCCTGATCGTTATTGTCACTAAAATCACCCCCGTAATAGGCCTGTTTTCTCGTAAGAGGATCCGGATCCCATACCAATCCCTTTCCATCAGTGCCTTTTTTATAGATTATCAGATTTTTTACATGAACGATTTCTCCATGGATTGCGTCAATAAAAACCTCCCAGTCTCCGAATGGCGAAGATGCAGGAATCTCAACACGATAGCACAACTGAAGTCCTCTGGAGTTACTTTTAAATATTACTTGTTCCGCTTTAGGAGCTCCTCTTAATTCACCGCTGACCTGAAGATATTGACGTGCCTGCCAGATGGCCTGTTCGGGCTTAATTTGCGGGATTTGTTCGCCTATTCTCTGTTCCTGGTAGTAATTGCGTGTAATAAAAGAGACCTCATTTGACCGGTTCACTGACACAACGATCCTTGAATTATTAACCGGAACACCATCTATTAATTCCTGATAATGAATATGGGCTCCAGCCGGACTTTTTAAGATCCGTTCTAGTCGAAAATTCTCTTCCAGGTTCTCAAACCCTAATAATCGTCTATTTTGTTTTAAAAAGGTTTCAGAAATTTCGAGAATATCTTGAGAAGAGGATTCTACTTTCGGGGGAATAACTTTTATATTTTGTATGGGATGAAGTCTCTCATTTGGATCGAAAATGATGATTTTTTTATGAGGATAAAGATTGTCAATCTCCAGATCTTGATGTAAAGGTGATCCCTTTTGGGCCAATGCTGTATAGGCCAGTAGAAGAAATATTATCAAAATATTGTGAGAAGGTTTAGCCAAGATTTCGCAGATGGCTTTTATCATAGATTACCTTTTCATTATAAATTGCTGAGACTGCAGAGGTCATGAATCCTTTGTGGTTCATATTACATCGAACAGAAGTTAATATTTCTTAAATAAAAAACTAGTGAGCTGAATCAATCACCGATATCAGATATCAATTTATCAAGGATATCTCCTACATGTATATTTTCAGCCTCTGCATTGTAAGAAGTGACGATTCGATGTCTTATTACCGGTAAGGCCATCGCTTTTACATCGGATAAATCGGGAGTAACCTTGCCTAAAAATCCCGCTCTGACTTTTGCCGCTAAAACTAAATATTGCGATGCCCGGGGCCCCGCTCCCCAGCGAATCCACTCCTTAATATAAGGGAACTTACTTTCACCATCCGGACGGGTAGCCGACACCAGGTTTACGGCATAATCGACCACATTGTCTGCTACCGGAATTTTACGCATAAGTTCCTGATAAAAGAGTATCTCTTTATGTTTAATTACCTTTTCCAATTTTATTTGTTCCGCACCTGTGGTTTGCTTGACGATCTCTTTTTCATGTTTTGTTGAAGGATAATCAAGCCAAAGGTTAAACATAAATCGGTCGAGTTGAGCTTCAGGAAGCGGATAGGTTCCCTCTTGCTCTATCGGATTTTGAGTGGCAAGAACAAAGAACGGCAATGACATTTCATAAGGTTGGCCGGCGGCAGTAACATTATACTCTTGCATTGCTTCCAATAAAGCTGATTGTGTTTTCGGGGGAGTACGGTTAATTTCATCTGCAAGTATAATATTAGCGAAAATTGGTCCCTTCACATATTTAAATACTTTCTTACCCGTTGAGACATCTTCCTCAATGATTTCTGTGCCGGTTATGTCAGAAGGCATCAGATCGGGTGTGAACTGTATACGGGAAAATTTGAGGTCCAGAATTTCGCCAAGTGTTTTTACCAGCAAAGTCTTTGCTAACCCAGGAACCCCAATCAGCAAACAATGCCCTTTCGCAAAAAGCGAGATCAGAAGTTGATCAATTATATCTTCTTGTCCAACGATAGTCTTGGAAATTTCCTTTTTTATTTTTTTAAAGATAATGGGCAAATTTTCAACCGCTTCAACTTCTGTATCTTTGCTTTTTTTAGGCATATTTTAGATTCCCTTGTTCTTCAAAATCTGAGTGGTTAAATTTTAAATTGAAAACAATTAACCACTGAGGTCACTTTGGATTTTATAAGTAAAAAGGAAAAGTAAATAATATTTATCGATGATAGAGCATAAATTTCACTTTTAACGTTTACCTTTTTACTTTTACCGTGGCAATTGTGCTCAGTGTTCTCAGTGGTTAATATATTGATCTGATAACAATTTTAATATTACAAAGCGTGGTATCTTAATGCAAACCAATAATCTCGATAGAAACTATCTTCTGGATTATTCACGGGAAGAAATATCGAGTTATGTTCAAACCCTGGGATTACCATCTTACCGAGCGGAACAACTGTTACAGGGGATATATGTGCAAAAACTGGCCGATTTCGATCAGCTCACCACTCTATCCAAATCTCTTAGAACGTCTTTAAATAAAAATGCGACATTACGCACTTTCAATCTGATAAAAAGTATCAAATCTGATAATGATGGAACGATGAAATTTCTATGGTCACTGAAAGACGGATTGAAAATTGAGAGTGTAATTATATATGAGAACAAACGCGTTACTTTCTGCATATCTTCACAGGTAGGGTGTGCACTTGATTGTCAATTCTGTTCAACCGGTAAAATGGGATTTATCAGAAATCTATCCAGTGGTGAGATCGTCGAACAGGTACTTTTAATGATGGAGCAGACCGAACAAGCGGCAACAAACATTGTATACATGGGTATGGGTGAACCTTTACTAAATCTCAAAAATGTCTTAAAGGCAGCATATATAATATCTGATCCGGAAGGTCTTGCCTTTTCCCGAAAAAAAATAACGATATCGACCAGTGGAATTGCCCCGGCAGTTCGTAAACTCGCTGATGAGAATTCCCCCTTTTCACTGGCGATATCCCTCAATGCTGTGTTTGAGGAAAAACGAAAAGAGATAATGCCGATAACTGAAAATTTCTCGCTCAATAAACTTTTTGAATCAATTCGCTATTATGTAAAGAAAACAGATAAACGGATTACTTTTGAATATATATTAATCGATGGCCTCAATGATTCAAAAAAGGATGCAGATCAATTAGTTAATTTAACCAGTGGGCTTCCATGTAAGATTAACCTTATTCCGTGTAATTCAATGGATCCTAAATATCCACCCTCATCAAATGCTCAGGCAAAGTGGTTTGCTGATTATCTCCATAATAGAGGAAAAACAGCAACGGTAAGGCTGCGCAAAGGATGGGAGATTGAAGCTGCATGTGGACAATTGTACGCCAAAAACGAAAAAAAAATCGGAAGAAAAATAACTCGTGGATCCAAAACTTTATAAAAGGATGAATGATATCTATTGGAAAATTTACTTTAACCACGAATTTCACGAATTTAAACAAATTACACGAAAAATAATTTAATAATTTAAAATTCGTGATAATTTATTCTTTATTCGAGTAATTCGTGTTCTTTTTTCTAAAATAGAGGAGGAGAATACATGCATTTGGTTTTATTTGGTGCACCAGGCGTTGGAAAAGGAACACAAGCGAAATTAATTAGTAAAAAATTTCATATCCCGCAGATATCCACGGGTGATATGCTACGTGATGCTGTAAAAAGTGAAACGGAATTGGGGATAAAAGCTTCTTCGTTGATGAATGAAGGAAAATTAGTTCCAGACGAAATCATGCTAGAACTGATACGAGAAAGAATATCTCTTGATGATTGTAAAGATGGTTTTATTTTGGATGGATTTCCAAGAACGATTGCCCAGGCAGAAGGATTAGACAGGTTGTTTTCTGAGCTTCGTTTACCTGATGTCATTTGTATAGAAATATACGTCCCGGATGAGGAAATCATCAAACGGCTTGTCAGCAGAAGACTATGCGAAAAATGTGGTACAGATTATAATTTAATCTTAAATCCACCACCTGATGATATGCTTTGTGTAAAATGCGGTGGAAATATCATTCAACGCAAGGATGATAATGAGGAGACGATCTCTAATCGGCTTAAAGTTTATATGTCACAAACTGCTCCCTTAAAGGAATATTATCAACAAAAAGGATCATTTTATAGTATAGATGGCTTACGAAGTATAGAGAATGTAAGCCAGGATATTTTTAAAGTAATTCAGTAAAAGGAAATCTGATTTTTAAATGAACCATAGAAAACCACAGAAGGTCACGGATAATAATTAAAAACTTAATTAAATTAAATCAGAATTACTTCTATAAAACTCTATAAGTGATATGATATTTTATTATTCGGTTTTTCTTGTGTACTTCTGGTTATTTGAATAGTATATAAATATGAATAAATATATATATTTTCTTCTGACAGCAATTCTATTATCATGTTCAGAGCGGGATCGGGATAATCCATTTGATCCGTCTGGTGACATTCCGGTTAATTTTCGTGCCCGTTCGATCGAAAAAAGTGTTGAACTCTCCTGGGGTAGTCCCGATATCATTGATTATACGGGATTTAATGTATATCGCAGAGCAGAGGATTCCGATCAATCATTTTCCAGAATTGTGGAGTTGTCACGCACGACAAGAAACTATACCGATACGACTGTAAGCTTTGGAACAACTTATACCTATTATGTCAGAGTAGCATCAGGCAATCTGGAAAGCCGGCCTTCAGAAACTGTTTCTGTGACACCCGGTCCGGGTTTTAATTGGATTGTTGATGAAACCTCATTTCAAATCAGGAAACTGTCCTATGACCTATCCTATACTTTCCTGGCGTATGATACATATCCCGCAATGCCAACCGATATGGCAATCTCTCAGGAACTTCAAACCGGTGTTATTTTATATAACAGGTATTCAAAGATCGAGGAAATTGATTTTTCGGCAAATGTGAAGGGAGAATACGGACAAATAAATTATCCTTATGCTGTAGCCTATGATCCGGTAGGCACATTGTTTTGGATAGTCGATAGCAGCGGATATTTGTACAATTTGAATACTCAATCTAATACATTCCGTCTTATTTCCGCGTCTTTATCAAAACCGATTGCCATTGATATTGCAGCAGAGCAAAATTTGATAAGCGTTGTAGATGCCGGTTTAAAAGAGATCTGGCAATTTAATCGTTCAGGGACTTTGCTAGAGAGAATTACATCAATTAACGGACGACCACTTGAAGGACCATACAGGTACGTGATAGATGAAGTGCATAATCGTTGTTGGTTAGTAGACGGTGATACTAATATTGATTATATTTATACGAAGTCACTGGAAGAGAGTGAGTTCTTTCTTGCTGATAGCACGCTAAATGCAGGTGATATAGCAGTAAGTCTTTCCTCGGAACATGCGTGGTATGTTTCTTTTAACATCGATAAGTCTGTTGTTTTGCAACTTTCTGCATCAGGGACTCGTCAATTACAGTTGGCATATTTTTTTAATCCTTTTGACCTCCATGTGAATCCTTATG
>Ga0209536_100002910_pt1 | contig 27738 bp, 19 predicted proteins | sample DeeMarSeWOR28_12_FD_187461 | JGI IMG/M metagenome (GOLD analysis project Ga0209536, IMG submission 187461) | Marine sediment microbial communities from White Oak River estuary, North Carolina - WOR-2-8_12 (SPAdes) (version 2) | ecosystem: Environmental > Aquatic > Marine > Intertidal zone >... | reverse complement strand
TACAACTGATGAGGATATAAAATATACATTTTTAGTAAATGAATTTAAATATAGATTTAATGATGCAGATGGTGATTCATTGCAAAATATAAAAATTATCGATGCTCCAATTTTAGGTGATTTATATTTATATGGATCAAAAGTTGAAGCTGGTGAAACAATCGATTACAATGATATTGATAGTTTAGTTTATCAACCTGCTCTAAATAATAATAGCAATGATTTCTTCCAATGGAATGGATTTGACGGAACCGACTATGCTCTAATACCACGGAATGTAAATATAACCGTAAATTCAATTAAGGATCCACCTGAAATACTAGATTTTGAACAAAACTCCATACTATTCGAATTCGCAAATACCGAAGGGGCTCAACTTACAGCAGGCACCTTATTTGACGGTGATGGAGAAAATATTGTAAAGGTTACAATTTCTTTCATTGAGAACTACGTCAAGGGACAGGATTCAATATTTTATGATAGGGAAATCATCGAAGGTTTAACGTACATCTGGGAAGATTCTGCCGGTGTACTTGAGATTACAGGGTTGAAGAGCACTCAAGATTTTACCACCGCAATTCAAGCCCTAAAATACATCAATACAAATCCATTAGCTCCTTCAGTTGATATAAGGACAATTGAGATCATTATATACGATGTAGCAAATGGAGTAAGCATGCCATATATAAGACAGATAGAATTTGAAAATACATTTGTTGAATTAGATATTCCAACTGGATTTACACCAAATGGTGATGGGGTGAATGATACATGGAACATTTTAAATTTAGAAAGATATCCTGATTCCAGAGTTAGTGTGTATTCACGAACAGGCGAACTAATTTTTGATTCAATTGGTTATGAAACAGAATGGGATGGAACCTATAAGGGAGATGTGCTTCCACCTGGTCCATATTATTATGCAATCAAAATATATAAATACCAACAAAATTATACTGGCACAATTTCTATACTCAGATGATTTCTTCTTTACAAAAAAAAATATACCTATTTCTTTGCTTGAGTATACCACTGATTTTAAAATTGGCATCAACACAAGCACAGGATAATTTCTACTTCAGTCAATACTTCCAGGTAGGGCAAGCGATAAATCCCGCATTTACCGGAATTGATAATTTCCTGGATGTAAAAATAAATTACAGGAATCAATGGGCTGGATTTAATGATTCACCAAGCACGAATTATGTCGGTGTTAATGGTTATATACAAAAAGAATCTGTTCAAACATATAGAGAATACGCACTTAGGATAAGCAATCCTAGTATATTAGATAGTTTATCAAATATCAAATCTTCGTTTAAGGATAATATTAAACATGGTCTGGGTGGTCATGTCATATATGACAGGCAAGGTCCGTTCGAACAAATATCAGGATACTTCAACTATGCACTTCATGTGCCAATTGGATTTAAGACTAAACTCTCCATTGGTCTTTCAGTCAATATTTCAAACAATCGTATAGACCTGTCAAAAATTACATTGCGTGATCCTGATAATGATGACTATTATCAACAACTAATCGCCCAGGGAGGTAAAAATACATATCTGGACCTGAATCCGGGATTAGTATTATATGGAGAAAAATGGTATATATCCTATGCTGCTTTTAGAGCACTAAGAAATCCATTGTCATCGGATGAAGTTTTAGATTATGATAAATCTGTTGATCACAATATCTTGTTAGGATTACGATTAAATTTGAGTAGTAATACAAAATTATTACCATCAATCTATTACAATTACAATAATAAAGTGAATAACCTATGGGAAGTAAATACAAAAATAATGTTCAATGAAAAACCATGGTTTGGCGTTTCCTATAGAAGTACCAAAGCACTTGTATTCATGGCTGGCGTATATATAAATAACCTATTCAATGTCAGTTATTCTTACGATTATCTAACTTCCACCTTAAATAATTACAACAACGGAAGTCATGAAATTCATTTTGGATTAATGCTTAATAAAAAAGATTTGAAATCACCTTACTTATGGTAATACATATGAAATACCTGATTTTACATTTTCAAAAAGTATTTCCTCTCTTGCTTTTATTACATTTTATCTCCTGCCTACAAACTGCTGAAGCCCAAAACTACTCATTCAGCCCTGCAATCAAGTTAGGCGAAGCTATTAATAGCGAAGCTGAAGAAAGTATGCCTATTATTTCGCCTGACGGAACAAAAATATTTTTTGTGCGGACTTTCCATGATAAAAATATAGGTGGTAAATATTCCGGACAAGATATTTGGGTGAGCATTAAAAATGAATATGGTGATTGGATGCCTGCTACAAATGATCTCCCTGAATTGAATAACAACCGAAATAATGCTGTAATCGGAATAAATAATGATGAATCTGCACTATTACTCACAAATGCATATAATCCAATAAATACCACCGTGCTCGGAGTTTCAAGATCAATTAAAATAAGCAATTATTGGAGCAAACCAAATGATATAAATATTGATGGAATTGATTCCAGAAACTCATTTATAGGTTTTTACATGAACAAAAATGAAAATGTATTATTGATTTCTATGAATTATAAAAATACTCAAGGAGAAGAGGATTTATTTATCAGTTTAAAGAGTGATAATGGTATTTGGTCTACTCCGGAAAATTTAGGCTCCACAATCAATACAAGCGGTTATGAAATATCACCATTTTTATCTGATGACGGAAAACTACTTTTTTTTGCAAGTAATGGTCACGGAGGATTTGGCGATGCAGATATTTTTATGTCAAGAAGATTGTATGATTCCTGGGGAATCTGGTCAGAACCAATCAACCTGGGAAGTAATATAAATTCACCAGCATTTGATGCATATTTCTTTCTTTATGATAATAAGGATGTTTATTTCGCTAGCAATAGATCGGAGGGTTTGTCAGATATCTATAAATCAACTGTTACTGCACTTGAAAGCACAAAAGAATCAGCACTGTTGAGTGAAAATAAGTTCAAACTAACAGAAACTGAAATTAATGAATTGTTGGGTATGCCAACATCCAGAAATATTTATTTTGATTTCGGATCCTCAGTTGTGGCACCTTCCTCCATAGAATTAATTGATTTTCTCGCAAATAAACTCCAAACCAAAAGGCAGTATCACATCGAGCTTATTGGACATACCGATAAGGAGGGTAGTGAGGAATTTAATCAAAACTTATCTGAAGACAGAGCTGAAGAAGTTGCTAAATATTTCCAAAACTATGGAATTGATTCGCTTAGAATTCGCACCGAAGGTGTAGGCGAATCACAACCCTTAATAAAAGAAGGCTCTGCTGATGAAATTGCTAAAAACCGTCGGGTTGAAATATATTTTGTCAAATAATCATCATTTTGTAGAAATTCTTACTTTTTGAACTAACTATTTGATTTGTAGCTAAATTAGCACCCAAAAACTAAACTGTGATCAGGCTATTATTTATTGTTATTCCATTCTCAATCGTTTTCACCACTTACGCACAAAAGAGGGATAGAGATGTAGAAGTAGATTCTGTAAGTGTTTATTTATCAGATGGAAAATTTGATCAAGCCATAATTCTTCTGGATGAAAAAATTCAAAATAATCCAACAGCTGATTTATTTCTTTCACGTGGTCTGGCTAAACTTGAGTCCAATAACCTTGACGATGCCCTCCAGGATATCCGCCAAAGTTTACAATTAAATCCAGCAAATGATACATGTTATTATAATATCGGGTATATCTATTATTTGTTGGGAAAATATGATGAGTCGGTCAACTATTACGATTCCGCTTTACTTTATAATGATGATAATGTTTATTATTTAATTGCACGCGGAGATGCATTCCTTGAGCTCGAAAATTATAATCTAGCGCAAAAAGATTACCGCAAAGTAATTTTACTGGACCCTGAGGCGGACTTAGCCTACTACGGAATAGCACTATGTCATTTCAATAATAATTCTTATGATAGCGCTAAATATTATTTGAGCTATGCATTAACCTTCGATCCATTCGACGCCGATTACTATTATCAACGCGCTCTATGCAAATATTTCGAGAATGATATAGAGGGTGCTATCAGGGATCTGAATTTTTCTATTGATATAGATCCTGACAATGCTATTGCTCTTCTGTCAAGAGCACAAATTTTTATTGATGAAGGCAATTTAGATGACGCTTTGGAAGATTTAAATAATGCTGTAATCATCGATTCATTAAACCTGGAATTACTAAACGAAAGAGGAAATTTATTACTCAACCTGGGAAATTATACATTAGCATTACAGGATTTTAATAACATTATCAAAACAGATTCACAATTGGATGGGGCCTATTATAACCGAGGACTAACTTATTATTTCCTCGATAAATTTGATTACGCAATCAAAGACTTTTCAAAAGCAATTGAGTTAAATGATGAAGATGAAGATTATTTTATTTATAGAGCTTTAAGTTTTATATCAGCACAAAAAAATGATGAAGCCTTTAACGATTTTTCAAACGCGATAAGAATTAATCCGTCCAATCCGGATATTTATTTTAAAAGAAGTACTGCATTCTTTGAAGTAGAAGATTTTCAATCCGCGCTTCAAGACCTGGACAAAGCTTTTAAATTGGACCCGGAATTCCCCGGAATTTTTTTGATGAGGGCGGAAATATATGCTGAAATAGGCGAGAATGAAAAAGCTATGAAAAATTATGATCTTTCAATACTGCACAATCCCGAAGACGGGGAGGTGTTTTTTAAAAGAGGGATATTTCTGTTTGAAATAGAGAATTATGATGGGGCTATGGAAGACTTTAACTATTCAATAAAATTGAACGATAACATACCCGCACCATTTACCAACAGAGGATTACTCAAACTTGAATTAAAAGATAAAGCTGGAGCCTGTGAGGACTGGAAAAAGGCTTTTCAGCTGGGCTCCGAATATGCTCAACAGTTGCTTAAAAAACATTGTAAATAGGTATTAAATGCAATTTTTTGCTACATAATGAGTAAAAATTAAAATATTTTTAGAATTCCATACATCAATTGCACGCCAGGAAACATCTGAATCTTTGAAAAAACCTTAAATTATAAACCTGTTAAGGAATTTCTTTAAAAAGTACTTAAAAATCTTAATTTTGTTAATTATAATTTTTTGAAGGAATCAAAATTTTGTATTTTTTATTTATGAATTGGTAATGTTTAGATTAGCCTTAATTCTATCGGTTTCTTTGCTATTTGGTAATTTTAATATTGCCCTTGCTACATACATACACTCAAATACTGCTGAGCTTGAATCAAATTACTTTTCCCTGCCACTTATAGGGATTAGAATAAATGGAGGTGCTAACTACACCAACAACAAGAACATTGAGGTCGAAATAAAATCCCTTAAAACTGATAAATCATTAATCGAATCAATGAAAATTGGATTTGAACCTGATTTGTCAAACTCAGATTGGAGGCCTTACTCAGAAGATATAATTAAGATGCAACTTAATGGTGAAGACGGTGAAAAAAGAATCTACGTGCAATTGAAAGATAAAGCTGGTAATATCTCACCTATTGAAAATAACAAAATAATATTTGATACAACGCCACCAAAAAATACTGAAATAAAGATTAATAATGGAGCAAAATACACCAATGACAAATTAGGGCGGGTACTGGTTAGCACAAAAGCTGAAGAAGCCGATGAAATTATGGTATCAAATTCGTCCAATTTTCAGAATGGAAGGTGGGAACCATTTAAGGAATCAATAAAATGGGTAATAGATCTTGCTACCGGAGATGGTGAAAAAGTGGTATATGCTAAATTTCGGGATAATGCAGGCAACGAGTCTCCACCTGTTCAAGCCGTTATAATATCAGATGTCACACCCCCTGTTGGTGGTTCAATAGAGATTAATGACGGTGAAAAATATACAAGATCTAAAAGATTCAAATTAACATTAAAATCGAATGATGCCACTATGGTTCGGATTGTATGCAGGGGTGTTGGTAAAAATTATGATTTTACCCCTGATGCTTCCGGAAAAATGGAAATACCATGGATTACAGATTCCTTACAAGGTGTAAAAAGTGTTAAAGCTTATTTTATGGATGAAGCTAAAAACACCACTAAAATTCCAGCCGAAGCATCCATAATCTTTAATACAACACCCCCTGAAAAAGTATTAATTGCCGTAGATCAGGGCCGTAAGTATACAAATAATGCAAATGGTACTGTTTCAGTCAATTTATCGGCAAAAGAAAATCCACAGAATCTACGCATGTTAATATCCAATAAGCCAAATTTTGAGGGCGCAACAGAAAAGCCCTTCACAACCTCTATCCAGAATTGGCAATTGGATAGTGAAAATGATGGTCTTAAATCAATTTACGTGAGGCTGATAGATCAGGCCGGTAATATTTCTGAAGTTTCAAAGGGAGATATTTTCCTTGATCGGACTCCTCCCACTATAAACTCATTTAGTATAAATGATAAAAGCGAATGGAGTATCAGTCTAAAAGTCACCTTAAATTGTGATGTTGATGATGCATATGAAGCCCAGTACAGCAATAATCCAAGTACATTAAAAAATATAAAATGGGAAAAATATATTGAGCAACGTCCGGATTGGACAATCCTGCCGAATGATGGGGAGAAAATTGTATATGCGCGATTCATAGATGAAGCTGGAAATGTGTCGGATGTAACCTCAGCGTTGATTACGTTAGATATGACTCCTCCTAATGGCAGGCTTATAATAAATGGAGGAAACAAAGTCACCAATCATCCGGATGGAATGGTAAAGCTCCAGATCGAAAATGATGAGGATGTAATTGGAATGCAACTTACCAATTTGCCGGATTTTAAAGATGTAAAGCTTTTACCATTGGAAAAAACCATTGAGAACTGGAAATTAGAGGGAGATGAAGATGGCCCCAAAACCGTATTTTTAAGGCTAAGAGATAAGGCGGGTAATTATTCCAAAATTTATTCATCCGGAATTATACTGGATCGTGAACCGCCTAAAAATTGTGACCTGGTTATAAACAATAATGACCCATATATTAGAAATACAAATAAAAGAGTAGCACTATCTCTAAGAGCCGAAGGGGCAAATTACATGAAAATATCAAACAAACAGACCATGGAGGATGGCCAATGGATACCTTTTAAAACAGCCATTGCCTGGACACTTGAAGGCCCTGAGGGAATCCATTATGTCCATGCTAAATTTAAAGATGAAGCAGGAAATGAAACTCCGGTTATAAGTAAAATGATTAAATCCGATTTTACAGCACCAAAAATTGTGAAATTTGAAATTAATGGCGGAGCAGAGTTTTGCACGGACGCCCAGAATAAGGTGATGTTGGAATTTAATGTTGAAGATGCAGTCGCAATGGCAATCAGTAATAAACAGCTCAATGATACCAGTTCTATAAAGGGACTTTGGGAAGCTTATCAGCCAGGTAAAGAATGGACTTTGGAAGGTGAGGATGGATTAAAAGTAATTTACGGCAGATTCAAAGACGAAGCTGGAAATGTAACCCACGAATATTATGATAAAATTATATTGGATAAGATCCCTCCTACTGATGGAAAAATTGCCATTAATAACGGTGCAGAGTGGCTCAATGATAAAGACGGGAAAGGAGACATCTTGCTGTATGCCAATGGTGCTCATGAAGTAATCCTTAGTAATTCTTCTGATTTTTCAAATAGTAAATGGGAACCAATGACAGAAATCAGAAAAAACTGGACATTTGATATATCTAAACCAATGGCTGAGATTTATGTTAAATATAGAGACAAAGCCGGAAATGTTTCAGCCCCCATCAACGCCTCAATAAAAATAGATAGGGAGCCTCCTAAAAATGCTGCCATTAGCATCGATAATGGTGCAAAATTTGTAACCAATAAAGACAGAAAAATTAATATCGCAATAAACGTCGAAGGGGCTACTGGAATGATAATAAGCCAAAATAAAAGTTTCCGGGATGTGAAATGGGAACCTATTGCGGCAAATAAAGAAATAATACTGGCAGAACCAGACGGTGAAAAAACTTTTTATGCTCAATTTGCAGATGATGCAGGTAATCTTTCAGAGATTGTTAGCAGCAAAATAATTCTGGATACCACTCCGCCTAAATTAAATAAATTTACCATTAATGATGGAGCGGAATGGACAAATGATGCAGAAAAAAAGGTTGATCTAAAAATTGATGCAGAAGGTGCACATGAAATGATGGTGAGTGTCAATCCTGGTTTTGAAAATTCTTCATGGGAACCATTCAAATCCTCAATATCCCGTTATGAATTGCCGGGTGAAGATGGCGAAAAAATACTATTCATCATGCTAAAAGATGAACCTGGAAATATTTCTAAGGTCGCTGCAGCAAAAATTAACCTCAAAAGGACATTTTAAAATTTCACATTAAACCTTGATTAGTATAAAAAAGAACTTTTCACTTCAAAAGTTGAATTCGTTTGGATTGCCTGTTAGCACCAAAAAATTTGTTGAAATTAATTCAACAGATCAAGCTATAGACCTGTTGAGATCAGGGCAGATGAAAGATCAAAAAAAGCTAGTGCTCGGGAAAGGAAGCAACTTATTATTTACACAAAATTTTGATGGAATTATTATTAAAGTAAATATCGATGGTATTCATGTTGTTAAAGAGAATAGTACTCATTTTTGGGTAAAATCCGGTGCCGGAGTTGTCTGGCATGATTTGGTCGAAAGCTGCATCAAGGCAAATTTTGGGGGGATAGAAAATTTATCACTTATCCCAGGCACAGTTGGTGCCGCGCCAATTCAAAATATTGGAGCATATGGGGTAGAATTAAAAGATACATTTGAGGCGCTGGAAGCAATAAATCTTGAAAATGGTGAAAAAAAATATTTCACATCTCAGGAATGTGCGTTTGGGTATAGAAATAGCATTTTCAAAACTGAATTAAAGGATAAATTTCTGATCACCAATGTTGTGCTCAGACTCCTGAAAGAACCCATTCTTAATATATCCTACGGCAATATTAAAGAAGTACTACAAAAATCCAGAAAAAATGAACTTACTATTCGCGATGTAAGTGATGCAATTATTAGTATAAGACAATCCAAATTGCCTGACCCTGAAAAAGTTGGAAATGCCGGTAGTTTTTTTAAAAATCCGGTGATTCCTTTGGATCTGTTCAACGCCATTAAAAAATCATTCCCGAATATCCCTTTTTACGATCAACCGGAAAATCAGGTGAAAGTTCCTGCGGCATGGTTGATAGATCAATGCAATCTGAAAGGAATGAGGCACAAAGGTGCGGCAGTTCATCTAAATCAGCCATTAGTCCTGATCAATGAGAATAAAGCTACCGGACAGGATATACTGGAACTTTCTGAAATCGTTCAAGAAAAAGTTAAAAACAAGTTTGGTTTAATGCTTGAACCTGAAGTAAGAATCCTTTAAATCAATACATCAGGGACTTCTACCTGTTCGCCAAATTTTTGGGTTTCGACTCCAAATTTTTCAAGAAAGTCGATACCTTCATCTTTAGGTAATCCCTTGTATTCAGCATAAGAGTATAAATAAATTACTCGTTTGACACCGGCACTTAATAACATCCTGGCACACGCCAGGCAAGGCGTCAAGGTTAAGTAGATTGTAGATCCTTCGATATTTGTATTATTCTTAATGGCGTACATTAATGCATTCTGTTCGGCATGAAGAGCCAAAGAACAACTTCCTCTTGAATCCCTTTCGCAGCCGGTTTCCGGCCATTCCTCATCACAATTATGAGTACCTGCCGGGGGACCATTATACCCAATGGAAATAATCCTCGTTTCTTTTGTCAGCACAGCTCCAACGTGTCGTTTCACGCAATGAGACCTTCTGGCAATATTAATTGCCAATTCCATGAAAATTTTATCGAAATCTGGTCGTTCCATTAATAAAAATTTTATATTTCAATGTACTCTGATTTAAAAAGAAGTTTATATATTCGGATATTGCAACCAATCGTAAAAGAAATAAAAATGCTGATCAAAATAAAATCCATTTTCATATTATTAATATTTGTTTGTGCTGCAAGTGATATAGTTGCTCAGGAAGCATTAAAACCTCGATTAAGTCCACTTGAAATTGTCACAGTAAAATATGAAGCTACATATATAAAAATTACGTATGGCAGACCTCATAAGAAGGGTAGAACTATTTTTGGAGAATTGGTCCCATATGGGGAAGTTTGGCGAACTGGTGCCAATGAAGCTACTGAGATAACCCTTACTAAAGACGTAATAATAAATAAACAAAGGCTAAAAGCCGGAACTTACACAATTTTTACCATCCCTGAAAAAGATAAGTGGAAAGTGATCTTTAATTCAGAGCTTGGTCAATGGGGCGCGTATAATTATAATCCTGATAAAAATGTCTTGGTCATTGATGCTGATGTAACAGTAATAGACGTCACCTATGAACCATTTACTATTGAATTCCAATTGCAAGACGACAAAACAAATGTTTTGATGATGTGGGATAGAACTAAAGCCTCCTTTACCATCAATTTTTTAGATTGATTAAAGCTCAGTCACTTTTCTTTCCTAAATTTGTTATTTAAATAATAAGGAATCCAGTCAGGTAATACCGATGCTCTCTATCTCAAATCTCAGCTATTATATAGGTGAACGGATACTTTTTGAATCCGCCCAGTTGCATATAAAGCCCAAAGAAAAAATCGGGCTTATCGGACTAAATGGCACGGGGAAAACTACATTACTGCGAATAATAAATGGAGAAATTAATCCGGATTCAGGTGAAATAAGCAAGAGGAATGATTGTTCTATTGGATACCTCAATCAGGATCTACTCTCGTTCAACTCTCAGGAAAGTATAGTAGCCGTTGCTATGGATGCATTTAAGGAAGCGGTTGAATATGAAATAAAGATTGAGCATATTCTAAAACAGATGGAATCTGACTACTCTGATAAACTAGTACATAAATTAGCCTCGCTTCAGGAAAAATATGAGGCCATGGGTGGGTATACGCTTCAATCCCAGGCTGAAGAAATACTCGAGGGTGTTGGATTTAAAACAACGGATCTACACCGACCATTATCTGAGTTTTCTGGTGGATGGCGAATGCGAGTAATGTTGGCAAAATTACTCCTGGAAAATCCATCAATCTTGATGCTCGATGAGCCAACCAATCACTTAGACCTTCCTTCTATCCAATGGGTTGAAAACTATCTTAAAAATTATGATGGTGCTGTAATTATTGTTTCCCATGATAAGTTTTTCCTGGACAATACGATATCAAAAATTATCGAGGTAAATAATTACAAACTTAATTCCTTCGCTGGAAATTATAGTTTTTACCTGGGAGAAAAAACCTTAAGGGATGAAATACAAAAAAATGCGTATTTAAATCAGCAACAGAAAATCAAACAAACAGAACAATTTATTAATCGTTTTAGGGCGAAAGCAACAAAAGCACGCCAGGTCCAATCAAGGGTAAAATCTTTGGAAAGGATGGACAAAGTTGAAGACGTGAAATCTGAAACTGAATCCATAAGTTTTAAATTTAAATTTGATCAGAAATCAGGCAGGCATGTAAAAAGATTGGAAAATGTAAGCAAAACCTATGGGCCAATAGAAGTGCTACAACCTACAACTGCAGGTGTTGAACGAGGTGACAAAATTGCGCTCATTGGTGCAAACGGAATAGGAAAATCCACCTTATTAAGAATGATTGCGGGTACTGAACCACACGGGGGAAAAATTGAGACCGGCCATAATGTCATCACTTCCTTTTATGCTCAGCATCAGATCGAAGCATTACATCTTGAAAATGAAATCCTGGATGAATTGAAGCAGGCAGGTACAGGAAAGCTCGAACAGGAATTGAGAATGATTTTGGGATGTTTCCTTTTTAGTGGAGACGATGTATTTAAAAAGATTAAGATATTATCCGGCGGAGAAAAATCAAGAGTTGCATTAGCCAAAACCTTAATTTCCGAAGCGAATTTCTTATTATTAGATGAACCCACCAACCACCTGGATATTATTTCTGTTAACATTTTGATTCAGGCGCTCCAGCAATACCAAGGCACATTTGTACTTGTGTCTCATGATCGCTATTTTATCTCTGAAGTTTCCAATAAAATATGGTTTATCGAAGATCAATTAATAAAGGAGTATCCCGGGACATATAAAGAATTTGATACCTGGCAAAAAAGCAGGATAAATAGTAAAAAAGATTTAGCTGAGCAGAAAAAAAGTAATGACTCCACTGTTAAAAAGAAAAAACCTTTGAATTCAGGATCGCAAAGTCAAAATCATTTAGCTCAACTAAAAAAGAAGCTGGAGGTTATAGAAACCGAAATTGAACATATCGAAACAGAAATTTCGCAAATAGAAGAACTCATGTCCGATCCGGAGGTATATTCCAATCTTGACAAGTTAAGTACAGCAAACCAACGATACGACAATCTAAAAATTAACCTGCAAACAAAGAATAAGGATTGGGAAAAACTTGTAGAAGAAATTGAAGAACTGGAATAAATCAAAAAAGAAGGGTGTCCACAGCCAATGAAACACCCTTACATTCAAAAAAACTTAGCCTAATTTTGTTCTCTATAATATACCGTTAATGCTGCCAGACCAAAGGTCAATTGACTCTTTATTCCAGAATCCACACCAATTATGAGCCAAATTTTACCCTCGGTATTTGTCTTAACATCAATCTGAAAATCAAATGTATTCCCTGAAATTAATTCAGCTTGATCACTGGTAAACTGTTTTATCGAACCAATATTTATCAGGTCTTCTCCACTATCGCTATTTAAAATTCCTTTATCGACATTCAGCGCATCATACTCCAATGAATTGCGCCATGTTACTTGCTCAAGTTTAGGTTCAAAATCTACTGCACCAATTTTTAAATATAAATCCTCAGAGGAAATATCTTTCGATAAATTTTGTAACTGAGTATATATTAAAAATTCAAAATCAAGTTTGTAATGCATATTTGGGATCAGCCCTTCAACTTTTCTTTTAAAAAAATAAAATAAATCGCCATGGGGGTTATCTGCACTGACATACGGTCCATTACCATCCAACAGTGAGTTACTGGGTACAGGATCATAATCAACTGAAAGGGTAAGTGTCTCCTTTGAATCAACCGGATAATCTGAAATTCCTCCCTCCCATTCTTGAATACCACTTTCAAAATCGAACGTAGAAAGGAGATCTACAGAATCACTTTCCATTTGAGATAGGCATCCAAATAAAAACAAAAGAGGAATTAATACCAGACCTATAAATGCTTTTCCAACCATCAACTATTTTCCTTTATAGCACAAGACACATTTATTTAACAAAAGGTTGAATTCTTTCATTTAAAATTATACGTTACACCAAATGATACCATAAACGACTTTGGTAAACTATTTAGATAAAAATCATCCCTGGTAAATGAATTCATTGCAAATCTATAGGTTGGCTCTATTGAGATTAGATAATTTTTTGCAAACGAATAGCCTAGCATCGTGCCAAGAGTACCGTTGAAATAGACACTTTTATATGGAGAAGCATCACTCGAAGAACTGCTTAGTGTTTCCAAATAATTACTGCGATCAACAATTCGATTATTGAGGAAAAATTCAGAAGATATTCCTGCCAACAATGTGACATTGAATTTTTTATCATATACAACATATCCTGCTCTAACCGGAATGGATGCAAATTCATATTGATTTCTAAGATCAGTCTCATCAATTCTGTTTACTGAGGACAACCCATTTAGCTGATACTGATGAGAAGCTACAATGGGAATTCGTGCATTGCTCTCTGCATCTTCAAAATACCCAGTTGTAGTGGTTGTTGTATTTGCTTTTCGATATGCAATTCCTGTTAGCAATACAATTCTTCTTGACAATTTAAATCCAACATTTGCACCATAACTAAATGAGATTTCCGGTCTGGTTTCCTGACCAGCACTGCGCACCAACAGAAAGTCTTTATTTGTGGTATTAAAGGAAGCCAATTGATCATTAACCGATTCGACACGCGCACCAGAAAACAATGCATTTGGTGAGCTGGCTAATGTGCTTCCACCCTGTTGAAAATTAGGATCGAACACTCCTGTCGAGAAATCCAGTGAAGCTAAAAACTGAGTCCCTTTTACAGTTCTTTGTTTTGAAGCACCTTTTGGCATGATAGGAATTAAATAAATATGGTCAATGTCATAAATCATTTCATTGCGCGTATACAAATCAATCCCCTTTAGTTCAATACTTTTAGCATTGTAGAATTCCCTGGAGGCAGCTGGTTCATTACTTCCAGCCGAAATGATTTCTCTATTATCAGGAGTTGAAATAAAAGGTATGGAATTCACCTCTTCTGATTTAATCTCCTGATTTTCTGATTGAGTCAGGAAATTGCTGTCTGATAACTTTCCACGTTGACTTTCAATTTGTTCTTCACCACCTCTTTGATTTATTTTCCCATCAATTATTGCTGATTCGACCGGTGCATTACTTTCTTCATCATTAATGGTCCCGATGTTTCCATCAGTATTTTCGACAACCGACTGATCGGCATTGTGGCCGAGATAATAATTTATACTGAAAATGCTCACCCCGAGTGCAAATGCTATAGAGGCAGCAGCTAATAGTTTAAAATAGAAAGCTCTTTTCTTAAAGTATCCGGCTTCTTCTTTTGACAAGGCCGAATCAATTTTATCCCAAACACCTTCCGAGGGAGCCATTTCCGCCTCCTTAAATATATCTTCCCACTGTCTTTCAAATTCAGACCGTTCATTTAAATTTTTCATAGCGCTCAGTTTTATTTTCTTCAGCTATTTTCTCTTGTAAAAGTTTTCTGGCCCTGGCAAATTGCGACTTTGATGTTCCTTCACTTACCTCAAGCATTTCAGCAATTTCCTTATGGCTATATCCTTCAATGGCAAACAGGTTAAATACTGTCCGACATCCGGATGGTAATTCCTTGATCATTTTGAGCAATTCTTCCATTTGAAAGTTTGAAAGGGCCTTACTTTGATCAAACTCGTTCTTTACCTCCTCTATATCCACCATGGGATACATGTAAAGTTTTTTTCTCTGGCTATTAAGTGCAGTATTTATGACGATTCTTTTGATCCAATAATCAAGCCTGCTCTCCCCCCTGTACCCTGCCAAATTTCGAAACACTTTAATAAACGACTCCTGCAGGACATCTTCAGCTTCAAGTTGAGATTTCGTATAGCGCAGACATATCACATACATCCTTTTGGAAAAGATATCGTAGAGATTCCGCTGTGCAAGACGATCTCCTTTAACGCATGCTTCAATTAAATCTTTATACTCGAGCATAAATCCCGGTTAGGTCCATATATTTATGCCAATATTTACTTTAACTGACACTAATTATTAGTCTCAGGTTGTAATTAAACAGCAAAAATATGGTTATCAAACAGTTATTCGATTAACAAATAAGTATATGAAGTTCCATAAATTACTATTCATTTCATATATATCACTATTTATATTTTTGTCTTACTACATGACATTTGGCAGTGATACCAAAGAAAAAAAGCTGGAATACATTGATAAAATCTATGAAGACCAGATTAAAACGGCCCTACTTTTTCATGCAGATGATATAAAGGCTACTCCACTTTATCCAGCTGCAATTCCAATAGTCCAACGAATCCCGCTGGTATTGAAATTTGATGAATTATTTACCGATGATGCAGACTATTACAAAGCCAAAATAATTCATTGCAATCTTGACTGGACACCTTCAAGTCTTTCGGATCTTCAATATTTATATGAATATAATGAATTTAGTGTGGATGAATTCGAATTTTCCATAGCGACAAAAGTGCCTTATACACATTTCACTTTTCCTGTTCCCAGAGTGAAACTTCCGGGAAATTACGTACTGGTAATTTATAGAGACAATGATGATGAAGACATCATTATTTCGAAGAGATTTGTCGTATTTGATCAACGTGTAAAAATTCTTGGAGATTTAGGTCTTTCTACGGGAGTTATTCAGCGAAGTATGAATCAACAAATCAATTTTTTGATCGATTATACAAATTTCCCGATACCCAATCCTTATCTGGATATTCATGTTGTAATACGACAGAATCATCGATGGGATAATGCCATATACAATTTAAAACCAACTATGATCAAAGAGGACATATATCAATTGGAATACCGGCACTTCAACTTTGAAAATAACTTTTTAGCTGGCAATGAATTCAGGTTCTTTGATATTCGCTCGATACATTATGGCGGAAGGAATGTGGAAAAAACGACCATTTCTGAAACCCAGGTTGATGCATATTTATACTTTGATAAAGCACGTCGCACAGAACCCTATTCATTCATTAACGATCTTAATGGTGGATTTGTCATTGAAAACTCTGAGGGCAACAATGATTTTATTGAATCAGAATATATCAATGTGCATTTTTTCCTTGATTTAAAGGAAAAGCTGAATGAACCAATTTATATAGCCGGGAAATTAACTGACTGGAGGTTCGATAAATTCAACATGATGAAATATATAGATGCCTCAGGTATTTATATAGGCAATTTATTCTTAAAACAGGGATTGTATGATTTCATATATTATATTCCTGATCTCACCGACAATCCAACCATGTTAGAAGGGAATCATTTTGAAACAAAAAATGAATATGAAATCATTGTCTATTACAGAGATTTAAGATTAAATACGGAAGTAATAATAGGGTACCTTAAGTTTATTTAGTCGCTACTTTGTTCAGCTGCTTTTCTGTATTGAGTCGTTCTTTTAGCAGGATCAGTATTGGCTAAGTCGAGCATTCCAAAACCTTTATGCGTAAATGATCCCAAACCACCTATAAACACAAATTCTTGGACCTCCTTGGCTGCATAAAGAATAAATGGAAACGTATATCCCCTTACCTCGTACTTCACATCCTGATCATATACTGGATAGATCCTGGCAAATTTTTTCTGGCTTTCACGTATTTTTCTCAAGTAATTTTCATCAGGCACTAATTGAAATTTTGAAAATGAGGCTAATTGTTCATTGGTATATGAACCAAGGGATTCCATTCTTAAAATAGTAGATTCAAATAAAATATCGGAGAATTCATCAGTTTCAGGAGGGATAAATCGCTTGCTTTCACTATCGTTAAATGATGGTTTGATAAGCACAATTGGTGAAATACATATATATTTCATCTCATCCTCAAATATTGGCCTATTCTCTAACTCAACAGATTCAGGTATCAATACTAGATTACCAACTTCCACATTGGGTATCTTGAACAATTCCTCAATAAAATAATCGACAAATTCTTTATTAAGACAAGAAAAAACAAGGGTCACCTTATTTGAAAAAAAGTGAAGTCCATTCCGGCTTATTTTAGTTTGACCCTTTAATCCTGAAAAGTTGTAAAATGAAAAATCTCTAAACTCCTTATTTCCTCCCTTTAGAATAATGCCCTTTACCAATTGGGCCAATAAAAATTGGTGATGAAATGGAACAAAAGCCCCTTTATTTTTCAAGATAAATATGACTCTAACTCTCAATGATTTGTATAATTTCAGTTAAAAAAAATTGTTTTAAAAATTGGTATTAAGCTATTAATAAATTTAAAAATCATCAATGACAAAAGCTTATCAAGCGATCATAAAATATAACAGAAAATATTATTTAATGTTTGAAAAGTGATTATAAAAAGTTTATACTAATTGTATCAATAACAATTACTTAAAAATTTTACGCTAGCAAAAATACCTCCTTTTTTATTAGCAAATTAATTTAAAAATTTTTCAAATAGCGTCAAAGATATTAATTCTTTTATGTGAATCCCAAATATTATACATTGAATCTAAAATGCATAATATCTCCATCTTGCACAATGTAGTCTTTGCCTTCAATTGACAGTTTTCCAGCCTCCTTACAAGCCAATTCCGATTTGTATCTTTTAAAATCCTCTAATTTGATCACTTCAGCCTTGATAAATCCTCGTTCAAAATCTGTATGAATTACACCAGCTGCCTTTGGTGCCTTCCAACCCCTACGTATCGTCCATGCTCTTACTTCCTGTGGGCCTGCAGTAAAATAGGTGATCAAATCCAATAAATGATAAGATGCTTTGATTAATCGGTTAAGTCCTGATTCTTCCAGACCATATTCTGCTAAAAATTCTTTTTTTTCCTCAACCGAATCCAGTTCTGCGATCTGAGCCTCCAATGCTGCACATACAATGATCAATTCCGCTCCCTCATCATCGGCAATCTTCTGAAGCTTACTTGTCATTTCATTGCCAAATAATGAATCTTCATTAACGTTGGCTAGGTAAATGACAGGTTTATCGGTCAATAAATACAGATCTGAAACTAATGACTTTTCCTGGTCAGAAAAATTCAATGTTCGGGCATTTTTGCCTTGCTCTATTACTTGCTTATACTTTTCTAATATAACTAATTGTTTTTTAGCAGCCTGATCACCTGATTTCGCAACCTTCTCAACCCTCAGGATCCTCTTTTCAATACTTTCAAGATCTTTCAACTGGAGTTCAGCATCAATAATTTCCTTATCATGGATCGGATCGATCTTCCCATCAACATGGACAACATTTGGATCTTCAAAGCATCTGATCACATGAATAATAGCATCTACCTCACGGATATTGGCCAAAAATTTGTTGCCCAGACCTTCACCTTTACTGGCTCCTTTTACCAAACCAGCTATGTCGACAAATTCTATTACTGTAGGTATGGTTTTTTTTGGTTCCACGAGTTCACTCAATATATTTAACCGATCATCCGGTACGGTAATTACTCCAACATTTGGTTCAATAGTGCAAAAAGGAAAATTAGCAGCTTCAGCTTTTGCTGAAGACAATGAATTGAATAAGGTAGATTTGCCAACATTAGGCATTCCTACAATTCCACACTGTAAAGACATTTCTTAAATTTTGAAAATATAGTAACTTTTGTATCCGCTGTAAACCTCCATGACAAAAACACGGATAATGGTATATACTGGGATTGCTGCAATCATACCTACAATACCAGCCAAAGTTGCGCCAGCAAATATAATAATAAATATTTCGAGTGGATGCGCCTTTACGCTTTTAGAAAAAATCAACGGCTGCAACAAAACATTATCTGTTAATTGAACAATCGCAAAAACTGAGGCAATTTCAATGATCATGATGATGAACTGATTACTATCAAAAATTTGAACCCCACTGGTTGAAAGCCCGACCAATATGCCAAACGTTGCTCCCAGTATTGGGCCGAGATATGGAATAAGATTAATTACAGCTGCAAAAAGTGCAATGGACGCAGCATAATTTATATTAAAGATGGATAATCCCGTGAATGCAATTGAAAAAATGGCAGTCATTTGCAAAAGTAACCCGAGTAAATAATTTGAAAGCAATTTTTCGATCTTATATAATCCTGCAATTGATACTTCGAAGTATTCATTCGGGATCAAATTGATAAGATGTTTTCTTAGAATGCCTTTTTCATACAGCAGAAAAAAGGTAATGAAGGTCACCGCCATGAGGCCAATGAATACATTTCCAGTAAGAGAAATAACATTTTCAACAATTGAACTTATTTCAACTTCCTTTATTAGGTTTTTAAATCCCTGTTTAATATTCAAGGCTAAAAAACCTTTTTCATAATCACCTAATTGATATTTAAGGATAAAAGATTCAAGAGCTTCCAAAGGTGCTTCAATTCTTGCAATTACTTGTTCCAAATCAATACTCGCAAAAATCTTAATCTGGTCAGAGATCAGTGGAAGAAATAAGGTGACAAAAGCTGCGATGAGCAAAATCAACGAGAAAAAGGAAAGAAATACAGCTAATGCGCGTGGCATTCTCAAATTAAAAAACTGTTGATTTGAAAGATAATTTGTAAGTGGTCTGAGTATGGTCGAAAGGATGATGGAAATGACCAGGTAGATAAAAATACTTGAAAAAAACCAACTGAGGAATATAAATATGGCAAAAGCCAGTATTACAAAAATGATTGGTTTTCTAAATATATTCATTACACGTCTTGCAGGTCTTTCCGATATAAAAAAAAGAAAGCCCTTGAATATATCCAAGGGCTTTGCAATAAAAGCAATTTATCTTTTAATCCCATTTGAGATCAGTACCCAAATCCGAATTCTCTTTTTCCGTACCTTCTTCTTCTGTATTATCAAACTGAGTAAAATCCACATCAGGAAGTAATTCTGTTTTCACATGATCAACCGTCCCGTTCAAGGCCTCTATAAACTTATTAAAATCTTCTTTATATAAGAAAATCTTATGTTTTTCATAGTAATATCCATCATCTTTGTACCTTCTCTTGCTTTCGGTAATTGTCAAATAATAATCATTTGACCTGGTCGATTTTACGTCAAAAAAATATGTTCTTTTCCCGGCTCTAACTCTCTGTGAGTATATTTCAACTTTTCCGTTATCCTTGTTATCTTCCACAGCTCCTGTAGTTTTAATCAATAATTCCCTAAAAATTTCCTCTTAATAAGTGAACTTAAAATCGGATAAATATAAAACAATGATTTACTTTGTTGCAAGTAAATGTAGATAATTTACATCAATAGAACTAATTAACTACATATAATGCAATCTCTTCTAATGAACAATATAGTTATATTATTTTGCTTTTAATATTATACATATCACTAAATCAAAATCAGTGAAGATAGATCTTCAGAAAATAAGGGAACTAAGTAACCTGGAATTACTCGCCAGGCAGCTTGTAGAAGGTTTTATAACTGGTCTGCATAAATCCCCTTATCATGGATTTTCCGTTGAGTTTGCCGAACATAGATTATATAATACAGGAGAAAGCACCAAAGATATCGATTGGAAAGTCTATGCAAGAACTGATAAGTTGTTTTCAAAAAGATATGAAGAAGAGACAAATCTCCGCTGCACCATCCTGATAGACAATTCTTCGTCTATGTATTATCCAAAAGAGAATTATGGAAAGATTACTTTCAGTGTAATGGCTGCAGCTGCCATTGCTTTCATGCTTCAAAAACAAAGAGATGCGGTTGGTATTACAACGTTTTCTGATCAGATAGAATCACAATCTCAGGTAAAATCCACGCATTCACATTTGCACAAATTATTAATCCTTCTGGAACAACTTTTACATTCATCATATAAAGAAAGGAAAAAGACAAGTATACCTGAAGTCCTGCACCAAATTGCAAATAAAATTCATAAACGGAGCTTAGTCATCATTTTTAGTGACATGTTTGACAATCAGGAACAAGTACAAGAAATAATTAATGGATTGCATCATCTGAAGTATAATAACCACGAGGTATTATTATTTCATGTTACTGACAGGAAAACTGAATTTGATTTTGAATTTGAAGATCGGCCTTACAATTTTATTGATCTCGAAACCCGGGAGGAGTTAAAACTCCACCCATATCAAATTAAAGAATCATATGTAAAGAATGTAAATTCCTATTTTCAGGATCTTTCTATTAAATGCGGTCAGTTCAAAATTGATTTTATCAATGCGGATATACGTGATGATTTCGATAAAATACTCTCGGCGTATCTAATAAAACGAAGTAAGATGAACTAAAAAAATCTCGCTATTATTAAACGAGACAGACCTGATTTATCTTTGCTCGTGCATCCAGGCTTGTTTAGCTAATAATTCTTCATCGGTCTCTTCATGATCCGGATCCGGAACACAGCAATCCACAGGACATACTGCTGCACATTGCGGCTCTTCGTGAAAGCCCATACATTCCGTACATTTATTTGATACAATATAGTAAAACTCATCGGAAAGTGGTTCTTGTTCCTCATCCGCAGAAATAACAGTACCATCTTCCAACTCAACAGATTCAAGTGTTGTACCTCCACCCCAGGTCCATTCTACTCCACCTTCATAAATAGCCGTATTGGGGCATTCTGGTTCACATGCACCGCAATTGATGCATTCATCGGTAATCATTATTGCCATGTCGCTGTAACTTTAAATTTATTAATAATCAAAACTGATGTATAAGTATTATGTTTGCACAAAAAAGGGCAAAACATTTCAAGTTATCAATAAAATTGGATTTTATTAAACGAACAAAATCATTTTTAGAGCTTGGTAATAGCATAAAAAATATTGAGCCAATGCTGCTTGATGAGGTCATTAAAAAGGCTACATCTGAAAATCCATGGTTTACGGAAGAAAACATACGACTTTCTATGCAAGGTCTGCTTCATTTTCTTGAGGAAGATACGATGACTGCCTGGATCAATCAATATGATCTGTCAAGAGTTCCTTCAAAAAAAATCGGTGTTGTCATGGCAGGAAATATTCCAATGGTAGGAATCCATGATATGATTTGTGTATTGGTGAGTGGACATACATTAATCGCCAAATTGAGTAGCCAGGATGAAGTACTGATTCCATTTATTGCCAATAAATTAATAGACATAGCACCTGAATTTAAAGATAAAATTCACTTTGTTGACAAGCTGAAAGGAATGGATGCTGTGATAGCTACCGGAAGTGACAACTCCTCCCGATACTTTAATTATTATTTTTCAAAATATCCACATATTATCCGCAAGAACAGAACTTCAATCGCAATATTGAACGGTAAAGAAAAACCAAATGAATTGAAGGCACTAGGTATTGATATTTTTTCATATTTTGGTTTAGGTTGTCGAAATGTCTCAAAAATTTATCTCCCAAAAGGATATGAAATCAACGTTTTGATACCTCATTTTGAAGATTTCAAGCATTTAACAGACCATAACAAATACAGTAATAATTATTACTACAATAAATCAATCTTCCTTGTGAATAATTCAGACCACTTAGACTGTGGCTTCGCCCTTTTTCAACAAAACAGCAAACTGACGTCACCAATTTCTGTAGTTTACTATGATTATTACTCTGATATAGAATCTTTATATGAGGAATTAATCCAATTAGAGCAAAAAATACAATGCAGGGTAAGCAACATTGAAATTATTGAAAACAGAGTGAAATTTGGAAAAGCCCAAATGCCGGACATTTGGGACTATGCCGATAATATTGATACCATGAATTTTCTAATTAACTTATAAATTTTAGGGCCTGGAACCACTCCATTTCTCTACCCAACCGCGGTATGATTCTCCACTTGGCATACTGATTCTGTAATAATAAATGCCATCAGCTTCGTTGCCTCCATCCCAAAGGTTATCGTAATTATAGTTATCTGATTCAAATATCACTGATCCGTTTCTATTTGAAATAATTAATTGGGTTCCTGATTCCGGCAGATTTCGAATGTAGAATGAATCGTTATATCCATCATTATTTGGCGTAAATACATTTGGTATAAATACGGTTTCATCGTACCCAACGCTGTGTTCCAAACTATATTCACAACCATATCCATCCCGAACTGTGATTTCATAAAGTCCAGCCCACAATGAATCAAATTTCACTGGAAATCTGTTAAGATTATCACCTGTGCTTGGTACTTCCTCCCAGGTCCGGCCTTCATTAAATTCAATGATGGTTGTTACATTCATTTCAAAGAGTGGTTCAACCAATTGTATGAGAACCTCATATGGATTACCACCACTTGGTTTCACTTCCCCTGTAATGCTACCAGTTGGTCGATCTGCCAATGAAACTTCATCCTCAATTACTTCAAATCCAAGCTGACCGAGTGGTTCATAGATGGTAATCAATTCTGAAACTGCTTCTACCCCAGCACATTCATTCTGGTTCTGAATCATTTTTATATAATATTTGCCAGCGACCAGTTTATCCGTGTTAGATTCATCAATGGTAAACCCTCCTTCAAGTTCAAACCTGTTTAGCGCATAAGTTTCCAAAATCACATTACTTTCACTAATCAATTGAACAATAAAAGTCGTATCCGGATCGCCAATCACATTTCCAATGGTAATCGATCCGTAATCACCAATACAACTTACAATACTATCGCTATCAATAATTTCAAAGTCCAATGGGTAGGCTCCACTAAATACAGATATTGTTTCTGAATAAGAACATCCTCCAACATCTTCAGATGTGATGGTCACATTGTAAAAGTCTTTATCAAGATTTAGGATAGTCCTAATACCATTATCAGGAATTTGATACGCAATACCGTTATCAGGATCACTTGTTGTTGCGATATACGCTTCATAAGGCCCGGGAAGTGTAGTCATATCCAGGTCTACTTCAATTCTTATTCCGGCTTTTAGAAATATGGAAGTACAGCTTACAGGAACATCAGTAGCTGAGGCCACTATAACACCTGGAGATTCAACTTCAAATTCAAAATCTGCAACACAACCCACTGCATCAACTACACTGAATACATGTATACCAGCCCCCAGATCAGCAACAATTGAATCTGAAGCCAGCGTGAAGAAAGATCCATCCATTTGGTAGTTATACACCCCAGTACCACCTACTACCTTGCCCAGCTTAACAGCGCCATCATTTTGATTACAGCTGGCTTTTTGTACTGTTATTATAGGTGATTCCAAAGTTATGAGCTCAGGACCATAAATTTCCACAGATACTTCAGCCCTACAATCCGGATTATCGGCATCCTGTCGAACTACTATATTATAAATTCCATTGGGAGGAAGTTTATCAACGACATTCCCGGAGATAAAAGGGATCCAGTTTATACCATCTGTTGAATATTCATAAGGACTTGAACCACCAGTTACATCAATGATTGCTTTTCCGTTTGGATCAGAACCACAAGTAGCATCTTCAAAGCTACTCGCACTTGCGATCAACGCACTACAACCACTTATACAATCCACCGAAAGTTCAATAGAATCAGAAGCTATTAGTGAACAACCCGATTGTTCTCTTACAGTGTAGAAATAACTACCGGCGGTTAGATCTAAGAACTGGAAGAATCCATTACCTGACTTGCTGGTTACATTACCAACTGAATCAATAATATCAACCTCAAATGGAATTATGCCTCCACCTACATTAAAGGTGATTATACCATCATTTTCTGCACAACCCGGGTTAGTAACGCTAATATTTGCCATTAGATTTGTTGACACACCAACGTTAGCTATGGTGGTATCGAGGCAACCCGTCACGGTATCCTTGGCAATATATAAATAACTGCCTTGCCCCTGGTCAATTATTGCGGTAATATCCATGCCTTCGAATGGAATATACGTTTTACCCGTATCAAGACTTACAAAATAGTTACCAGGTCCGGAACCACCTGAAATTATATTAATCACAGCTACACCATCCTGCGTATCCGGACATGAAGTGTTATTTGTTGTCGATTCCACATTCAGCGCACATGGTTGATCACAGATTGCTGGTCTGCCAACTGTTACATCAAGCGAATCAAGACAACCTGAAACATTATCTGTCACTACAACTCTGTAAACGCCCAACTCCAGGTCAATAATATCTTTGTCCGAGGAGGTATATCCAAGTCCTACAAGATCTTTCCATGAATAGCTAAAATCTCCAGATCCACCAGTAATTAACAATGTAATAGTACCATCAGCACCATCACAATAGGTTAACTCAGTAACTGTTGCATCAATGCTGAATCCTTGAGGTTCATCAAGTTGTACTGTCCATTGGGCAGTTAACGTGGTAACCAAATCAATTACTGTTGCAATATACAAGCCCCCTTCTAAACCAGACAGATTCTGGCTATTTGAAGTGAAAGAATTCGGACCAATCCATGAAATGGCAAAACTTCCACTTCCTCCTGTAATCAATAAATTGATGGTTCCGTCCATAGCACCACAAGTGGTCACATCAGTTTTGGTAGCATTAAGGACAATTGTATTGATTGGCTGAAGAATTTCAATCGATATCGCATCTGTGCAACCCTCTCCAATATCAGTAACCGTTGCTATATATGTACCTGCATACAAATTACTTAAGTTTTGATTTGTTGATGTAAATCCATTAGGGCCAGACCATACCACATCAAATGGTCCAGTACCACCTGTTATTGTCAGATTGATCGATCCATCATTTCCTCCAGTGCTGGTTACATCTGATTTTGTAGCATTCAGGGTAAAGCTTACTGGCTCACTTAACTCAATATCTAATACCTGAGCACATCCTGAGACATCATCGATAACCGTTACAGAATAAAATCCTCTTCCAAGATTTGATTGATCCTGAAGTGTCGGATCGATAATAGATGGTCCTGTCCAATTAAATGAGAACGTTCCGGAACCTCCGCTTACAGATAGTGAAATCGCGCCATCAGATAAACCGCATGATGAAATGTCAGATATTGTTGGCGTAATAATTATTTGATCAACAGCAGTAATAATGCCCTGGGCGGCAAGAGAACATCCTTGAGCATCGCCAACAATCACATTCACGGAATCCTGGTCTAGTAAAGCATCATTAATATAGACATTATTACCTCCACTTTGTACTTGAGCGCCATTTAGGTAAAACTGATAATTCGTCATTCCTCCTGGTAATCCGGTAAAGATTACTTGTTCGCCAAAACAGATTAAATTATCTGGATCACTGCTAGAAATCGATGCAATAGCTTGGTTCTCAACATTACCGCCTTTTACAGTTACATTTGCAATGCATAAATTTTCGTCAGCTATCTCAATCGGAGTTAATGCTGTCGGAGACTCATCAATGATCACAGAAGCATCTGAACAGACTGTATTTGCCATATTAAATTCCACTGTAAAAATTGCCGTGTTATCCAGAATGGTAGTATCACTTAAAGAAATTGTATTCCAGGAAAATGTTAAAAATCCATTGTTTACTTCCGTAGTCCCGAAACTACTTCCCGAAATGTTTCCAAGATTTATATCAGTTACATTATTGAAGGTTAAAAGATTCGGATCCCAAGTGACCGTAAATTGCATTGTCATCAAATCTTCATAATCTATTACCCTTACAGGCACCTTGACTATACTTCCCGGAGTACCTGCTATGGAATCGAGTCGAATTGTCACCTCCTTTGGTGGCGTCACATCAATAATTGCCGAACCAGTAACATTTCCGGAACAACTTGCATCAGACACAGAAACAGGAGTAAATGTTGTTGTAACTAATGGGTTAACGTTAATAATATATGGTGTACTATTAATATTCTCAGTAATATCTGAAGTGCCATTATTATATACAAAAATCCAGGGTGCTGTTCCTGTTAAATTCACAGTTAATGAAGCAGAGGCTCCAGGACAAATAGTCGCATTTCCAGATAAATCCGCAGTAGGGGATGTTGTAAAAGTTAATATCATATCATCGACTGCTGGCACACAGCTGCCATTCCCGTTGGCCTGCAGGGTTAAAGTAACTGTTCCTGCTGCAATATCAGCTGCACCCGGGGTATAGATTGGAGTAAGTGCTGTCGCATCATTAAAACTGCCATCTCCGCTGCTACTCCATAGTAAACTACTGAAATTTGTAGCTAATGGAAGGGTACCTGAAGTACTTAGATCAAATGCTACTCCCTCACATGTCTCTTCATCACTTCCAGCATTTGCTGTCGGATCAGGAGTAATTAAAAGCACCATGTCGTCTGTTGATGGGGCACATGATCCGCTACTATTGGCCTGTAAGGTCAATGTCACGGTTCCTGCTGCAATATCAGCTGCACCCGGTGTGTAGATTGGAGTGAGTGCTGTCGCATCATTAAAACTGCCATCTCCGTCGCTGCTCCACAGTAAACTGCTGAAGTTCGCCGCCGTCGGTACTGTTGCGGAGCTACTCAAGTCAA
>Ga0209536_100002909_pt1 | contig 27743 bp, 30 predicted proteins | sample DeeMarSeWOR28_12_FD_187461 | JGI IMG/M metagenome (GOLD analysis project Ga0209536, IMG submission 187461) | Marine sediment microbial communities from White Oak River estuary, North Carolina - WOR-2-8_12 (SPAdes) (version 2) | ecosystem: Environmental > Aquatic > Marine > Intertidal zone >... | reverse complement strand
TTCTTTTCCGCCTCATAGAAGGACAGATATTCATTCCTGGAAGCCAGCCAGACCTTTTCGAACATTTCCTGGAAGTATTGAGCGAGAATAATTTTACCGACATCGTGCAGAAGCCCTCCGACGAAACAGTTATCCGGGGATTCTCTGTGCGAAGTTTGCGATAGATTCTTAGCGGTAACGGCCACTGCCAATGAATGCTTCCAGAACTCGGTAATATCAAAGCCTTCCAGGGAAAGAATAGGCGAAAATGATTTGATTACCGACACCGAGATAATCGAGTTTCGCACGGCATTGTAGCCAAGTAAAATAACGGCATTGCGAATATCGCTGATACGGGTCTTAAATCCATAAAAAGCCGAATTCACCAGTTTCAAGATCTTTAATGTAATCGCCTGGTCTTTTTCGATGGTTTCACTGACCCTGGCAATGGAGGTTTCAGGATCTTGTAAATATCTGTTTAATTCAAAGACAATTGTGGGCAGTGTGGGAATGTCCTGAATTCTGTCCATTCGCTGCAATATCTGCGTTTCATCCATAAACGGTCTCCTGTATCCCGGTCAACCTGGTTTTTATTCAATAAGCATATTGAAAATAAGCATTTTTGTCAAGGAACAAGGTGACTAAGTAATTTCATTTCAATAGCTTACGACTGGATAACGATCCAACTCATCTGTTTGAGCCTATCGCCCATTTCCAAATATCGAAGAATCCGGCGCCGCCATGAATCATATCTCCCGAAGAAGACCTTTGACAGATCCAGGGCTGAATTCCGCTTCGCGGGTATAGCGGTTGACATAATCATGATAGGATAATTAAGGATTGCGGCATCAGTGATTGTAGCAAAAAAAAATCTGCCGATCGGAACGTTTTCTTTACAATCACTATAAAACAAGTAATCGGACCGCAGCACGTCTCAAAGCGCCTTTTGGGAATCACAGATGTCGGCAGAAAAAAAGGGGTTGCAGCCGATGCTGGCTGCAACCCCGTTCTCAATCGTTATGGAGCTTGATTTTATTGTGCAAATAGTCCGGCAATCGCACCGGCTTGAGGGTGCGCGAAGATTAAAATCAAGGCGACGACCAGTGCATAAATACAGAGGGATTCGATCAGGGCAAGACCGATCAGCATGGTCACGGTAACCTTACCCGATGATTCGGGATTTCTGGCGATGCCTTCGACCGCTGAACGCAATCCCATACCTTGACCGATACCACACCCAAAGGCTGCAATGGCGATACCGAAACCCGCAGCAGTTGCGCATGCAATAAAGAACTCCAATGCTTTAGCTTCCATACGTTAGCCTACCTCCTTTTGTATAATTTTTAAAGGGCTTCTTCCAAACCCCATTAAACGCAAAAAAATTGAGGCCCCCCGCGGCCTGCCGGTTGCGGAGGGGAATTCGGGCTAAGGCGAACAAGAATCTGTTAATTCATGTATTGAGCCAAACCCTATGTCCAGCGCCGTTTTCGGCGCATGCATCAGTGCGCTTCCTCCATGGCTCCAAAAAAATACATCACCGAGAGCAGAAAGAACACAAATGCCTGTACAAAAGCCACAAATATCCCCATTGCCATGATAGGCAGCGGCGCCAAGAACATCCCCGCCAGCATAAACAGGATGGCCAATACCAATTCATGGCCGGTGATATTTCCAAAAAGCCGGAAAGAAAGTGATAGAATGCGTGCAAGGTGCCCGATGATCTCGATGGGCAATACAATGGGAATCAACCACCAAACCGGTCCTAAAAAATGCTTAACATATTTGACGCCATGGTACCTGATACCGATGATGTGCGTGAAGACCACTACGGTAACTGCGCAGGATACCGTCGTATTAATGCTGGCCGTCGGCGGGAAGAATCCGGGAATAAGGCCTAAAAGGTTGCAGGTCGCAATGTATAGAAAGACGGTAGCAAGCAGCGGAAAAAACTGGCGGCCCTCTTCTCCCGTTATGTCAACCATAAATTCTTCCATTCCGGATATAATCATTTCAAATAAATTTTGGCCCTTTGCAGGGATAAGGCTGATTTTACGAGTTACCAAAACTGCGATAAGGATCAACAGCAGGATGGCGAACCAGGAATAAATTACATGCGGATACTTGTGAGCAAAATGACCCAACCCGATCAGCTCAAAGAATTTCACCAGAAAGAGATAGGGGTGCTCCATTTAAAACGCCTCCTTGAAAATAAGTCGTTTGACCTCGCACAACGTCGCAAGAATTATACTAAAAACAACGATCGACAGTCCCAGCACCAGACCGATTGGATTAACAATATTTCCGACAATCAATACAAAAATAATGAAGCCGCTGGCGAGAAAACGAAGATAATATTTTGCCATAACAAGATTGGGGGATGCAAGGTGAGGTGGGGTGAGAGCTTTTTGCAGGGTTTTGGCCAGCAGATGAAAATTTACGGTCACCAGCAGCCCGCCAAACAGGATGCCCCTGGCAAAACCCGCCGGAGCGAAAATAAAACCTAAAATGGTCGAACTGATGAAGATTATCCAGTTCGAACGGGTAACAAATTTAATTATCCGTTGTTGAATTTCCAAAAGTTCTCTCTCAAATTATTCAGCCGGGCGCTTCACATTTTTCGGGTTTTCTTTATCGCCAGAGCAATATTTCGGAAGCCAGCCACAATCCCCAAACCCAGAAATATTAATGTAAACCACGGGGTGGTTTCAAATCGCCGATCAATATAGACACCGATTGCCAATCCGATAAAAATTGCAAGCGCTACGGAAAACCCCAGGCTGCTGTAATATGCAAGCTCCCTTATCGAGCGTCTGGTATCTTTTTTCATGGAGCAACGATAGCCGGGCTTTACCGGAAAGATAAAATCGTATCCATCAGAAGTACGAGGACCTAACATATGATCGGAGGCAAGTCAACGCTAAATTGAATTTTTTGGATGATACAGAAAATCCATCAGATCCTGAGCAGGCTTGCATCAAAGACCGGGCCACCCTTGCATACATGCAAATAATAACCCGGCCTTTTGCGATTCTCGACCGCACATCCAAGACAGGCACCAATTCCACAGGCCATTTGTGATTCTATTGAGACCTGGCACATGAGCCCGTGCTTTTCGACGATACCACAAATACAGGCAAGCATTTCTATCGGGCCACAGGCATAAATGATATCCGGCCGATTGAAGGTTATCTCGTTTTCAAAAGCATCGGTCACCATACATTGATCCCCCGAACTGCCATCATCTGTAGTTGTGTGAACCGTCATACCCGAGGCGCGAAATTCAGCTTGGCACAGGAGATCATTTTTTGATCTTCCTCCCAAAAAGACTTTGCTGGTGGTCAGATCAAGCTGTTTGGCTTTCAAATATGAAACCAGAAAGGGCATGGGTGCAACCCCGATCCCCCCGGCAACAATAAAAATTTTTCGGACATTTGCCGGAACAGAAAAGCCCCTGCCCAGCGGCCCCAGGATATCAACGACATCGCCTGGTTGGCGCTTGGACAGCTCTTGCGTACCCGCGCCGACAACCCGATAAAGCAGTTCAAGCCCCGTCGTCCCGGCATTTTTTTCAATAATTTTATGAATTGAAAAAGGCCGGCGCAATATGGGATCCATCCCATCAACTGTCCTTACCATGACGAACTGGCCGGGGATCGCGAGAGAATAGTCAGTGCCGCAACTTAATCCCATATTAAAATAAGTGGGACCTAATTGTTTGTTCCACAGTATTTGAGCTTTTTCTTGTGTCATCTCAGCCCGATAACGGCAGCAAATCTGCCGGTCGTCCCCTCTGCCCGATAAGAAAAAAACAGATCCGTTCGGCATCTGGTGCACATATTACTGATGGAAATGTTTTTTTCTAAAACCCCGGCTTTTAAAAGCTGTTCGCGGCTGATAGCCCAGAAGTCAAAATAATGCCGGGCGTTTTTGAATTTCCAGAATTTTTCCGGAATCTCATTGCGATAGTTGACGAATTCAGCACAGCAGGGCCCGAGCGACGGACCGATGCCGGCCACAATATGATCGGCGCTGCAGCCCAATTGGTTTTCCATAACCTGGATTGTGCGCCCAATAATATTGTTGATGCTGCCTCGCCACCCCGCATGGATATTTGCCACCACCCGTCGTCTGGGTTCATATATCAACACAGGCTGGCAATCAGCCACTTGAATCACCAGAAATTCTCGGTTCAGCGAGGTCACCAGAGCATCACCGACCCGCGGAACGCTCTGGCCTTCTGGAGCTTCTTTATAATTATGGCTGTTGAGAACGAAAACCTTGTTCCCGTGAACCTGCTTGACGAATACGAGCCGATTTGCCTCAAAGCACCGGGAGATTATTTGCCTATTTCTTAAGACCTTGTCTTTGTCATCCCCAACGCCGGTGCTGATATTCAAGCTGCTAAAGGCTCCTGCACTCCAGCCGCTGTGCCGCGTGAAAATGCCGTGGCTGATGCCGGCATATTCGGCCAGATTCGGAAATTGATAAAAACTGGTTCCGTTTCTATTAATCAAATCCAAAGATTTTGACCTATGCATAATATTTGAGAATTCGTTGGATAATGCCGCTGGTAGATATCTCCGGAGCCAAGGGTATCCGGACAACGCTGCCGCCATGTTTTTTGACGAAATCAGCGCCGATGATTTCCTTCTCTTCCCAGTCTTCGCCTTTTACCAGAATGTCCGGCCGAAGCGCATGAATGGTTTGCAGCGGATCCGGCTCATTGAATACCGTCACAAAATCTATACACCCGAGTCCTGCCAACACCTCGGCCCTGTATGCCTGTTTGACAATGGGCCTTTTGGCCCCTTTTATAATTTTAACCGATTCGTCGGAGTTTAAACCGACGACCAGGATATCCCCGACAGATTTTGCGGCCTCAAGATAGCGAACATGACCCGCGTGCAACAGATCAAAGCAACCGTTGGTAAATACAATTTTCCTGCCTTCTTTGCGAATATCGGCGAGCAAAGGCGCCAATTCTTCAACCGTTCGTATTTTCGGTGAGACCTTCATATGTTTTCAGTCACTATTTTATTCTCTCCAGGTCCTAAATTGCTCTTGCAAGGGTCAAAACATCAATATACAGCGCACCGTGGTTTAGCAATACCCGAGCACATTCATCAGCGGTTGCACCGGTTGTATACACATCGTCTACCAGCAAAATGCGTTTGCCCTCAATTTTTTCCGGTTCGCGGACACCGAATGCATTTTTGATGTTAACCAGACGCTGCTTGCGGCCCAATCCGGTCTGAGGCACGGTCGGCCTTTTCCTGACCAGCGCCTGCCTTTCAAGTTGAATCGAAGGGCATTCCAGGTTCAAGCGGTTGGCGGATTTCCTCCAATTCTGAACAGGCAACAAGGCCTGGTTGAAGCCCCTTTTTTTGAACCTGTCGGCATGAAGCGGCACCGGAATCACCAGATCAATATGTTCTTTGCGCCAATAGCGTAAAAAAGCGGCTAACATAAGTTCGCCAAGGGGCATTGCCAGCTGAACTTTTGCTTTGTATTTAAAAAAATGAATGACATCCGTAAATGCCTGGTCAAAGGCGACCGGCGCGCGGGCCATTCTAAACATTTTTGGTGACGCAATGCAATCCCCGCATAAATGCGCGGCACCTTCCTTGCTGTTGAACATCATGCCACAGCACAGGCATATCGGGGGTTCGATCCGCTTGATCCTTCCAGCGCAAGCAACGCACAGTTGCTTGCCCAATAGATTCTGCAAATCGACGCTTTCACAATCGTTGATGATATAGATATTGGGAACATTGCCAGTGTGCGGCGCTTCACGGCGAATATCCGACACATGACGAAAACAACCGCAGATCATACATTTAGGTGGTAAAAATACATCCAGTATCGCTCTAAAAACACGTGTCACAAAGCGCACTGCCGGCGGCTTCATCAACCCTTGCTCCCGGTAATTGATTTTCTCCCAAGCCTATGGCCGGGGGTTGCAAAACGCCCCGGCCACAAGAATTCATTTTGGATTTCGATATTGTCTTTGTCGAAATACTTCATACAGTGCGATTGCGCCGGCTACAGACGCATTCAGCGAGCTTATCGATCCCATTTGAGGAATTGAAATCAAAAAGTCGCAATTCCGCTTGACCAGAGGGCGAATCCCTCTGTGCTCTCCACCGACTACAAGACCTAAAGGACCGGTGAAATCACTTGCATAAATTGGTTGCGGCGCGGTTTGATCGAGCCCAAAAATCCACAACCCATTGTCCTTTAGCATCTGTAGTGTCCGCACCATGTTATTGACGGCAGCCAGTTTAACATGCTCGAGAGCACCGGCTGAGATCTTTGATACGGTTGGTGCAGGCGGAACAGAACGGTCCTTGGGGATGACAACCCCATCGATTCCGGCGCAGACCGCCGTCCGGATGAGGGCCCCCAGATTATGAGGATCTTGAATATTATCCAACAAAAGCAGTGTGCAGCTGCTTCCGGAACGCTGGCCCGCCTTTAAGATATCAGGCATCTCGGCCAATGGATAGGGGCTAACCCGGGCGGCAACACCCTGGTGAACCTGACCACCCAGCATGGAATTAAATTGAGCTGCATCAATCCTTGTCAGGGGCAGATTTCTTGATTCTGCAATCGCGGATATCTTATCGAGACGCTTGGAGACCTTGCCTTTTTCGATAAAAACCTCAAAAACAATTCTGCGGGCGGCTGCCAGGGCTTCATAAACTGGATGAAGGCCATAAAGTATTTCTTTTTTCACGGACTTATCATGGGGATTATAATTTATTCAGCTTGAATACAATCTGTCGATCCGATGCTTTTCAATGATGCCGGCAAGTTCTGAAACCGCCTCGCCGAGCTGATCATTAACAATGACATATCGATAGTGTTTTTTTTGAATCATTTCCGCTTGAGCATTTTTCAGCCGCAGGTCAATGGCGGCGGCATTGTCAGTTGCTCGTGACTCCAATCTTTCCCTGAGTACTTCCAATGATGGGGGCATAATAAAAATTGTTATACTTTCCGGATATCTTTCAAGGATTTGACGGGTTCCCCTTACATCAATATCAAGCAGAATGTCTCTTCCGGCAGCGATCTTTGTGTCGATATAGTCAGCAGCTGTGCCATAATAATGACCGTGGACCTCTGCCCATTCAGCCCACCGATGCTGATCTATGCCCGCTTTGAATTCATCTGTGCCGATAAAGTAATAATCGACACCGTTTTGTTCACCGTGACGGGGTTTCCGGGTTGTGTATGATACCGAATACAGCAGGTCGGGATATTTCTCGAGGACCGCATTGCGCAAGGTCGTTTTTCCGGCTCCCGAAGGAGCCGATAGTATAAAAAGACGGCCGGAAGTTTTCAGGGAATCAGGGGCAGATGCGGTAGCGGGTGATTCTTTGTTCATCGATTTCATGATGGTTGAGCAGATTCTCTCAGCGTTGTATAACGCTGCGAGATGGTCTCAGCCTGGATGGCCGATAGAACAACATGGTTGCTGTCCATGACGATGATTGATCGCGTTCGACGGCCATGGGTTGCATCAATCAGGCGCTTTTCGTCCCGGGCTTCATCTTTCAAACGCTTCATCGGTGCAGAGTTCGGGGATACGATCGCGACAACGCGCTCCGAAACCACTGAACTGCCGAATCCAATATTCAAAAGGGTTTGATCCATATTTCCTCCAATTCTCATTATTGCCGGCAAGGGTATCCCGATTTTTCCGTTCCTTGCGATTTCTCCCAAATCGGTCTGCTCATTCAATATTCTGAATTTGTTCCCTGACCTTTTCAAGCTCAGCCTTAATTTCTATAATTGTGTGGGAGAGGTCCGCGTTACCGATTTTGGCACCCATGGTATTAAACTCACGGTGAAGCTCCTGCAACAAAAAATTTAATTTCCGACCAGCCGGCTCATCAGCGTTCATAAAGTGCCGAAACTGCAGGAGGTGGCTTGTCGCCCTGACAATTTCCTCGGAAATATCGCTCTTGTCGGCAAAAATTGCAGCTTCTTGAACAATTCGGCCGTTATCGAGTTCAACAGCGTCCTGAGTTAGGATAGAAATCCGCTCTTTCAACTTTTGTTGATAGACCGGGATAAGACCGGATGATTCTTTCTGTATTCGATCGATGCTTTGACTGATCGACTCCAGCCGGGCAAACAGATCCTGAGCAATAAAATCCCCTTCTCTCTTTCGCATAAGATCGAGGTCATCAAGAGCATTTTGCACACAATCTTGCACGGCCGGCCAGATCCTTTCAAGATCAATAACGGTTTCGACGGGCTTTATAATGCCGCCTGCGCCCAATAAAAGGCTTAAGGACATATTGTCTTTGAGCTTGAACTGGGATTTCAATTTCTCTAAAGCAGAAATATAGAATTTTGCCCGGGTTTGATTGATCTCAAATGCATTGGCCTCTTCTGAATCGCTTTCAATCTGAATATGCACCTCTATTCGGCCCCTGAGGGTGCGACTGGCTATGAGGGTTTTTAACTTTTCCTCCAGAGCAATGTATCCTGAGGGCAGACGCAGGGAGATATCCAAATGTCTGCTGTTGTAGGATCGAATTTCGGCACAAATTCTGAACTCATTGGTTGAACTTTCCGCTGCCGCATAGCCCGTCATGCTCTTTATCATATCAGGCAATCCCTCTTTTTAACTGTAAAACGTATTTGGCGCGCACCTGCCCAAGGAACCCGAGCATGGGTTTGTCTGCATAATCCGGATAGGTCCAGGGCAGTTTTTGGAACCCGCCCTTGGAATAGACCAGGGTCAAATCTGCATAAATTCCCTTGCCGATATAAATTCTGTGGCTAAAATTTTTTCCAGATGCGAGCACGAAACGTTCTTGCAGCAGGTAGCCGGGATCAATATTCACGCTGCGCCTGCCGGTGTGACTGTATATTTGCTCTATTGCGTTGGTTGCGATTTTTATGGTCGCCAGGGCGCTTTGCTGAATAAATTCCTCGAACGCAAAAACCCTTCTAAAAAGCGGCCTCCCCATTTCCTGCTCATAATAAGTGGTGTAATCAAAAGGCATCCAGGCGCTGATCAGGTCGATACGACCAAATTTCGCCGATAATTCAAGCGCAATTTCTTCGAGATTATTTTTCTCGCGCATAAAAAGACCGATAACCAGTTTGGCGGGACTCGGTTCCTGTGGGTTGCTCATGCTGATCGCATTATTTGTTATGGGTTATAAATCGGGCCCTGCGGGGATATATATAACGATTAACCAATCACGGCAAATCCTGTAAAATGCAAACATCACGGGTAGTCGCAAAAATCGGCTGCAGATGATTCCGTATCGATTACTCCTCAATCGGCCTGGCCTCGTCAATCAGCATGATCGGAATATCGTCTCGAATTTCATATAGCAGTTTGCAGCTGTCACAGATAAGACCATCCTGGGTGTCGTTCAAATATATATCCCCCTTGCACTTTGGACAGGCAAGGATATCCAGTAATTCTTGACTGATCGCCATCGTATTCTCCTTTTTGGCTGAGTCTGCCTCCAAAAAATTTATTTGATGGTTTTTGAATATTGCCGAAATCAAAATATAGCAAACAAAAAAAGCCATGCAAAGCTATTTTTAGATAGCGTCTATCAATGGCGACCTTCCTTCAGCAACGCTTCGCAGAAGGACAAAACCCTTTGCGCCTGAAGCCGACGCGAAAACCTGACCTGGGCGGTTTCCAATGCATGCTGACTCATTTTCTGCAGACCGGTTTCATCTTTAATGAATTCACAAAGGATCCTTGCCAGCCTTTCCCCGGATAATTTCATCAGCCTGCCATTGTGACCATCTTTGATGAGTTCCGGCAAGAAACCAATCTGCGGAGCTATCACCGGAATACCGGCTGCCATTGCCTCTCTAACCGTTCGGCAGGTCTTATCGGTACCCGGGACCGGATAGATGAGTATATCCATTGACCGGTAGGCGGCCACCAAACGGTCACCCCGGCAATAGCCTGCAAGAATGATTCTATCGGCAATACCTCCTCTGCGGGCCGGATTGACAACGGCAGTTTCCACAGCGCCCTTGCTTCCGCGGCCTATCAGCAGCATCCGTAATTGCGGAAAGTTTTCAGCCAACTTCTTGATAGCTACCAGTACGATATCGATGCGGCGGCTTTCACGGATACGACTTACCAGACCGACCACAAAAGATTCTTTTTCGAGGCCAAAAGAGACCCTGCTGCCGGAAATTTTGCGTGTCGGGGCAAAACGATCCAGATCAATTCCGGGTTCTGCAACCAGCACACGTTCCGGACCTGATTTTGCACGCTTGAGAAGATGGTCTCTTGCTTTCTGATTGATGACCACCAGCCCGTCGGTAGCGTACCGGTAAAGCAAAATGGTTTTGAAATCGTCCGGGCGACCCTCCGGGTCGTAGTTGCTAGCGATGATCAACGGCCCTTTGGACATCCCCTTTGCCAGAGCGGCCATCAGATGGGCATTGGGCAGGTGGCAATGAATGATGTCAGGCCGATAGCTCGCCAGCAGTTTACGCAAACTGCTCACATCCCGCACAGCAGATCGAGCTTTGAAATGCTTTGGCATATCAAACACATCAACCTTATCTATCCCTTTCTGGGCTGCATGGAAAGCCGCATCGTATTTTGTATCCGGTGGGGATTGCCCGCAGACAAACCGGATGTTTGCTCCCAGCTCCGCCTCGGCAACGGCCAAATCAACCGCAGGTTCGGATCTTTCCGTCCATTTCCAGTTGCTGAGCAAATGCAAGATCTTCATCGTTTTAGAATTTCGCGCCTTTCCCGTTCTTTGCGCCGTTGTCGTCGTGCAAAAAATTCGGGATACAAATGCGGGTAATGCTTTTTCCAGCGTTTGTGGAGCCAAAGCCATTGATCCGGATATTTCCGGATCATTTTTTCGATGATATCCGTCATCATCTGGGTGTTGGTCGCCAGATCTGATCGCAGATCATGAGTGCGCTTGATTTCCAGTGGTGGTTCCGCGTAAAATGCAAGTTTATAGCCGGCTTCTCTGACGCAAAATATAGGCACAACCGGGCTTTTACAGCGAAGTGCCAGCATGGCGGCAGCTGAGGGCGCCGTTACCGTGTGTCCGAAAAATCTGACATCTACGCTTTCGGACCGTTTGCTTTGGTCGATCAGCAAGCCCATAACCTCCCCTCTGCGCAGGGCTTGACGCATCTGCGGCAGGGCGCCCTTTTTATTGATGATTTTGAGCCCAAACCGGGTTCGTAAGGCATTAAGACGTCGATTGAGGGGTTCGTAGCGAATTCTTTTGGCCACGCCGGTGATAGGCATTTGCATATAGCAGGAAAGAAATTGAAGACCCACCTCCCAATTTCCGAGATGGGCCGAAACGAGGATCAAACCCCGGTTTAGCTTCAGGGCATTCTCGATATGCCCCTCTCCCCGGATACTTATTTTACCAAGCAGGTCATCGCATGAAAAGGAAGCCGCCTGAAATATTTCCGTGATTGTAATCCCGATATTTTGAAAAGTTCGCTCGGAAATCGCCTGAATATGTTCTTGAGGCCAATCGGGATAGGCAAATCTCAAATTACGCCTGACAATGCGTCGGTGCGGTATATCCAATAAATAAATCAGTCTGCCCAGCAGTTTACCAAAACAAACAATATGCCCTGAGGGAATATGGGCCGCGAGGGTTTGGAAGGCGGTATTTTTGCCCGGAGACCGAATCGGGCCGTTCCTGAATTGCTTATCCTCTTTGTCCGCCATCATATAAGTTAACCTTTTCGGGTGGAATTCGGAACTTGCGCCAAGCATGGATCCTAGTGCCCGGGAATGCAGCTAACGACTAACAGACAATCAATTGCCTGTCAATGTTCTGCAACGCAGCGATTCCAGCAGACTCAGGCAATGCCGTTTTTCACAAAACGGTTTCCAACCCTCCAAGAATTAAATTTGACACCCCGATGCTGATTTAATAATATCGCAAGCTGGCCGTGCGATTATGACAGGGGTGTGGCTGAAAGCAAAACACGAGGAACGCCGATGGATGGCAGAATAAAATTGGCTTCGGGGCTCTATAATCTCATCTGGTCGGCAGCAATCCCTCTGCTGCGATTCAACCCTCGACTGTCGCAGGGATTCAAAGAAAGGCAGCTGAAAGAAAATTTGCCGCAACCGACCGATATCTGGATACAAGCTGCTTCTGTTGGCGAGTCATTTCTGGCTGCGGAGCTCCTTCGCCATCTCAGGTTCGCCGATCCAGTAAAGATCCTTTTAACTTCAAACACACTTCAGGGCCTTGAAGCCATGTCGGGCACCATCGAACGGATTCAATTGACAGGAAACAACATCAACGCTCATTGTGCCTATTTTCCGTTTGATAAACCTGCCATCATGCAGCAAGCTGTCACGCTGGCACATCCCAGGGTTATGGTGTTGCTGGAAACGGAATTGTGGCCCGGTCTGTTGCTGGCTTTGAAAACCTATGGTTGTAGGATCCTGGTTGTTAACGGCCGGCTGGCCGAAAAAAGCCTCAGAAAGTATCTCATCTGGCCCGGCCTTTGGCAATACCTCAGGCCAGACAGGATTCTGGCCGTTTCCGAAGCTGATGGCCAGCGATTTGCCGAACTTTTTGGTGAAAAATACGTTGGCGTTATGCCCAATATGAAGTTCGACCGCATCGAACCCGCAGAGTTCGCCGGCCGGTCGGAAAATGCGATCAGGGATATTTTGCCAGCCGCTTCGGAATTTATGGTTTTAGGATCGGTGAGACGCCAGGAGGAGATCCCGATCGAAAATATGCTTCGCGACCTTCATGCAGCCTGCCCCCGGACCGTTATCGGCCTTTTCCCGCGGCACCTGAGCAGGTTATCCTTTTGGCAAAAAAGACTGGACCGTTTACGCATCGATTACACCCTGCGGTCGAAAATCGAAAACAGGGTGCCGGCCGGGACGGTTATTCTCTGGGATACCTTCGGCGAACTTTCGCCGGCTTATGGTCTTTCGAAAGCAGCCTTTGTCGGCGGCAGCCTGGCCCCCCTGGGCGGTCAAAATTTTTTAGAGGCGCTTGCCTGCGGGGTAAGACCCGTCATCGGACCGTCCTGGGAAAATTTCGCATGGGTCGGCCCGCAGATCGTTGATCAGAAGCTTGTCCAAGTGGCCAGGGACTGGCAAGAGGCAAGGGATCTTTTGATTGAAGGCCTTAAAAATCCTGAACCCCACCAGCAGATTAAGGAAAAAGCCATGGAATATTTCGCCAAGCACCGGGGGGGCACCCTGCAGGCCTGCAGACTTATCGAGAGTTTTTTTCAGCGCCCTGAGCGCTCCGGCATGTCGATGCCTTTGGTTTAAATCCGCGGTCTGTTTTTTTGATGGTGCTCTCTGAGTTTGATGTACTTTAGAAACTTGCCGTAGGCAGTGTGAATTGCAATGACAAAACCCGCATAACCGTCTAAGACACCCAGCTTTACAAAATATTTTTTTAGAAAGGTAAAAGCCGGGTTGAGTATGATGTCGGCGACCAGACGGGCTTTTTGGCCGTTCTCATAAGCCGCCCGGGCTGCAATTTCAGCAAATTTGATATTTTGGGCAATATGGTGACTGATTGTGGGGTAGGAGAAGTGAAGCAGATCTCCGGCCAGATGTCCGATACGGCTGCCCTTATCCATATGGACACGATCGTGAGGGTTTACACCACCCCAGCGGCCTTTTCTGCGATCCCAGAGTCTGAGCTTGCGGTCCGGGTACCACCCGCTGTGGTAAATCCATTGGCCGCAATAATTCGTCAGACGGTTGAAATCATAACCTTCATGCTCCCAGCTCCGCTTCGTATCTGAGATCGATTGCCGCAGCGCTTTCGACAACGCTTCATCGGCATCCAGTGACAGGATATGTTCATTTGCTGCCAGAGAGACAGCATAATTTTTCTGTTCAATATGCCCCATAAATGGGTGCTGGATAAACCGCACCCCCTTTTCGCGGCATATGTCGGCGGTTTTATCTGTGGAGTGGGAATCGATTACCACAATCTCATCAGCTATCCCCGCCAAAGAATCAATGCATCGCCCTATATTTTTTTCCTCATTATAGGCAATTATCACCGCTGAAAGTTTGATCTCTTTATCCATGATCATTAATTTTTGTCGCTGTTTGCCGGCCTTTATAAAAAAACCGGCCGAAAATTCAACCTGCGGACTAGGTCTGGAAATGCTTAAAAGAACGTGCCGAATTTACACGCATTTGAGGACTGAAGCAATAGATTATAAAATATTTAAAAACGACAGCGGGCGTGATGGCGAAACCCGGCGACTATCAGGTAATCCCAGATCTGTCCGGTATTGTGAATGGTTATTGCTTTCAACAGACTGCAATGACTTCATTGCGGTCTCCGATGCTGCTCCAGTATTTCCAGGAACAATCCTTCCATATCATCAACATGCAGATCCCAGCGACAGGCAGCTGCGGCTCGATGAGCTTCCTCAGACATCTTTTCTTTATGATCAGTTGCATAAAATTCCAGGATTGCCTCAGCCAACGCATCGGATTTTGGCCTGGGTAGAATGAAGCCATTTATTCCGTGTCGAACAAACTCGCTGGCTCCGACCTGAGCGGTTGTAATCACCGGTGTGCCTGAATAAAGAGCCTCCAGCACGACGTTGGCAAAGGGATCAAAAAAGGAGGGTAAAACAAAAAGATCCGCGGCACCGTAGAGATCGCCGATCTGGCTCTGGTATCCAAGAAAGCGAAATCGCTCCAAACAACCGCTATTCATTGCTAAATTTCGAAAGTGATCGGTTCTTTTATCTCTGCCGGCGATGATCACCACAAAGGGCAGATCTGCAGGCAGATAGGATGCCGCCTCAATCAGAAGTTTCAAGCCCTTGCGCTCAAAACCATTTCCCACAAACAGCACTGTAAGGGCCTCTTCGGGAATTTTCAATTGCATCTTGAATTCGTTTTTGCGTTTTTTAAGCTCCGGATTCAGCCGGCGCGCATCGACCCCGCTGTATATCACTTTCATTTTTTCAGACGGCACATGATAACGATTTTGAATCTGGTCTTTAACCATCTGGGACACGGTGATCACCCGCTGCAGGCGGGTATCCGCATATCGCTTGCGCTCCAGGTGCAGGTAGCTTCTGCGATATAGACGGTTAAACCGTTTGCCGGCATGTTTTTCATAATCCAGAAAACAACCGCTGCCGTCACGATAGATATCCTGATAAATGCTGCGTCCAAAGCCCATGACCATCGGCAAATGTGCCCTTTGAACCGCTCGCCGCGCACCGTAGGCAAATGAAAGCATACGCGTGACAGATGTGCCTCTCACGACAGGAATTTTATGGATGATCATACCCGCAGAAACCGGCTGCTGAATTTTAGCGGTGAAATAATGGATCAACCAGTTTCTTTCAAGCAGCGTTGGGATAAGCTTATTAATGTAATTTTCTACGCCACCAGTAGGACTGAAACGGGTGTGAACGAGGCCGATAATTTTTTGCATGGCTGATCATCCTAATGGGCCATTATCTGACGATATACGTTGATGTTTTTTGCAACCATGGCTTCGATTGAAAATTTTTGTCTGACCATTTTTCGGCCCTCCTGAGCCATTTGCTTGGCCAGATCCATATGCTCCAGCATATCGACGATTCCCCCTGCAAGCGCTCTGGGGTCAGCCGCGGCCACTAACCGGCCGGTTCTCCCATCGGTTATCATTTCCGCTATCCCTCCTGAATCGGCAGCTACCACTGGCTTTCCCATAGCCAGTGCGTCCAGTACGGCAGTCCCCAGCCCTTCTTGAATACTGCTCATGACAAACAGATCCGATAGTTTATAAAAGGCGCCGACATCCTCGCGAAATCCAGTAAAAATGAGCTCATGCCTTAGTCCCAGTGATGACGCCAATACCTTGAGCTCGCCCGAAAGTTTGCCGCCGCCGATGATAAAGAAGCGAACATTGGGAATTTTTTCCAGCACAAGCGGGATGGCGCGGACCAGGAATTTTTGCCCTTTATGGCCTGCAAGATGGGCAACGTTGATAATGACCCGCTCATTGTCCTTCAAATTAAATTCAGATTTGAGATAATCACAGGCTGCTCCGGTAAACCTGTCGGGATCAATACCGCTATGAACCACAAAAATGCGATCGGCATCAATTCCGTCGCCAGCCATGACATCCTTTATTTTATGAGAGATGGCGATATAAAAGTCTGCCATGCGCTGATACTTGAAGCCGCTCAACCTTAAAAAACTGTGGCGATAAATTGAAAAATCAACACGGCGGGAGACCAGACGCCTGACACCGGTGCCGAGCGAGGACCAAAAAGCCAGAGCGTGCGCGTGGGATGTATGGGAATGAATGATATGGTATCCGTGTTTTTTGATCAGTGACTTCAGCCGAAGGATGGCCATTGGGTCAACCTCACCGCGCATGGCAACAGGAAAGACCTCAATTCCTAGTTTGCAGGCGCGTTTAAAGATCGGCGAGCCGGGCTGGCAAACCAGATGGGAGATTATATTTTCATCCTGGAGGCCCTGGAGCAGATAAAGGGTCTGCTGTTCACCGCCTCGCCAGGTCTTTTCCGTGTTGAGGTGAAGAACTTTCATTTGATGACAGGATTTTTTTCGATCCGGGTAATCATTTCATCCATGACCGTATCATAGGTTCGCTTGGCGTGGGCAAAGGCATAACCGTTGTGAGCAATTTTCTTTCTCTCGCGCTCGTGTTTGAGGTAAAAATCGATTAAATCCAGGCATTCCTGCGGGCTTTTATACCATTCGAGGTGAAGGCCTTTGGTGAAAACGGTTTCCATCCCTGGAAGATAATTGGTCAGCAAAAACCCACCACAGCCCAGGGCATACCAAGTTCGAATGGTGAAATAACATTCCAGATTGACATCATAATCGCATCCCAAAAAAATTTTTGCCGCATAGCAGATCTTGGCAAATTCTTTCGGGTAAATTCGTTTCTTTAAGCAAGTCAATTGGTATCTTTGCCATTCCCCCCCCCAGACCTTGAGGTCATAATGTTCATCGATCATCTTAAGGAGCTGTATGCGATGATCCCTGTGTGGCCTCCCGATGAAGGCCACATCCGAGCTCCATTTGGGGTTATGGGTGGGAATAATCCGGTGCTCATCACGATCACAGCCCTGGGTGATGTAAACCGGGTTTTTGATCCCCAGTGACAGATATTTATCAGGATAGGTTTTATTGATCACAAAAAGATAATCGGCCAAGCGGGCATGACGAAGTATCTTTTCTGCGAAGGGATCCATCGTATCCCCATAAAACATCGCTACGGGATAAGAGGCGTGGACGTTTTTCAATACCCGGTAAGGAATGTCTTTAGAGTAAAAAAGGATTAAGTCCGGATCGGCCTGGATAATTTTTCGGTTGATCACTTTTTTATGATCCGTCCAGAAATAGATCTTTCTCAATCTGGGGACATTGATAAAAGTGGCTTCTTTGACCCTGCGCTCAAGCGCTTTGAACATATATCTGGTGGTTCCGGTTTTCTTTTTGCTTTTACCGATAAAAACAACTTTTTCAACAGCATTGCTGCGGTCTTTGGATCTATTTGCAAGCCTGAGGTGTTCAAAAATCTCCCCCAATGATCGGTGACGCTTTCGCGGGTTGAGTTCTTTTCTGGTCCGGATTACCTCTTTCAATTTAAACAGTGCTTTGAATAGGGCGGCGGGATAAATAAAGTCCAGTTTCAGAATTCTCATCGGCAATCGATAAAGAATCCAGGGAACATGGGCGCAGCACAGATCGCGGCGTGAAAGGTGAAGCCATAAATAAAGAAATCGGTTGCGTCTCCGGGTAACTCGAATACGCGCATGAGAAAAAAACCGTCTTATGGTGCCGTGATGATCGTGAACAACTGTGCTTCGCGGTTCAAAGAAGGTTTGCCAGCCATTGCGCCAGGCACGGATGCCAAGATCGATATCTTCACCGTAAAACGGTTTATAAAGCGGCAAAAATCCACGAAGCTGGAAAAACATGTCTTTTCTAAATGCCATCGACCCTCCGGATGCATACAAACTTTTTAAATCCTCCCCTCTGCAAACCCTTCGAAGGGCCATCTCAGTATCCCAATCGGATTTTCGGATTTCTCCCCGGCGCAATCGTCCGATTACCCAGGATACCCTCATGGGCTTGCGTCGGTGATCCAAAATCAGCGGCGAGACTGAGAAGGTGTCCTTGCGATCAAACCAGCCAATCAGGGGTGCAATAAAATCGCGATCCGGACGGACATCCGAATTGAGCAAAACGATAATCGGATAGATGGCGGTTTGAACACCGCTATGCACAGCCTCGGAAAATCCTCTGTTGAATTCATGCCGGCAAATTTTGATCCCGGGAAAATTCTCGTCGATAAGCGTTATGCTGTTATCCTCGGAAGCATCATCGACCAGGATAATTTCACATGCTCCGGCATAGGCGTCGGCCGCCTCAACGACCCTTCCGAGGTTTTTGGCTAAAATGGATTCGCCGTTGTAGTTGGGGATAACAATGCTGACGGGAGCGAGATTCATATTCAATCAAATAGCAGAAAGTTATCGGTTTTGAATCAGTTTTTCAGGGTCCAAGTTATAAAAGCGGGTTGTCTTTGTCCGGGTGATATCCCAGACTTGGCGATATATTTCTCTGCGCTTCTGCCGCAAAGGATAGTCTTGCGCAGAGTAGTAATAGAAAAATCGCAGCCGATCCTTGGCGCTAACGGCATTACTCAGGGAAGCATTCAATTGGGCAAGATTTACGATTTTCTGCTTCTCCGATAGGCGACGGATTTTAACGCTTTCCAAATCCACCAGATAATAACGACCTTGGCGGCATAGTACATTTGTGGATTTGAAATCTTTCTGCCAGACGTGCTTGCAATGAATTTGCTTCAACCATACCGCCAAATCTTTAAGTGCCCGGCGTTTTTGACACCCGCTTGTGATTGATGACAGATATTCGTTCAGGTGGGTGCTGTTCGCTATGAATTCGGATAGAAATAGATAATTTCCATCCAATTTGAAATACCCGAGTGAACGGGGGGTCAAGACACCACGTATTTCAAGCGCACGGGACATTTTCCAGCTGGTGCGACAGCGGTTTTGGTGAAAAAAGTTTTTTTTTGCATGAATTTTAATGCATACATTTTTAAAGGTGATCACTCGATTCGGCTTGAGGATTTGCCCCTCATTCAGAGCATGGCGCAAATCTCGTTCCTCCCAGACAAAATCTCTGCGCTTGAAGCCCCGGAGCTTGCTTTGCCTGATGACCACAAAATCGGTGCTGTTCTTAAAACAGCGTTTGGTCCGAGAACGGTAGCGGCGTCTGCGGTGATGGCTCATCGCTGCGATCAGCTCAGATACCGAAACAGGCTTTTTCTGCCCCCGGTTGTAGCTCCGCAAAAACTGTTCGAGCAGTCTATGGTTATCCGGTAACCGGTGCAGGTGCGTAAAAATCTTTCCTAGATTATAGATTCTCAACCAGCGTGGTATCAGGGGCAGCCGGTAAACCTGCTGCGTATCGATCAGGCAGGGTTGATGGTCGGGCTTAATGATGATGTTGGCCGGGTGGAGATCCGCGTGATAGATGCCGCGCGAATGCAAATAGGCCAGGAATTCTCCTACTTTTTTTAGGTCCGCTGCACAACCCGGCTGAAATGGTGTACCGTCCACTTTAGCGGTCAGAATAAAATATTTCTTTGGTTTTTGGCGTTGATCGGCACCGCGGATTAATGCCTGGGCGACATCAATTCGAGCGGCTCGCAGGCGATGTATATTGCGCCATTCGGTCCATTTCCGGAACGGCAGGAAAAAATGTCGAAGTCGATCTTTGAACCTTACAAGGATGATGATCTTCAGAAAATAATTGCCCAACGGGGTCTGGAGAGAATAAACCTGCCGCCGAATGTTTTTTTTTATAATTCTGCAGTCGGTAACCTCGGATAAGATGCGTTCCAGCGAGATGTCCGGTGCATCAGCGCTGCAGGTTTTCTTGAATCCGGCAAGCTCATGGAGAAGTGTTTGCGCCGAACACGATGCTGCGTTTCCATGATTCACCGCTTTGATTCCTTCTGATTTCAAATGGCTTGCGGGATTGGTCACAGTAGAAAGACTTGGCGTGTCATTGTATTCAGTGTAATAGATAGCAATCTGTCATTAAGATGTCAACGGGAAAACCGCAGCGATCGCAGAGCTTTCGGGACAGGGTTTGCTTTTGGCGAAAGCTCCGGGCGGATTGACAGCTTGATATCAGCAGCCTATAATAAATGCTCTGATCAGATAAACCTGTCCAAAGCGGCGGCATCCAGGGGTAGGGTCGTTGCCCTCAGTTTGCTCATATCCCTGTCAACGGGACTAACGGATTGACTGGTTTGATGGAAAAAATCTATAAATCCTATCATTTCGGATCAAGGATAGATCTTACCGAGCAGCAGTTACAAGGATTTATCATGTTATTCAATCACCCGGCGCGGGCCTGTTCTGCAACACTGGGCGGGCGGTGCGCACCAGTCCGGCATCAGATCGACGGCATTGGAGCGTTGGTGATCAAATATTATGCTCGTGGGGGTCTGATTCGGTCGTTAATAAAGCGGACCTATCTCAGATGGGGTAAGACCCGCGGACAGCGAGAATTTGAAATATTGCAAAAAGCCCGGGGATGCGGCGTGAACACCCCGGACCCCATAGCCTATGCTTATCGCGGCAGACTGTTTTATATGGGATGGTTGGTGACCCGTTTTATTCCGCAAACCGAATCACTTGCTCAGCTTGCCGGCAGGGATGAAAAGCAAATTCAAGCTGTGATGCCCGCGGTTGTTGATCAGGTGATTCAACTTATTCGAAATGGAATTCATCACGTGGACCTTCACCCCGGAAATGTTTTGGTTAGCGGCTCAGAGCAGATCTACCTGGTGGATTTTGACAAGGGCTATATTTTCTCCGGCAATAGGAACTCCCTCAGAGACCGCTACCTCCACCGTTGGAAACGTGCGGTAAAAAAACATTCGTTACCCGCCAGTCTCGATGATTTGATGGAATCCGGGCTCAACCAGAATTTTTGAAAGTCATCAAAAATGATTCTCGATAAACAAATACCACCAAAACCTTCGATTCTGATAATTTTGATGGGATCTTTAGGTGATGTTGCCCGGGGCTTGGGTGTCGTTTGCCATCTGAAAGGCAATCTTCCCGACTGCCGGATAACCTGGCTCGCTGAGCCGAAGTGTGCTGAGCTGGTCAGGCTCCATCCACAAATTGATCACGTGATTGTGTTCCAACGCGCCTGGCGAATATCGGCGCTGCGGCATCTGCATCGACAGCTCAACAAATACGAATTTGACATCTGCCTGGATCTTCAACGACACCTTAAAAGCGGCTTCTTTTCATGGCTCTCGAAAAGCCCCAGACGCGTCGGTTTTCATCGCTGCAACACCAAAGAGATGAATTGGGTATTCAACAATGAGCACATCGATTTTTATGACGATGATCTGCCTAAGCTTCGACATTACCTCAAGTTCACAGAATATCTGGGATTACCGCCCCCCGCCGCTATCGATTTCGGGCTTGCCAACCTTGAAATGAAACAGTCGGCCCTTTATGGCGAAACAGCGCTGAAAAATCCTTATATTGCCATATTGCTGGGCTCTCGCTGGGAATCGAAAAATTGGTCCGTGGAAAAATACCTGGATCTTGTAAAAGATATCCTATCCATGGACTCTTTTCAGGTCGTCCTCATCGGTGACCGGGCCCAGCTGGCTGCATCCGATCAAATTGCAAAAAACATCGCCTCAAGGAATTTAATTGACCTAACCGGGAAAACCTCCCTGCACGACCTGATTTATGTGCTTAAAAATGCCGTGTGCGCTGTAGGCCCGGATTCCGGCCCGGGTCATGTTGCTGCAGCATTGGGAACACCCTATATAACCTTATTTGGCCCCACCTCACCCCAGAGAACGGCCCCTTATGGTTGTGAACACCTTGTCGTCCAATCAGAACTCACCTGTATACCCTGCTACCAAAAACAATGTCCCGAAAACTCGAAACAGTGCATGTACACCATCCGCGTAGATTGGGTCATGGACAGGTTAGCCAAGGCGCTGGGATAAAATGAATTGACACACTATGGCTCTATATCTATACTCCCCAGCGGAAATTGAGATTGTCATTTTGAAAAAATACAGCCAAATAGGTCCCATTGAATCAAAAAAGCAACATAAATCCCGGCAAAATTATTATCTTATGTCCCAACTGGGTCGGGGATGTGGTAATGGCGACACCGGTGTTTGATTGTCTGAGGAAAAATTATCCTGAAGCATATATAATCGGTATCATTCGAAGGTATGTAAAAGGCGTGATCGAGGACAGTCCCTGGTTCAATCAGCTCATCGAGAGCGATGACAAAAGAATCGGTGGATTGATCCATTTGATTCGAAAGATTCGAAACCTAAAGCCTGATCTCGCAATTGTATTTCCAAATACCTTTCGTTCTGCCCTTATCGCCTGGCTTGGGGGAGCCAGATACAGATACGGCTATAAAAGGGAAGGCAGATCCTTTCTGCTCAGCGACGGACCGACACCGCATCGCGGCGAAAAGGGAATCGAGCCCGTGCCAATGGTCGAATACTATTTGGAGATCTGCCGCTGGTTGAACCTCCCGCTTCCGGAAACGACCAAACCCCGCCTTTATCTGTCAGACGATTTGCAGAGGGCCGCAGACCGGCTCCTGAATCGACATGGCATCAGACCCAGCGACATGGTCGTCGGCCTAAATCCGGGGGCCAAGTTTGGTGCTTCCAAATGCTGGCCACCGGAATACTTCGCCCGACTGGCCGAGTTGCTGGTCCAAAAATGGAGCTGCAAACTGATGCTTTTCGTTGCCCCCGGAGAGGAGGAAATTGCACGATCCATTCAAAAATCCAGCCAAGCCCCGATCGTCAATACCGGCCCGGAAAGGGTGAACCTGGCTCTTCTGAAACCGCTGATCAAACGCTGCCAGCTGTTGATTACAAATGATACCGGTCCCCGCCACTACGCGGTGGCTTTCGATTTGCCGCTTGTCGTCATTATGGGGCCGACGGATCCGCGTTACACGAATGCGAATCTCCAAAATACGTTCATCTTGCGGCGGGATCTGCCATGCGCACCCTGCCATGAAAAAACATGTCCCCTGGACCACGAATGCCTGACCGGCATTTCACCGGAAATGGTTTTAGATGCCAGTGAAAAATTGTTAAGTCGAACAGGGTTCGTCAGATGAAATCCGCCTTCTACCAACATAGATGGTCCCAGATGAAAACCGGGCAAGCAGAGCCTAAAGAATTACGGCGTTTATCGCGTCAGATCGCCCATTCTTTCATGGACGCTTATCTCAAGGATTGCCATTACGAGGAAGATTACATCAATTTGCTCTGCGAGATGACCACCTTTTGGCCGGATCCACAACACAACGGTATCGCGGCGCAGGCCCTTTTCGACATCATTATCGAAAGTCTGTGCGATGAGTTCGAAGACTTGCAGACAGAGACCTACAACAAGGTGATGGCCCAGATCATCTCCTTTTGCCGCAGCCTGCCAAACGGCAGCGGACTGGATCGCTGCTTGAAACATTTCGATCTTGTATCCGACGCCGATCTTCAAAACCGGATACAAAAATTAAGAACGGACGGCAACACCATTTCGCAGCCGGAGCAGCTTAAAAAAATAATACTGCTATCGCGGGTTACCATCGGAGCCGATGTTGCCATTACCAGTATCATCATTCAACGGCTTGTCCGGTTTTGCCCTAAGGCCGCCATCGTTATTGTCGGGGACAAAAAGCTAAAAGATATCTATGGCGGCAACTCCCGAATTAAAATACGGGCAGTAGAATATGATCGTCGGGGAGGGCTTCTGGAAAGATTGACCAGCTGGCAGAGTGTCTTTGAAATCGTGCAGAATGAATTATCCGCCTGCCCGCTGGAACATACCATTTTGGTAGATCCGGATTCGCGTCTCTCCCAGCTTGGCGTGCTTCCTCTGATCGCCCTGAATCGCTACTATTTTTTCGACAGCCGCTCCGATATTTCTTTTAACAGCAGAATGTCCATGGCTGAACTCACCAATTCGTGGCTCGACCGGGTGACCGGAGTCAATGATTTTTGCTATCCGAAAATATGGCTTCAGGAGGACCACACCCAGAACGCGCTTCATCTCTGCAGCAAAATAAGAAAAAATGGTGCCCGCAAACTGATTGCCGTTAATTTTGGTGTCGGCGGAAACCCACGAAAAAAATTATCCCGTCACTTTGAAACAGCGCTTCTCGAAACCTTGTTGCAGGAACCGGAAACAATCGTCCTATTTGACAAAGGATCAGGCGATGATGAGCTGCGCGATTCCTCCTCACTGCTCAATATCATGCAAGAATCCGGTCATAACGTCGTAGATGCGGCTTTCGATGGTGATTCAAATTTTGACATCAAACAGGGTGTTATTGGATTGCAAACCCGAATCGGCGAAATCGCGGCTGTCATTGGCCATTGCGACGAGTATATCGGATATGATTCGGCCTGCCAGCACATTGCGGCGGCCGCCCAAACGCCCTGTCTGACGATTTTCGCAGGTTCCAACAACATGCGCTTTATACGACGCTGGAGCGCGTTTGGCCTGAATAGTTGTCAAATTGTACATGTCGACACCTTGAAGGATCCAACCGCCATTGACGTCGAGGACATCATCATTCGGATCATGAACGAAAGAAGCGAGCGTGATCAATGAAGGTGCTATTTATATACCCTAACGCCGGCTCGCAACCGGGATTCAATTATGGAATTTCGCATCTATCCGCCGTTCTCAAACAGGCCGGCCACCAGGTTGCATTGCTGCAACTTTGCGAAGATATTGATCCGTTACCCACAAAAGAGGCTTTCATCGCGCAGATCAAGAATGAAGCACCCGATTTGGTCGGGTTTTCCGTGGTTACCAATCAGTGGCCATATACCCGGAAGTTGGCAGCCTGGGTACGCAAGGCCACCGATGCCCCACTCATATGCGGCGGGATCCATGCTATGGCCGCGCCCGAGGAAATTTTAAAATCAGGCCTTTTCGATTACATCATGCGCGGCGAAGCAGAAGATGCACTGCTTGAATTTGTCGACAAGCTGGCAAAACATGAAGAGGTCTGCGGGGTGAAAAATTTGGGGTTTGTCTGTGATGGAAAAATTCAGATCAACCCGGTAAGAGCATTACCGGACCTCAAGGCTCTGCCTTTTAAGGATTATGATGTTTTCGATTTCCAAAAACTTATCGATGCCAAAAAGGGCTGGGTCGGTTTGATGGGTTCCCGCGGATGCCCTTTTTCCTGTTCTTATTGCTTCAACCACAAGGTGGTTAAAGATTATCGCCATGATCTGAGCTGTAGCTTCAAGGGATTAAATTACATAAGACATTTTGATGTTCAACAGATCATTAGCGAAATCCGGTATCTGCTCAACTCATATCGCAATATCAGGATGTTCATCTTTGATGACGACCTTTTTACATTCTATAAAGACTACGTGAAAGCATTCTGCCGGGAATACAAGAAGGCAAGCGGCCTGCCCTTTGTCGTCAATGCCCATGTAGACTTTTTTGAGAAAGATCGGGCGGCGTATTTAGCCGATGCAAATTGTAAAATTGTAAAATTTGGCGTGGAAAGCGGCAGCCCACGAATTCGCCGACAAATTATGAATCGTCACATGAGCAATACTAAAATTATTCAGGCCATCCGCACTGCCAATGATAGTGGGCTGCATACCTCTGTCTTTCTCATGATAGGGCTGCCGGATGAAACACGGGATGATGTCATGGCAACCATTCAGTTAATGGCAAAAGCCAAACCCGGCCGATATCGCTGGTCCTACTTTTTCCCATACCCGGGCACGAAAGCATATCAAACCAGCGTTGAAGGCCGCTGCGTCGATTCCGAAAAAATGGCTCAAATGGTAAATTTCACAGATGCCTCCTCTTTGAATTTCGGAAAAGACCACAATCTTTTCCTAAAAAAAGTAGGCCGTGCCCTGCCCTGGTTTGTCAATGCATATTCTGATTTTGAGGTGGCCGACTTTTATCAAAAGAAAATCGCGGATATCCTTTCGATGGACGAGGGGGCGTGGGAAAAAAAGGCCGCGGGCATCGTCGAGGAGGACGGTGAAATTTCAAGACGTTTCGTCAGTCAGGGGCTCAGTCATTATGCCATCAAATACAACCGCTTTATGGGGGTTATTTCAGATTATTTCGTAATGGAAAGCTGAGCTCTCAGTTTGCCAGCTTCTCTTCAATGAATTCGTTAAACCTGTTTTCATCATCTCCAAAATCAATTTTGACGCCTATCACAATGAGATCAAAGGGCCCATCGATATGACCGGCAATACGCGCATGGTCTTTTTCGGTCGTAATCAAAAATTCAGCACCTGAGTCCCGGGCACCCTGCAATATGGCTGAAAAATCCTGGCTTGAATAAAGGTGATGATCGCTAAATTGGCAAAACCCGACCGCCTTAAAACCCAGTTCAGTGACCGTGCGTTGAAAATCGTCGTTTCTGGCGATGCCGGAAAACACAAAGACCTTATGCCCTCTTAGGACCTGAAACTCAGAGGGGGATAGGTGCCTGGAAGCCTCATGGAATGGCAGCCGCACCGTGTGTTTTACAATATAACCATACGGGTGATGTGACGATGTGAAAATAGGACGATTCGGCAATGCTGCTCTTAGCCGGGCCAGCGCTGCGGATGCAGTCGCCCCTGCCAAGCGGTTTGAGCGGGTTAAAATGAATGCGTCAGCACGAGATAGCGCAGAAACCGGCTCCCTCAATGATCCCCTCGGCAGCAAATGGGAATTTCCAAAGGGAGACGCGCAATCCAGAAGAACCAGATCGATATCCCGTGCCAATTGCAAATGCTGAAAAGCGTCATCCAAAATGATCACATCGGGTTGAAATTTCTTCGCTGCCAGAGAACCGGCAGCGGCCCTGTCGCGGCCAATAACTACGGGTATCGGCCGCAACCGACAAGCCATCATGAACGGCTCGTCGCCGGCTTGCCCGGGGGTTAATAAAACTTGCCTGCCGTTACTGACAAGCCCCCCCGCCTTTTCAACCGCCCCCCTATACCCCCTGCTGACAACGACCACCTTTAATCCAAGGCGGTCGAGGCGCTGAGCCAGTGCAATGGTCATGGGCGTCTTGCCGGTGCCGCCAACCGTAATATTGCCGATGGAAATCACTTTGCAGGGAAGCTGTTTGGTGACAAATAAATGTGACCGGTACAGTCTTTGTCTCATTTTTTGTATACCGGCATAAGCACAGGAGATCATATACAAAGGAAATGCCGGTAAAAAATATCGATTCTTGGATGGACTGTGCATCACGGACATGATGCTTTTTTAATTGAATTTGAACAGCTTGAAAAAATACTCAGCCCGATTTTTACTCAGCCTAAAACCAGGAGCTTAAAAAAGAAAGGGATCAAATAATCTTACATGTTAGTGAAGAATTTATTGAAAGACTTTTGAGAGCTAAAAGGGTAAAAAGAAATTCAGATATTCTTTCTTTATAATTATCTGGCTAAAAATCCAAGAACCATCCCGAGAAACAAACCTGCTGTTAGAAAAGGCATTGCTGGATAGAATTTTCCTTTTTTTGCAAGAAAGAAAAGTGCTGCTAAAGCTAAAGTAGCCCCTATTAAAACAATCAAAGCTGGAATTAAACCCCAAGCTCTTAAAACAACCCCACTTGTGATAATTGGAAAAACAATATCTCCTCCACCTAAAATAGCTAGGTTAACTCTCATTTTTTTGCC
>Ga0209536_100002908_pt1 | contig 27749 bp, 59 predicted proteins | sample DeeMarSeWOR28_12_FD_187461 | JGI IMG/M metagenome (GOLD analysis project Ga0209536, IMG submission 187461) | Marine sediment microbial communities from White Oak River estuary, North Carolina - WOR-2-8_12 (SPAdes) (version 2) | ecosystem: Environmental > Aquatic > Marine > Intertidal zone >... | reverse complement strand
TGGTCGATGATGAAGAGGTAGATGAATATTTCCTACAAACCTGGCGACATAATGGCTATTTTTATTGGGCAGATTTTGAAACGGGCAAGGTATTTTTTGTTTAACCGGGAAGTAGCGCAGTTTGGTAGCGCGCTGGTTTTGGGAACCGAGATATTTAGAAGCAGGATTAACGGGGAGTAGCTCAGAGGCAGAGCACCCGGTTTGGGACCGGGGGGCCGGGATCTCAGAATTCCCTTCCCCGACACAAAAACTAAGGAAGGGAAATGATTAAATTTTTCCGTAAAAAGTTAATCGGATTTCTAGTTAAACGAAGAGGGTATTATATGGGTAAGAATGGCTGTACTCGAAAGTGTGGATATGTTGATAAAAAACTTTGGAGCGTGACGACTTATTATACATTCCATAAAGATTTTCACAGAGCTTTTGAGAATCTAGACGATGCAATAGAAACCTTAATGAATTTCGAATACAATGGGAGGGAAAGTTGATAAGTCTTCTTTATGTTTTTGTAGTTCTGATGTATATTTTTGGCATGGTGTCGACATCTGTTTACTTAAGTAATACACTAGGTGATGGCGATGATCTCCTTATTTTTCTTGGTGGGGTGTTCTGGCCAGTTACTATCTTTGTTGTTCTTGGTGCTAAGTTTGGAAAGAAAGTTTCTGATAAACAAGATTAAGGCCCTATCGTCCAGTGGTTAGGACACAAGGTTTTCGCCCTTGAAACCGGGGTTCGATCCCCCGTAGGGTCATGAAGAAAGGAAGACAGCATGCGATTAAAAGGCAAGCCATCCAAACCGAAAAGAAAAATAGTCTATGAAACATATCCTGCATATGATGGTACAACCTTGCAGAATATTGTGGATTTCTTCTTGGGTAATGATTTTAGCCAGGTATATATTGATATCGATAAGGATTGTGATTATGGTGGTTACTGTGATGTAACGCCCTACTTCCGTCTAAAGCGCCCTGAAACTGATGAGGAGTTCGCCGTGAGGATGGAAACATATAAAAAGCGTTTAGCCACATATGAGGAGTGGTATAAAGAAAACGAAGAGGATATAAAGGAAGAGAAGAAGAAGAGAGCAATCGCGGCTAAAGAGAAAATGCTCAAAGAGACTGCAAAAGAGAAAAGTCGCCTTGAGAAAATGAAGAAAAATCTTGAGAAACAATTGAAAAAATTGGAGACATAATGCGACGGAGAAAGAGTGCTGCGACCAAAGCGGATGCGGAAATAATTAAATCTCAGGGTGGACTTCATTTTGAAGATACCAGTTTTACGAAAGAGCAGTATGAAAGTTTAGTAAAATACTATAGTTTTAATTGTGAGCATAAAGAGAAGTATGCTGAGAGTGCAATTCTTGCTGCCCAAAAACGCTATGAGCGTGGGCTCAAGGAACATAAAGAAGGCAAATCTGGGTTGAAACCTATTCCTCCAGACTTAGATAAGATACGGCGCGAGAATGAACTCTTTTTCGAAGCCTGTGATTTTCGGGATATAATGAGGGCAACAACTCACGATGGTAGAAGATTAATGGCTTTTATAGTGCAATTTCTTGCGCAAGATGAAGATCCCGTTGAATTTGTAGCAATGTTAATGTCCGAATATGGATTTGATATTAATTTGGGATAAAATATAAATTATGCCACTGTGATGGAATCGGAATACATACCAGTCTTAGAAACTGGCGCCCCTCGCATGGGTATGAGAGTTCAAATCTCTCCAGTGGCACAGGAGAATTTAATATGTGGGGTAACCCTGGAACATTACCCTGGTATTATATGCCAGATAAATTTATAACAGCCCGTCTTAAACCAGAACATGTTACTCTGGAATTATTTGGGACTCACCATACCAAATCTATAATAAAAACAATCTGTTCATCCTTGGGTCACCACAGCAATGTAATCATAGAATTTAAAAATGAAAACACTTAATGCCAATAAAAGAAAAAAACAGATAGGATACCTGGTTCGCATGGATTTCAAGGATTCATGGATTAAGAAGAATATAACTCCAACGATGGTTTTCTGTTCCGCGCCGCAATATTTGGCTCCATCCATGATGGGAGTTGTTTCATCCAGCATAAGAATGGGTTGGGAACATAAATATGAAGCCGAAGATGCTTTACAAAAGCATCTTTTAGAGAGTAAGGCCTTAGGAGGTTTTGATCCCGAAACTAAATTCGACTTCAAGATAGTTCGCATTATAATTGCAGAGGAAGATTGCACATGAACATGAACCAAATTAAACAGAATTTTCAAAAATTTAACACGCAAGAGAAAAGAGATTTTATTGGTATTATGGGAAAGATAGCAGAACTTCTACGATCATATATAAATGATGAATTCTCTTATAAAGTTCTCCAAGAAAGGTTGGAAGATTTAAAGAGGGGGTATAATTGAAGACTTTAAATGTTAATAGGGATGTTTGGTATTATATAAAGCATCTGGATAAGAATGGTCATGTATCATATATATTCCATCCGAGTTGTGCTCGATATATAAAGGGAGCGGTTTCAGGATTTGTAGTTGGTTGGAGAAGTAAAGAGGAAGCAGAAAAGGCTCTTCTGGGGGTTCAGAAAGATGCCTTTGGAGGAGAACTTAGTATTGTAAAAGTTGTTATAACCGAGAAATATATTTAGCCTCCGTGGCGTAACAGGTAGCCGCACTAGATTTAAAATCTGGCGTCCAACGGGCGTGGGGGTTCGAATCCCCCCGGAGGTACGAAAGGAGAAAAGATGTATTTCGTGTTAAGTATGGTTGCATTTATATCTTTTATAGGATTTGTTTTTGCTATGATGTCGTCTGCTGAAGAATACTTTGCTAAAAACAATATTAAAAAGGCTAAGGATTATGCAAAAATAGGACTAGCCGCATTAGTATGGCCAATATCGTTAGTAATTTATGTCATATATATTATGGCTAAAAGGATAGATTAAATGATAGAAATAAAACTGGGTATTCCTGAGCGATTAATAGAGAATGTTCCGCTGGTTTCAAATCATAATCTTATAAGTTCAACGTACGGGAATAAAATTGTTAAAATTCATGGGTTGACTGGAGAAACCACAATAAGTGTTCAAAGTGCCAAGGCAGCCAGTTCCCTTGTTCAAGCGTTTCACTTAGCATACTCCCAGCATTATCCGATTACACTAAGTCCAGAAACCATTTGGTATATGATAAGTTCTGAGGCTGCAAAGCATGTAAAGTTAAATGCTGTTAAGTATAAGAAACTTTTTAATGGCGATCCAGCTGATAAAAAGATAATCCGTGCGGAAGATAATAGTCTTACCTATGGTGTGGGAATGGAACAGTGGCTGCCAGCTATGGAACTTTATAGGCCGCTTTTAGCAGAAAATATTCCAGAACAAACTATAGATGTGTTTATACCAAAGCTTTCAACTACGGATCAGGTTTCTGAACTAGCTCTTTTAATGAGCTTTATGGATGCCGCATCACCGTACTATGATTATAGAATGCGGACTTTATGTGGGATTCCCCGTATTAAATTAGAAGGAACGAAAGAGGATTGGGAAGCGCTAATAAATAGGGCGGAAGGTTTGAGAAGGAGGTTTGCTGGATTGGATGAGTATTTTACCAACCTTGCCTCAGTTCTTGAAACTATCTCTGACGCTTTTAATGGTCGCATTGACGAAGATTTCTGGATGTCTATATATAAACGAAATGGTGGTTCTGGTGGGCCATATGTACAGGGTTGGATCACAAGCTTTGTTGCACACATAGGCGATAGAGTTCGAGCCAGACTTGACTGGCGCAAAACGTTTGGCTCATTTGGTGGGCTTAATACTAATGATTTTCCAACACACATTTCACAAGTGGATTTTATTTGGGAATATTATTACCAAAAAATCCCTATGAGTTTTGTTGGTGGAATAATTGATGTTACAAATAAGGAAGGGTTTTTGACGCCTCGGCTTGGTGTTGGGGTTGTTGAGAGGCCCTCTTCAGACTAAGGAGAAAGAAAATGGGAAAGTTACACGAATTGCTAGCCGTTGAGCCAGATCTCAAGGGCGCTGCAGAAAAGATTATTAAGGAAACAGTGAATACCTTCACAAAGAAAGAGCATCACTTTATTGGTAGACATAAAAGCTACCAGCCGAAAGACGAGGAGGGAGATACCTTCGCGCCTGAGACTCAGGAGATGGTTACTACGGTACCAAAGAAACTCGATCATACACAGTCTGTGGTCGCAAAGTACTTGGATGCTGTCGCTCAAAAAGAGTTGACTAATACCGCAGCCTCTGCTATTTTAGAAGTAGATGGAAAAGCGCTTGTTGATGCCCCGCTTCCAGCAACTCTGTTGCTGGCTCTTGAGGGAAGACTAAAGCAACTTCGTGAGGCATATAATGCTATGCCAACGCTAGATCCATCTGAGACTTGGCATTGGGATGGTGATACTCAAACTTATGAGGCTGAGCCAAAACAGACTTATAAGTCCAAGAAGGTTTATCGTAACCACACAAAGGCTCCTGCTACTGACAAACACCCTGCGCAGGTTGAAGTTTACACTGAAGATGAGCGCATTGGTACTTGGACGGAAAAGAAGTGGAGTGGTATGGTTACTCCAGCTGAAAAAGCTGAAGTTTTGGCAAGGATTGACAAGCTTGCACAGTCTGTAAAGCGCGCCCGCCAGCGTGCTAATGACGCGGAAGTAAAGCTTGTTGAAGTTGGAGATGCGTTGTTTGATTTCATCAATGCACCTCTCAAGAAGTAGGATGTAACTCCGGTGCAGATTATATGAACAATTGACCGGAGTTTACATACAGGGCTAGCTTCAGATTTAGCTTTACGATTAGATTAAATCTCCTAGTCAAGTGATTGGTGGTTCGAATCCATTCCCTCGCGCGAATGAACAGCTCATCATTTGATGGGTGTGCAAATATGATCATGAGATCCGCCACCTATTAAATGATGACCTGGTATGTGAGGGTAGGCTAACTGGAAAAGCCGCTTGATGGGAAGTGTTAGCGTATCGCCCTGAAGCTTATATGATGTCTGGTAAGCAAGTACCTGACCTAGGAAACTTACAATCGAGGTCGCCGGTTTGAATCCGGTCCGCCGCGCCAAGTCAATTTTTATACGCGGCGGTAGCTCAGCGATAGAGCGCGATTTGTTAAACTTATCATCTTGGTCTAGGGAACGATTCATAAGACACCGTATCTATCAGAGATGATATTACAACTTGCCGGGGTGATGATGGCTATGGCATTTGCCCCGGTTTTTCGCGGTAGGGAGGAGTGGGTCTCCTCGCGTCCCTCATAAGGATGAAATTGCTGGTTCGAACCCAGCTGCCGCGATCAGCATGGTCCAGTAGAAAGTTACTTCGCATAATGGTAATGCATTTGTCTTAAAAACAAACTTTATTGGTTCAATTCCAATAGTAAACACTTTCTATGCCCTTTCCTGCTGTTTTAGGCCGATTGATGTAGCGGGAGCATGTCAGTCCTACAAACTGATCGTAGAGGTTCAACCCCTCTATCGGCCACAAGAAAGGAAGAGTTATGGCTAAAAATACAGCACAAAATTTAGAAGATTTAGATGTCAAGGTCGAATCAGCTCTCATGAAGTGGCTTAAAAGGATTGCTTATATAGTGACAATTGCCACTACCCTAAGCGGTGGTGTCTTGGGTGTTGTTTCTTTTGTAAGAGATGTTAAAGATCCAAAAGCTCAGGCTGGATATACAGAGCACTCACAAATGCTTAAGGAAAATTCCCAAAATATTAGAGAAAACAGGGAAGAAATCCGATATTTATATAAGGCAATCATTGATGTTAATCGTGGTGAGAAACCTGAAGTGGGAGAAAGGAAGGAAAAACTCCCCGAGGCACCAGTGCAAAAGCCTAAGAAGTGGAATGATCTGCCGATCCAAAGGCAGGTGAGATAATGAGATGTGTAGATTGTGGGTTTTGGGAGCACGGAAAATGTATGATGGGGGAAGACCGCTGTCCATATGGTAATGTGCAAAGTCTAAGAAGTAAGTTGAGGAAGAAGAATGGCAAACAAAAAACCAAGATCGATGCAGGAAAGAATAAACGTTCTGGAGAAAAAGATTCGGAACATAAAAATCATTTGGTTGCCGGCCGCAGTGATTTTTGGGATGGCACTGATTGTTTTGTGGGTTAAGTTTTTTTAGATAATAAGCCCCCGTCGTCTACTGGATAGGGCCGTGGTCTTCTAAACCACAGAAGGGAGTTCAATTCTCTCCGGGGGTACATAGGTAGGAGAAAGATATGGCATTTATTCATTGTCATCATTGTAATTGGGGACAAGATGATTTTTGGAGCGAAAGTTATAATCCCATTAAAGGTCTTAGGTATTTGGAAGAATTGCTTTTTGTGAAAGACTTAGATGCAGAATACTTACCTGAAGACGGCGAGTTTGAGTCAATGACCTACAGAGAGTATATTCTAAAAGAACTTAAGAATTCAATGTCCCGCATAAACAATATGAGATTTAGAACACATGAAGAATGGGGTGACAGTAAGTGCCTAAGGTGTGGCAGAACCCTCTGTATAGATTAGAGGAATGATGAATTGTTGTAATGTATATACCAGAACAGAATTATTCCAAATTATTATAAATATGTTAATAGACAACGGGTTTAGTGATGCTGGTGCTTGGGGCTGGATGTTTATGTATAATTCAGCATTTGGAAACAAACAGCCCATTGAGATGATTCGTTTTGATCCTAATGATGATCAGGACGGCGGCAAGTGTATATTGAATCATTTGATGGTGTTAGCACAAGGAAATCTTGGCACATGAAGATTACCAAATTAGTTCAAAAAGAAGTAGAAGAAACAGACGATTTAATTTGTAATAAATGTGGGAAAACATTAAAACAAATCATAAGTCGTGATGGTGCTTACAATTTTTGTGGTCTTGAAGAAGTGCGCATGGTTTGTGGATACGGGTCCGAAAATGATGGAATCATTTTTACATTCTCGATGTGTGAAAAGTGCACTCAAGAATTGATGTCTCAGTTTAAGATTCCTGCGGAAGAAACAGATTATTTGTTTGGAGAATAAGTATGGTTTCAATAATATTAAGTGTGGCTTTTACAACTTTAATTCTTTCTGTAGGTATATTTATATGGAGTAAAACTGCAGAATATTTTTACTGACATACAGTTGCGGATATTTCTAAATGGACTGCAGGCCTTCTATGTGCACTTTCTATAATGTTTATAGTTGGTTCTTTAATTTTTGAGCATATATATTTTGCCATAGGATATTAGAGGATTATAGGGCATGCGCTGGGTACGCTCGCGAGTCTCCAAAACTTGCTGGATGCGAGGTTCGATTCCTCGATGCCCTGGATGACACGGTCCAGTGAAAGGTTACTTCGTGATTGGTTCACAATTTTCCTTAAAAGAAAACCTATCGGGTTCAATTCCCGTAACACCTTTTACGCCCCTTCCTGTTATCTAATTTTAGAAAGGAACGTTGATGAAGAAGATGAAGATCGGTGGTTCAGCACTTAAAGGCGGGCTATCGCTACAGTCAGAAAACTATTATGTTTCGGCAGAATATCTTGGGACTGAAGGCAAATATAAAATATCAGATCCAAATAGCAAAGTTAAACTTACTGAAAAAAGTTTAGGAAAGGAACGTAAGTTTTTTAAACTAATGAGATATATTCCACTTTTGCGTGGAATTCTTATGCCCCTGATGTTTGCGATCCAAAAATACCTTGCCAAAGAACTATCGGCTTCTAGTCTTATTTTTCATGTAATCTTTTATTCCGTACTTGCCTATGCCGTAGTAAATGGTGGCACAGCGCCCGATGGAGTATCATGGATTAATTTTATTGTGTTTTTACCAATAGTTTTTCTGGCATTATTATTAGGGTTACTCATAAAGTTTCCTCCGCTTCGTGACATGTTTCAATTCCACGGTGCGGAACATGTGTTTGTTAAAGCATACGAGAGCGATATTCCGTTTGATTCGGATAAGGTCTTCGGGATTAAGCCGTTCCATCCGCGATGTGGGTCTAATTATGCGGCTATAATGGTTGCTACACTTCTTGTTTGTACATTCGTTTTGGTATTCTGGATGCCTTTACCGTGGGCATTTGTTATAGCACATTCAGTTTCGTTGGAGATTTTTTTACTGGCAAATGCAGTTAAGTTTTTGCAAAAACCGCTGAGTGTTCTTGGAGTTTGGTTACAGAAATATACAGCACTACAACCAGAAGAGAAGCATTTGAAGATTGGTAGGTTGGTTATTACCAGGTTGCTCGAATTAGAAGAATCTAAAGAAAAGGTGAATGATTCTAAAGTATTCAACAACATGGAAGATGCGGGGGCAAAATGTTTAACTGGTTGAGTTTTTTGGTATTTATTTTAGCATGTTTTGGATTGACCCAAATCCTCGCTAAAGGGAAAATATTTAGTTTTATTAGACCAAAACACCACTTTTTTCACTGTTCCATGTGTTTAGGATTTTGGGTTGGTATTTTACTCTATGTAATGATGTGGGCTATAGACGACGCTCATTTTGTGCATCATATTAAAACCATTAAGTTTTGGGGCAAGGCTTTTATAATGGGGTGCTTATCATCTGGAACCTCCTATGCATTATCTAGTATATTTAGTGACGAAGGGATAAATGTTAAGAACAATTAGGAGGTTATGATGATTCGAAAATGGTTTTTACCGTCTACTAATGTCAGAAGATGTTGTGGTGGAAAGATAATCGTGCAGGTGTGAGACCTGCTTGATATTGATGCCATTAATGAAATAAAAAAGAACATTGGAGGGTAAATAGAAACGGGTTTTCTAGCCAGTCTGCTAAACTGTGCGTGTCGAAAGGCATCTGGTTCGAATCCAGTGCCCTCCGCAGAAAGGGAGAATAATGAAAAAACTTTTTGTAGTTGTTATTGCACTTCTATTTATTGGGTGTGCAGGCCAGTTCCAAAATATAAATGGATATGAAAACGTCCGTAAACATTCTGAAAAATGGTGTAGAATAGGTTGTATATCTAATATAGAAAAAAATAGTAAAGATATATATTATAAAGTCAGAAAGTGTTCTGATTCTTGTCTTGAATTATCCTATGCTGATAAACACAATAGGATTAAAAAAGATAAGTGTGGTTGTTGTGCGAGGCTCAAATGAAAAGAGAATATATCGAATGTGAATGTGGTACTCCAGAACATACTTTAAGATTTACCTGGGAAGATGGTCCTGACTGGCCAGAGATTTATGTGGAGGTGCATCTTGACCACCACTACGGAATTTTTAAGAGGATCTGGTACGGCATTAGATATATTTTTGGGTTTAAGAGCGTTTATGGGCAATTCGACGAGGCAACCCTTTCTTATGATAAGGTTAAACAATTAAAAACCCTTTGCGAAAGGTGGATGAAAACTCATCAAAAAGCACCAGCAACTCTTGAAGAAAAGATAAACGTTTCTGAACTTGCTGTTAAGGTGTTCAAGAGAAAAGTTGAAGAAGAGAAAAAAGAGTTGGCAAGGCTCAGAGAAGAGTTAGTATCTATAACCGACGGGGACGACTGATGGAAAATAATGATTTTGTTGAACTAATTAAAAGTTTTGAGGATAAGCAAAAGTTGGCTGACGAGTTTAGAGTAAGCCTTGGTACGATTAAGCGTTGGGAAAGTGGCAGAAGTATTCCACATCCTGAGATATTGAGAGTTATTGTGAAAAGGCTAAGGGTTTTAAGAGGGTAGGCGAATGATGGTTAGTCGCACATGCTTGGAAAGCATGCGGGTGTAAAAGCCCCGAGGGTTCAATTCCCTTGCCCTCTGCGGAATAAATGTCGACATCTTTTTAAATATAGTGTTATAATAAATATATCAAGGTCCAGTGAAGAGATACTTCAGGTTCAACTCCTGTGTTTCCCGCCAGGTTGAATAGCCAGTAATGGTTGGTAAGGAAGAGGGGCTGTCTAGAACTGCCAACAACCAACACATGGGAAACACGCCCTTTGGGGGCTTTTCTCTTTGCGCTTTTTCCTGATTGTTTTAAGGAGTGTATTGGAATAAATCATGAACGATTTGATTGCTCTTGCAGCCTATATGGCCACTGAATATTATGGTGGGAAAAATGATGGGACTTTCAACGCAGCAGGGTTCTCACAAGCCCTTACGAAACTTGCAGGTGTGAATAGCACGATTGATGGCAGAATTGTCCGTGTTATCTTGACGGGAAGACCAGACATTAAAGTGCTTGAAGGTGGATGCCATTATAGATTGATAAGGAGCACGTAATGACACGTTACTGGATTTCTTGGGAAGAACACATGCCTGACGGTGATTATAGGCCATTTACAACCCCCGTCGAGCCGGATATTACAGCATGGTGGTGTTCTGGATACGGTGACGACGGTGAAGTAGAATATGCCACCCTATGTGCTGTAGTTGATGCGGAATCTGAAAGAGCGGCACAAAGTGCAGTATGTAAATTTTGGGATCCGTGGGCTTGGCGATTTTGCTACGCACGGGAAGATAATTGGAAACCTGATGGTGGTAGGTTTCCTTGGCCAGAAGAATAAGTGTCGGTCGCCAATCTGGGGAAGGCGCGAGATTGACTCGGGATGGTCTAATTGGAAAGACGCATTTTTGAGATGTAGGTTCGAAGCCTGCTCTCGGGACAGATCTCGTTTTAGGTGGGTTCGATTCCCACCCGGCACACTGAGGGTGAGATTGCAAGTGGGTTTGCTTAACTCTAAATTAATCCCTGAGTCGTAGGTCATGAGAGTCTGCAGTCTTGAGAACGACCCACCCCTCCTTTATAGATATAGGAAAGAGGAAAATGATAATACTTTCAGAAAAGGAACGTCAAATAGTATTGCAGATAATAAGGGATGCAAACCCTCGTGAAGATACGATAGGTTGTCTTATATCAAGATCAAATGCTTATCAATTGCTCGGAGATAAAGGTGTTGTAGAACTAGCAAGAAAGTTGGAAACACCTGTGGAAGAAGAATAGATAAAAACAACCATGGTCCAGGCTAGGGATACTTCATACTAACCGTAAATTAGATCATGACAGCTCAGGTTCAACTCCTGGCCTCCCCGTTATTGTGGGGAGAGGGAAACGCCCTGTCCATTTTTCCTGGTTTTTTTAAGAAAGGTAAATAAATGAGATGGTTAGGCTTTGACGGGCATGGTTCTACACGGTTTAATGTAATAGAAGTGAATAAAGGGAAAGCCTGGTCTTTTGGGTTTATAAAATTGGGCGATGGGTCTTGGGAATTTGAAGGTCTAGTATATGACTTTTCTGGAAGAGCTGATACTTTAGAGGAAGCTCAGCAGATGATTGAAGAACATTTTAAGGGGCCATAGCTCAATTGGGCGAGCGCGTCGGTGGCATCGACGAGGTTGTGGGTTCGAATCCCACTGGCTCCAATCTGGAGCTGGGGTGTGATGTGCAAGGCAGCACGCCGTGAAAACACAGAGGAGCGGGTTCAACTCCCGTCAGCGCCACTTTAGAAAGGAAATTATTATATGTTGAAATTCATATGGAATCGAGTTAAGTCATGGTATAAAAAAACATTTTGGCGTAAATATTGGAAAAGGGAAAGAATAGTCCCAACAACTAGCAAAGAATATAATAAGACTATGCAGCGTATTACTGAAGAAGGTTGTGAGGACGACTTGAACAAAGCGTGGGTTAAAATGACAGCGGCTCTGTGGCCAGAAGAATTTGCGAGAGCTTTTCCATTTCATATCGATGATTGTAAATATTGTAAAGGAATAAAAACAATGTTTCCGACTACGAACGTGCTCGCTACTGAGCCGATGGTCCGATGCCCGGAATGTGGTAAGTTCTTTGTTCGCATTAAGAAAGATGATTAAAATGAAACATAATAGCTTGGAGGAAATTGAAGAATATCTTTTAGAACGACTGCGAGGTATAGATAAAGAAAATCGAATCCCGCTACTGGTTTCACTTAAAGCACAGGGAATGATTAGAGAGTTTCAGGTTGTAAATGAACAAAATGGCCAATACAAAGTTTGGCCATATTTTTCATTATACCCGGTAATATATGTTAGGCTGTGATATGAAAAAATATAGATGTCCCGCATGTAAAAAAGTTGGAAAAACTGATACGAATAGAAAACGTGATTTTGTTGTCCGCTGTTCTGAGTGTAATAAATTGGTTCGCATTTGGAGGTGTATAGAAGATGAAGATACGCGGTAATTGTTATGTAACCTGTGAAGCGTTATATCATTTGATTGGTGGTAAGCGTGCTGGGTGGAAGCCAATGCAAATGAAATATTGTGGTGAATCTCATTGGTTTCTTAAACACGATTTCGGTATAATATTAGATCCAACGGCAAGGCAATTTGAGGTCGAACCCGATTATTCCGAGGCAAGGGGTCGTGGGTTTCTTACAAAAAGGCCTTCCAAGAGGGCACAGGAACTTATGCAGAAATTGCTTTGGCAATGATAGTATGGTGGGCGTAGGCCAACGGTTAGGCTGCCTGGTTGTGACCCAGGTAATTGTGGGTTCAAATCCCATCGCTCACCCAAGGAGAACAACATGAAAACATACAGTTTTTCATTAATGCTTCTAAAAGTAGATGAAGATTTGGAAATGGATGATGTTGCAGACCTTTTATATGAGACGGGATGTAATGATGGTACATACGGAGTTTACCAAGGAGTTCATATAATAGATTTTGACCGAGAAGCGGAATCTTTCGATACTGCCGTTGAGAGTGCGGTTAAAGATGTTCTAAATGCTAACGTATGTGAAGATTGTGTCCCACTACAGTCTTCGTGATTGAATATTACAAAGATGAGGTTTTAGATGTCAGCGTTAGATGATAAAGGTGTTTTAAAAAATGGCTGTCCTGAGTGTAAAGCGGATTTAAAATGGTGGTATTTTAGTAGCGATTGTCGTGGCAACCCTTCCATAAGTGGCTGTGAATGTAAGAAGTGTAACTACAAATCAGATGAGCTACCAATGGGTTTATGGGAGCTGCAAAAAATAGGCTCTTACAGATATTCAAAAAATGAGTTTATGGGAACCGCCAAAGCTGGAGCAAATGAGAAACTTAAGGGATTTGAAAAGGCTGCAAAGAGAGTTTTAAGGGAAAAGGATATGTCATCTGGTTTTAGTGAAATGGCTAAATTATGTTGCAAACTACAAAAGATGTGTAAAAGATTTAATGTACCAGTCAAAATCGGAGGAGATTTTATAGAATTCATTGCCGCTTCAGAGAGTGATGTTGATGATATTATCGCTTATATGAACGGTACAGGATATGAGAAATTCGGGAATCTTATGTTTGATGTACACGGCGTAAGTGTTACTTTTAAGAGGATGAAATGAAAAATCAAAGGTTAACCAGGACGCAGGATAGCATCGGAGGGGCGAAAAGAACACATGCCCCATATGTTTTCACAGCAACATGTGAATGTGGCGCAAAGTTGGGAAAAGATTTTAATGATGAGTATTTCATGTACCCAGATTTAAATGGTGGTTTTGAAAAGTTCGGAGTCTGGTGCGAAGAATGTAATCGTGAAGAAATAGTTGAAGTACGCGTCCAACTTGTATTGGAATTGTGTAAATAATAAATGAGGGGTCGTAGCTTAATTGGGAAAGCACTTGGCCTGCAACCAAGAGAATGAGGATTCGATTTCCTCCGACTCCACCTGTCTATATAAAAAAGAAAGGAATTTTATGGAAGAAAAGAAACTTGCAAGACATGTTTTCGTGTTCAATGATTTTGATAATAGTGGTGAACAATTAACTTTAACCACCGATTTTTTTGATAATGGAGATCCAGAGCCTATCACGCGACAGGAACTTTCGCTGCAATCTTACTGTAACGCAACAACTCTCACTCTAATCGGTGCACAACTTTCAATTGAAAAACTAACAAAATTATTGGTACAATTAGAAGGCGTTCGGATGGTGGCTAAGCAAAAAATGGGAAAAAAGATTAATGATCCCGAAGATTAAGATTGTTAAGGACGAATTACCTCAACGGATTACTGCTTCCAACGAGGCGGCTTATATCCCATCTTCAAGAACAATATGGCTTGCATGGCAGGGCAAACCTATAAAATTTGCCACCAATTTTATTCATGAGATGGGACATCATTTACTCCATGTTTGCGGATTTCAGCCACAAACACATCTTCGCTATGATGATTGGTGGCAAGAAAGGCTTAAGTATGATCGAACTTCGAAAACCACCCAAAAAACCAGAGGATAGGAAAAGATTAGAATACCTAAAGGCTGAACTCTTTCCCGAATGTAAACCAATCATAGAAATCGATGAGGACGGGGAAGAAATCGTTATAGATTGTGAAGAGGTTCCAAAACCTAGTCTTGCGGATGTTGTAAAATACTTCCAGGATAAAGGGGTGCCTTTAGATAAGGTTTTTCCGAATTACGCAAACCACTACAACGGATATGAGTTTACTTTTTATTCTCATGTTAATTTTTCTTATACCGTAATGGAACCAGAGGAAGAATATGAAAAGCGCCTTGTGGAATATAAAAAGGAAGACAAGGAATATAAGAAGTGGTACAAGGAAAACCGAGAAGAAGTTAAAGCCGCCAAGGCTGTCATAAAGGCACAAAAAGAGAGAGAAAAAGAGGAAAGAAAACTTCAGAGTAAGAAGAAAAGGCTTGAAAGACAGCAGGTTAAGATTAAAGAAGAACTTAGAAAGTTAGGTGAATAATGGGAATGTCAACACATTTAGTTTTGCTTAGAGATCCAGATACTGAAAAACACAATAGAATGATAGCAGCCGTTCAAGCCTTGAGAGTGGCGGGCGTTTCAATATTACCTGTTGAGTTACAAGAGTATTTTGGATGTTATGAGGTTGGCGAAGTAAGTGAGGATGGGTGTCTGGAAGTTGGAAGTTGCTCAATACTTGATAAAAAAGAAAAGTTCTCAGGAATACGAGTTTTTAGGGTAAAGCACAAGGAAGGTTTCGAAATTAAACTCAAGGATGTTCCAGAAGGTGTTGATATAATTAGAGTTTATAACTCGCATTGAGGAAGGCTATGAAAGAAAAAGTTAAAAGAATTGATGAGCTGTTGACACTCCTAAAATCGTATCACAGAATGATGGATAGAACCAAAGATTTTAGAGAGAAAGTGGAACACCATCGTGGTCATAATGGAAAACTTGCTACAATAAAACTTAATGCTACAATTGATAACCACGGGTATATTGATCCTGATTGTTTCCCTTCTTATGCGGATATGTCCCTTGTAATCCCAGAGACTGGTGAATTAACTGTAACGTTTTGCAATAGCGTAATAGAAGCACTCAAACCAAAAATTGAAGCGGTTGAGAAAGAACTCGATATTTTAATAAGGGAAAATGATGTTCAAAAAAGGTGATAAGGTTACTTTATATCTTGATGAAGTTATTGAAGAAAATAAGAAAAAGAGGGCCAAGTGTTACCACCTTCTTGATTTCTGGAAAGCCATTAATGGCAAATATGGTGTTGTAGAAAATGCTGTTAGCGATGAGGAAATTTGGGTTCGAGGCAACAGGACGAATGAGGTGAGGATGTTTAATGCTGCTACACTAAAGAAGAGAGAGGATAATGATTAATCCTAAGATGTTTCCTGATTTTGGATATGAAGGATGTACACATACGATTGGAGTCTTTAAATCTGGCAATTGTATGGTTTGTGGTTACAAGTTGCTTGAATCTTTAGATAAAAGGGCTGAGAAACTTGGTTTTAGTGTTAAGAATTTTCCATTTAAACCTACGCCCAGACATATAAAATGAAACTAATAGTTGCCAGTCGAGGGGTTGCTGGACGAATCATCAATCATTCAGATATCTTAATAACACATATTGTATCTATTGGTGCTGATGAACCAAGACAGCGACCGCCTAAAGGCTTTGATAAATACCCTGCTGAAAAACTTAGGTTAGAGTTTTTTGATATCTCTACAGAACATCGTGATAAAATGAATGGTCCATCTAGAAATGATATCTTAATGTTAAAAGAGTTTTACATTAACGCCTTAAAACAAGATAATCCATCATTTTTGATACACTGTTTTGCTGGTAAAAGTAGATCCACGGCTGCTGGATTGATTCTTTTGAAAATGTTCTATAACGATGATGATAAGGCGCGGAAACATCTGTTCAGATTGGTACCTCAAGCCGCCCCAAATACAAGAATGTTGAAGTTGTTTGAAGAGATTTTGGGAGAAAAGAAATGAAAAATATTACGGAAGAAGAGTTTATCGATTTATTACTGAGGATACCCCCAAGATATTTAATTAGAGTTGGAGACGGGGATTTCGAAATAAACTTTCAGGATGAATCATCATCTATCAAATATTATGTGAATATATCGGTGAATGAGTATGATCAAACACAGGTAAGAGTTTCTGATCCCATCTCACACAGCACATTCCGCGTTGGTCCCTGGTTGTACAAAAGTATTCTTGAGAGTTATAATAAAGTTACCAGTTTAACGAGAGAGGAAAATAAGCAACAACTAGTCAATAAGATTGGCGATATTATCAAGAGAGCCCTTCCCAAGATTGAAGGTGAATAACATGAGACATCTATTGGTTTTTTTATTACTATTTTCAACAGCCTGTTTTCCCAAGGTCTCTGATTGTTCGGCTTCTGAGAGAATAGCAAACGCGAAAAAGAGGTGCGAGTGGTCGTGTGCACAGAAAGTTTGCTCATGTAGCAAAGAAGCATTGAAGCGCTGTGTTAATGCGTGCGTAGCGCAAAATGCTGAATGGTTTAAGAAACTTTGTTCAAACCCGTAAGGGGGCGCGGTCCAGTCTGGAGTGGACGCCTGCCTGTCACGCAGGAGATCGAGGGTCCGAATCCCTTCGTCCCCGCAATAGAAAGGTTATATAATGCGTAAGTTGTTATTCTTAGTGTTGTTTATGGTGGCATGTGGAAATTATGAAGAAGGATTCGATTTTGTAACAGATCATGGCATTAGGGTTAGTTTAAGCCCGCTTATGGAGTCCCTAACCCCAGAGAAAGTGGAGGGTTGGACTATTGAACTAGTTACTTTTTGGAATGAGACGATGGATTGGCATGAAGATGATCTATTTTACGAAATCTCTAAATCCTATATTTACATGGCAGATGTGCCATATTTTACGCTACGCAGTGGAATGAAGGTAAATGGGGTTATGCATTGGTTACCTTCTAAATATATAGTTGAAATAGCTACACTCTGTAAGCCAGAAGTTAAAGATTGTGATATAATAGGTAGAGTTAAGTCTTTGTTTATGCATGAAGAAAGCCATGCTATAGTTGGGGCATTACATAATATTCCATACGGTAATGAGTCCCATCATAAATTTTTTGCAGAGGTGGGGTTGGGGTACTAACACAGATAAAGCGGGCATCGTATAACGGCTTTATTATATCACATTGCCAATGTGAGGATCGGAGTTCAACTCTCCGTGCCCGCACATATTAGGGCGCTCTGCCTGCCTACAGCAAGAATTATACGGTTGGCTCGTACCGTAACGCCCTAGAGCAGAGATAAACGAGCCGTATGCGCCTGAGGACCTTATGGGAGGTCATCTGGCTTCCAACCAGAAAATCTAGCGGGTTCGAATCCCGTCAGGCGCTTAATTAGGCCAAGCAAATATACTAATAAAAATGTATTATGATATGAGAAACGCTTGACGGTAAGAATTCACCAGTCTCACTGGCCAAACCAACTTCATATCACTATTGTATCATAAGGGAAGATCTTCCCTTGGGTACACTCACCGCACAACTTGTCCATGCAGCAGGAGAAACTGGACCAGCCGATCCAGGAACTCACGCTGTCGTTCTATCTGCTAAAAATGAAAGACATCTTCTTCGGATAGAACGTCAACTTATTAGAAAAAACATAAAACATCATAGTATTAGAGAGCCAGATTATCCCTGGAATGGGGCAATTATGGCTATCGGTTTGTACCCCTCTAGTGATAGGGCATCGGTCCGGCCAGTGACTAAAAAGCTCAAACTACTAGGAGGGGAAACATGAATGATGTAAAACAATTAAAAAAGGAATTGCTAAAGAGAAAAGACGAGTTGTTAACTTCGGACCCAACGCTTTATTGTAGCGCTATGGCTCATTTAAGAGATAAGTTGCATATGAGTAGAATTAACGGCGGCACACTCTATGAATTGGCTGAGTGTGGTTGTTGGGAATGGTTTGGATATAACAATAAAGAGTGTATCGCTGATGAACGTCGACATATGTTTAATTGGACTATGGATGATCAAAAAGAATACGTCCACAATCTTCTCTGTGAACTTAGAGAAAGCATTGAACAAGAGGCCGAGGATATTTTAGAAGAAAAAATAGCACAACCTACTGAAACACCTACAGTACCAATGAGCGGGCTGCGTAGTTTTGTTAGAAGATTAATTGGGATTTAAATATAAGAGGGCAGAGCCCTCTTTCGCACCCATAACTTAACGGTAGAGTACCCACCTTAAGCAAGTGCGGAGGTCCCAGTTCAAATCTGGGTGGGTGCGTATCAGTTTATCCAGGGGCATCACCAAATTTTGGTGGTGCCCTTTTTATTGGGAGGAACAATGCGTGGTAAGATTATTCAAAAAGGAACAGGATATTGTGTTGGGGAAATTGAGAAGAATAATATTTCAATTCATAGAGAGTTTTTTACAGATCCGATTCTTGAAGCGATTATTGAATGGGAGGATGATTATCAGTATTTGATTGTAGTAACTGATAAAAACCACCCACCAAGTTTTATAATCACAAATGATATCGAGGATGTACGGTCCAAATCTACCATGTTTTTGCGAGAGGGCAAAAAAGTTAAAGTGCTGGAGTTTACTGGAGTAATCAATGTCGTGGATGAATTGGAGCCATTTATTGAAGATGTTTCTCTTAAGCGACCAACCAAATACACATTCTAATATTTCCAGAAAAGAATGGAAACAACATTTTCTGTCAGTTTCAGAAATAATAGGAATATACGAAGGGGAGTATTGGGATGTTGTATGTTTTGGAGATCATTGGAAAATAATTGGAAAACAGGTAGCCTACGAGTTTCATAGTGTGCCTAATAATGATAAGGTTGAATATACAAATTTAGATATACTTCTCAGTGATTTATTGTTGCTGGATATGCCAACCAGAATTTTATTGAAACCTAAAAATTATTGGATTCCAGAATAGAGGCATAATGGATTATTTGAAAAAGACATTTTCTGTACCGTATGGTACAAAAAAATATAGGGAAAATTGGAAAAAGATTTTTGAGTTTGATCCGTTAAGACATTGTCCACATGCGAGTGAGTGTAGCCATGTAGACGGCATGCTCTGTAACGAAGAGTGTGAAATGATAGACTGGACTGAAGATGAGTGGAGACAATCGGAAGGAGAAGATGGTGGCTAAAGATTTCTATGAACTTTTAGAAATATCACCACGAGCCAGGAAAGAGGTTATTGATGCTGCATATAAGGCATTAATGAACATTTATCATCCTGACAAGTTTGGATCTGACCGCGTTGCAAAAGCCTTAAATGAGGCACACAGTACACTGCATGATGGCAGATCACGCAAAAAATATGACAGGCAAAGAGATAAAACCAGCGGAACTGTTATTGGTGATTATCAGGTTTTAGAACTCATTGCCGAAGGTGGGTTCGGAAAAACATATGAAGGTAAGCATGTTAAATTGGGGACACCAGTTTGTATCAAGCATGCTTCAAATATTTCTCCACAAGATGAAGAAATTCTGGTGGAAGAAGCAAAGGCAATTTGGGATTTAAGACATTATGCTATTCCTGTTATCCGTGATATTTTGAAGTTGGAAGATGGTAGTTTGGCTCTCATAATGAGTTATATACCAGGTCCTACTATCGAAGAGGTCATTGAGAAGAATAAACGCATTGATCCAGAACATGTATGCTGGATTACAGAAAGAATACTAAATGCCCTCATGTATTTACACTATCATGGTGTAGTACATGGGGATGTAAAACCTCAGAATGTGATAGTGCAACCTGAAAGTCATCAAGTAACTCTTGTAGATTATGGATTATCATTAATTCGTCCCACTAAAAATTCAAGTAGCAAGGGATATACGCCCTATTTTGCTCCGCCTGAGCAGATAAATGGTACAGCCTTGTTGCCAGAATCTGACTTTTATGCTCTTGGTATGACGATGATATATATGCTTGGAGGAGATGTTTCAAAGAAGCATGTTCCCAGCCATGTACCAGATGCACTTTGTGATTTTATTAGGCGTTTAATTGTTAGAGATGTGTTGGCAAGACCAAGATGGGATAAAGAAAGCCTAATTGATGTTTTACAAAGTGTGAGAGAAAATAGTTTTGGGCGAACTTGTTCAATGGGAAAGAAAATTCCTGGATTTTAAAAAAGGAGAAAAAAATGTCAGAGACAAGTGATTTTAATCCTGGACATTGGAGGGGTCACGATTTTTCGTCGGCTCGTAAAGTTTATGATAGGCATGTTGGAAGAAGTTACGGTGATGCTGTTAAGTCTGGTAAAGATATTAAGGATGTATTGCCGGAAAGCATTGTTACTCAAAGTCCTGCACCCTTAGTTATTCTTTGTGATGTTACTGGATCTATGGGCGAATGGCCGGCGACCATCTTTTCAAAGTTGCCATATCTTGAACTTGAGGGTCAAGAGTATCTCGGCAAGGATATGGAGATTTCTTGGGGTGCTATTGGAGATGCATTTTCGGATAGATATCCAGTACAAATGCGTAATTTTTCCAAGGGTACTGAGTTAAAAGATGAACTTCAAAAACTCATCATCGAGGGTGGTGGTGGCGGAGGAGCCAAAGAAAGTTATGAATTGGCTGCCCTGTATTGTGCCAGAAATATCGAAATGCCTAAGGCAATTAATCCCATCTGCATTATTATTGGAGACGAGGGGTTTTATGAGACCATTAATAAGGGAGATGGTAGGAAGTTTGCACATGCTTCTTTACAAAGTCGCATAAACTCCAAAGAAATTTTTGAGGAACTTAAGAGGAAATTTTCTGTTTATCTTATCAGAAAGCATTATGGTTGGTCTGGTAAAGATGGTAAAATGAGTGGGCAAAACCTTGCGATTCATAAGCAATGGGAAAAGGTTTTGGGTGCCGATCGTGTTTCGATTCTGCCAAAGGCTGATCGTGTTGTTGATGTTATTTTTGGCATTTTAGCAAGAGAAACTGATCGAGTTGAGTATTTCCGCGAAGAGTTAACTGACAGACAGCGTCCTGATCAGGTGAAGACTGTCATGAAGTCGTTGGAGACTATTCATAGAATGCCAGAAGTCGAGAGTCCGAAACTTTTGAGATCTGGCAAATCGGTTATGAAGCGTACTGGTAAGAGTAAGAAGACTAAGTCTTTATTGTGAGGGTGTAATGCGTGTCAAAACGAGTGAATATATTAGTCATAAAAATTCTAATAAGAAAACCCAAACAACTAATGAAGATACGATTGATGCTAAATTGATAAAAATTACAGTAGAAGTGCATTTAAAGGGTGGTCAGGTTCAGAAGAAAACATATGAATTAGATACTAAGATTATTTATGGGAACTCCATTGATAAAGATGTATTTAAGGAGTTACTACCTGCTGGAAGTTGTATAACTACCAACACAAGGCTTATGATTTGTGGAAATATAGAAAAGGAGTACTGATGGGACTGAAATTGGCAGCCACCCTGCTTCCCAGTTTCTCACATTTTTCTGAATATAATTCAGATGAACGACTTTCATGTATCAGATTTAATAGTGCTGGAGCACGAACTGATGAGGATTTTTCAAAAGAAATAAGTCTACTTGAAGAGAAGCGTGGTAGCGTTCCTGTATTCTTTGATGTAAAAGGTAGGCAACTTCGTGTGACAAAGGTTTATCCTTATCCAGATAGGCTGGAGTTAGACCTTAATCATCCTATTGAAGTTGAAACACCTGTTGTTGTTTTGTTTAAAGCGGGTGCAGATGGAGCATTACTCAAAGAAGTTACAAATGATGGAATACACTTGGTGTTTGATGGGGGCCCAGAATGGATGGTAGAACCATATGAATCCCTTCATATTCGTCATCCAAGTTTAAAAGTTCTTGGACCGACTTTTTTAGAGCCCGAAATTAAAAGGATTGAGAAGGCTAAAGAAGCAGGGTTTGATGGATACTATCTTTCCTATGTAGAAACAATGAAGGATGTGGAAGAGTTGCGAGAATTGGTTGGGAAAGATAAAGAAATCAAACTAAAGATTGAAAATCAAAAAGGTTTAATGTTTCTAAGGCGAGAGTTCTATAAACAGGATGGTATCTCTTTAGTTGCCGCTCGTGGTGATCTATATGTAGAACTTGACAAGCCACATCAAATTATGGAAGCCCTTAGGGTAATCATTGATCATGATCCACAAGCACAAGTAGGCTCAAGAATTATGCTATCCGTTGCCCAAGAGCCGGTGCCGTCATGTTCAGATTTCTTAGAGTTAGCATGGTTGTATGATATTGGGTATAGAGATATGCTTTTATGTGACGAAATATGTTTAAAGGAAGACCTTTTTACTGTTGCCATTGAGGCATTTGATGCCTTTAGAACTTCGTACGAAAAAGAAAGAATTAGGAAGCGTATTAATCTCGGCAAAGTTTTACTTAAGAGTTTAAGGTAAGTTATGAAAATACCAAAAGTAGGAGATTATATTAGGTTTTGGCAAACGCTTGCCGATGGTACGGAAAGATCTTATGGAGGCACGGTAATAGAAGAACATCCGGGTTGGAACTACCGCTTAATAGTTTTTTGCGTTGATGGAAGAAAAAGAAGTTTTAGTGTTTCAGCCGTAAAAGGTATCGACGGTTATTATAAATATGAACCAAGATTTGTGATTTATTCCAACAATTTGAAAGATAATTTATAGCAAATGTCGACATAATTGGTAATATAAAGTTATATAAAACATAGGGACGCAAGGTCCAGTGAAGGGATACTTCGATTTCGGGCATCCGTGGGATTCGATACCCACCTTGGTCAGTTGGGACGGATATTCAATTAGAGACTCTTTACAATTTTTCCTGCATTCCAAAATTACCTCTGACAATGGCGTCACTGGATTGGAATGTTCTAGTGACGCCATTATTTTTGGGGGTTATTATGTTTTTGGATGAATGGGAAAATGCAACAGCGGAAGATATATTTGATGAATTTGGAGTTTTAAAGGAAGAGCGAAAGGGCGTAGAAATTCTATTCGCCTGGTATAATTGTCCGCCATACGAAGGAAATGCTTATGTTCTGTTTCGTAAGGGTGATAAACTCTATGATGTGGTTGGTGGACACTGCTCATGCTTTGGTTTGGAAGGTCAATGGGAGCCAGATGAAACAACTATAGAGGCTCTTAGGTTACGGTGTAATAAGGGAAAGGTTGGTTATGGGTATGAACCAGACCTTGCCAAATTGCTCGATGAATTGGAGGACAAATGAAAGCGATAGAGGCGTTTGAATTGGCTGCAGAAATGAATAAAACCCTTCTCGCAACTGATCCCAGGCTTCGCCGTGCTGTTAAGATAATTCATGATGAAGGTACAGTTCTATTTTTTGATTATGCTTTCGCTGAAAATCATGAAGACTGGGTCTTCATATTTACCGAGCATCACGGGCATCATGTTTACCATGAATCCGATGTGTTGGTATATCAGTATGAAAGGATTTATGATGACGAAGAGGTTTGAAACGAAGTTGCGTGAGAAACAGAATTATGGAACTGGTGCAACCAGAGATGCTGTTCAAGGTAAGGGGCGTTTTGACCTTATTTCTGATGTAGCATTAACAAGAGTTGCTGGCGTGTTTGAGAGAGGTGCCGAGAATCATGGTGCCCGTAACTGGGAGAAAGGATTGCCACTTTCCAGAATGATTGATAGTGCTATACGCCATATTATCCAGTATAAAATGAGTAAGTATATGCCGGAACTTAGAAACGAAGATCATTTGAGTCATTCAATTTGGAATTTACTGGGCGTAATGCATACGGAAGAAATGATTGAGCGAGGCTCCTTGCCTCAAAAATTAGACGATCTGCCTCGTTATGAGGTTATGGATGATTGCCCAAAACCCGAGACAAATGAAGGTCTTCCTTGGGACGCACCTGGAAAAGAGGCGCCCCGACATCTTGAAGAAGCAGAGGATGAGGAGAAGGATTATGAAGAAAAGCCGCCAGGTTTAAAAAACTACGACTGCGAAGAGGATGCTCTCTTCACCAATAGTAGGTTTGTTATAGGTGGTCGGGCAAGAAGGTGTATGTGTAATAGGAAAGATGGTAAATATAAATGCGATAAATACAAGGAATCATTTGGAACTGTAAAAAGCACTATAAAGGAAGAAGATTTTGATTTTAGCGCAGGAGAGGTGGAGGAAGAATAATGTCAACCAGAGGTTGTGTGGCAATAGGAACCCCAAAGGCTTGGCGGGGTGTTTATAACCATTATGATTCTTATCCCACTGGACTTGGTAAAATTCTTTGGGATCATTTGAGTGGTAGAAATCTAAAAGATTTTGCTAAAGAGTTGTTGAATTATGATGATTGGCGCTCTTATTTAAACAAGGGCATTTGCGAATATTGTGGAAAAAAGACAACTCAGCCACATAGTATTAGTGGTGTTATTATACATCACGGCGGACCTGGACCTTATCCAGACCCGAGTGTACGGTACCACAAACATGAAAAATACAACAATATTACGGATTCACAGATGACACATAAGGATGCGGACCCATTATTCATTGAGTGGGTTTATGTGATTGATCCGCAAAAAGAAGAGTTTCATGTTTTGGCTGGCGATTATAAAAGCGGATGTCATAAGCATCAGGGTACTTATAAATTGAGTTCAAATGAACCCCATTGGGAAGGGATTCATCGATAATACACCAGGAAGAAATTCCTTGGTTAAATTCCAACGGTTAAAACGGAGGTGTAAAATGGCTAAGTTGGGAATGAAAAACAAAAGTGATCGTGAAAAACTTCAGAAGAATAAGTCTGCTACTGTTAACAAAGCAGGCGGACTTGCGTTCAGTTTTGAGGATCCTGCAGAATTTCTGTTGGGTACAATTGGTTCTGCCATGTTTGTAGAGCCAAAGTATTACAAGGACACTGAAAATCTGGAGCAATTAAAGAAGGGCAACTTTTCTACTGATGGTCTGGATGAGCAGGCCGTTAGGATCATAAATGCGTGTATTGAAGTTGCAAGGGGAGAAAATCCTAGGGATCTTCTTGCACTTGCACATTGGGCACGCAAAGAGTTAAAGATGCGTACTACGCCACAGGTTATGGTTGCCGTTGCAGCCAAGTTTGAAAGGACAAAGCCTTTTGTGCGTAAGTATGTCCCATTGGTTTCAACCAGAGCGGATGATGTTAAGCAGGTTGTTGCTGCCTATGAGCATCTTTATGGATGGAAGGGTTTCCCTGCTTGTTTAAAGAAGGGTGTTTCCGATAGGCTTTCTGCCCTTTCAGAATATGAAATCCTAAAATACAACACTAAAAATCACCCAACTTTTGCCGACCTTTTGAGGTTCTGTGAGCGTAGAAAGGATTATCCTTTTTCAAAGGCTATGAGAGAATACATTCTTAGGGGCGAGGTTATTGATTCGGAGGCCACTCCCGTTTTGGCAGCCCGCAAGGAACTTACTTCTCGTAAGCGTTGGTCTAAGGGAATTCCTGAATTAGCAAAAAAGGCTGGGGCTACATGGGAAGTTTTAATTTCTCAGTTTGGCAACAAGCCTGAGGTTTGGGAGGCAGTAATCCCTCTTATGGGATACATGGCACTTTTGCGGAATATTGGCAATTTCTTAACTGCTGATATTCCTATTGAAATGGTTCGTCTGGTAGCCAAGAGATTGGCTGATCCAGAGCAGGTTATAAAGTCTAAGCAGTTACCATTCAGGTTTTTATCTGCTTATAGGACTCTGTATCCTGAGAATTCTAATTATTACTACGGGGGTGCTACACGCGGTGCTATTGATCGTGATCGCAGTGCATGGAATAAGAGAAAGACTCAATTGTTTCTCGAGGCTGTCGAGACAGCCCTTGACCATTCGGTCTTAAATGTACCAGAATTACCTGGCGTTACATGTATCGCTGCGGACAACTCTGGTAGCATGTCCAGTCCACTTTCTCAAAAGTCAGTGATGACTATTCGGGATGCTGCCAATGCTTTATGTGCGATTGTGCACAAGCGCTGTGAGGAATCTTATGTGGCTGCTTTCGGTGATAGGGCTGTTTGGCCTCCACTTACAAAGCGAAATTCTGTCTTGACAAACATGCAACAGATTGCTACATTTAAGGACAGTTATCGCGGTCATTCAACCAATGCGTGGACGGTGTTTGATCACCTGATTAGGCACAAGATTTGTGTGGATCGAATAATCGTTCTGTCTGATATGCAGTGCTATGACACTGTTGGTTTTTGGGGTGGTGGACGCAGTGTTGCGGAGTATCTAAAGAAGTACCGCAGGGAGTTCAATTCGAACTGTTATGCCCACTTCTTCGACCTTCGTGGATATGGCACTCGCCAGACACCGTCCAAGAATAGTCTGGATAATGTTGTTGCAGGCTTTTCTGAGAAGATTTTTGATCAAGTTCTAATTCATGAGGGTGTTGAGACTGCCGATGGCAGTGCTCCATTACCTTCTCTGGCATGGATTAGGGAGAACTTCTAGTCTCCTGGTGCAACTGTAGCCTTTGACTTTGTCCCCCGCCTGGCTACAGTTGCACCATTTTGTTTTTGTTATTAAATGAAAGATTATAGAATGGAGGAAATAATGTTGTTAGAAGTGTTAAAGAGATCAAATGCTAGGCAGCAAATTCCCGTTAGAATTACTCCAGAGGAAGCTAAAGCTATTCTGGAAGAAAGAAATTATAGAAATGTTAGGAAGATAAGTAAAACAAAAGTTGATCAATACGCCCAAATGCAAACTAATGGTGATTGGGGTTCTTTTATTGGAGAGCCAATTGCCTTTCATAAAGATGGTAGTTTGCTCAATGGGCAACACCGTCTAATGGCATGTATAAAATCTGGGGTACCATTAAGTGTTATGGTATTGATAAGTTGTGAAGACCAAGATGAAGAATGTTTTGATCAAGGGTATTCAAGATCAGCCTACAATGGCACTTCTTATAATAGAAAGCAACAAAGTATATACAACGCTATTAGAGCTTATGGCTCTGAAAATAATAGTGTGTTTTGCTATAAAAGAACTATGCCAAGAGAACTTAATAGAGGTATGAATAGATTTGGCGAAAGTATAAATTTTGCTCTAAATTTAGAGTTCTATAGCGCAAAACCAAATGATGCTCCTTTTCTAGGAGTAATTGCTAGAGCACATTTTGCTGGTGAAAATCCTGATGAATTAAAGCAATTTGTAGGTTCACTTAGAGGGCAAATGGCAACTGAAGATAGAGAAAAGAATAAGACTATCATCACAGCAATTAGAACACTAAATGATTTTAAACCGGGAAATGGTGCTCAGAATTTGGAAAGAACAAAAAGATTAGAATATATTTTAAGAAAATATTTGGATGGGCAAACTGTTAAAAGGGTGCTCCCATCACGTACAAATCGATGGCTCGTGAGTGTTTAAATCAAAAATCTATCAATAGGTAAATATAAGAGTACAGGAGATATTATTATGCTTTATCCAGCTCGCCTGACATCACAGTCTATGCTTCATAAGCAATTTTTGGCTTATGGATGGATTTGTGCGCGTCCGGTCTCCGCTATTCGCGTCCCAGCAGGTAAAGATAA
>Ga0209536_100002906_pt1 | contig 27757 bp, 24 predicted proteins | sample DeeMarSeWOR28_12_FD_187461 | JGI IMG/M metagenome (GOLD analysis project Ga0209536, IMG submission 187461) | Marine sediment microbial communities from White Oak River estuary, North Carolina - WOR-2-8_12 (SPAdes) (version 2) | ecosystem: Environmental > Aquatic > Marine > Intertidal zone >... | reverse complement strand
CCCCGGTCTCGTCGCCAATGCAGATGGCTCCTACACCATCTGGTTCGGCCCCAAGGCGCCGGAAGGCAAGGAAGGCAACTGGGTTCAGACCATGCCGGGCAAGGGCTGGAATTCGCTGTTACGGCTCTATGGTCCCCTCCAGCCCTGGTTCGACAAGACCTGGAAGCCGGGTGATTTTGAACTGGTTAAATAAACACGCAACCATGCAATCCGGCAGATGCGCTAACGCGCATCGCTGACTGCCAGCGTTGATTGGTCATTTATCCGTACACATCAATACGAAAGGCAACAGGAAATTATGAAAGTCAATAGCCTAAGAGTTGTCGCCTTCACGATGGCGTTGCTTGCCCCGTGGTTCTTCTCAACGGCACAAGCACAAGCACAAGCATCCGTCACTCCCGCGGAAGCCCGTGCGATTGCCAAAGAGGCCTACATTTATGGCTTCCCGATGGTGGATCACTACCGCATTCAATACTCCTACTTTCAGGACAATAACGATCCCAATTACAAAACGCCCTGGAATCACCTGATAAACATCCCTCGCGTTTACACGCCGGAAGACACGGCCATCCAGACACCCAACTCGGACACACCGTACTCTTTTATAGGCATGGATTTGCGTACCGAACCGATGGTGATCACCGTGCCGAAGATAGACAAAGAGCGCTATTTCTCCGTCCAGCTCGTCGACACCTATACGCACAATTTTGCCTATATCGGCAGTCGGACCACCGGCAACGACGGCGGCAGCTACCTTATTGCCGGACTAAACTGGAAAGGCAAGACACCCAAAGGCATCAAGACGGTGATCCAGTCGGAGACCGAGTTTGTCTTTGGCGCTTTTCGCACGCAGCTTTTTAATCCGGCCGACCTCGAGAACGTAAAGAAAGTACAGGCCGGTTATAAGGCACAACCGCTGTCCGCGTTTCTCGGCAAGCCTGCACCGAAGGCGGCCCCCGCCATTGATTTCATCAAGCCGCTCACGCCTGAAACACAAAGAACGTCGCCTGAATTTTATGGTGTTCTGGATTTCGTCCTGCAGTTTTGCCCGACGGTTCCTTCCGAAAAGGAACTGATGGCACGCTTTGCCAAGATCGGCGTCGGTGCGGGTAAGACCTTCGACGCGAGCAAGCTCTCGCCGGAAATGGGCACAGCCATCGAACAGGGTATGGCGGATGCATTGGCCGAGCTTGCTGCGCTACAAGAGCGAATTGATGCCAAAGAAGTAACATCCGGTGAGATGTTCGGCACGCGGGAGTACCTGAAGAACAACTACCTTTATCGCATGGCCGCCGCCGTCAATGGCATCTATGGCAACTCGCAGGATGAAGCGATTTATCCTTTGTTGGCTCTCGATAGCGAAGGACAAAAGCTGGATGGGAGCCAACGCTACACGCTACGATTTGCGCCAGGCCAGCTACCGCCTGTGAATGCTTTCTGGTCGATGACGATGTACAGAATGCCCGAGATCCTGCTGGTTGATAATCCGATTGATCGTTATCTCCTCAATTCGCCAATGCTAGATCAGTTCAAACGCGATGCCGACGGTGGGCTGACTTTGTACTTTCAGAACGAATCCCCCGGCAAGGATAAAGAATCCAACTGGCTGCCTGCGCCGAAGGGATGGTTTATGGTAGTGATGCGGCTTTACTGGCCAAAAGAAGAAGCCCTGAGTGGCAAGTGGTCCGCGCCGCAGCTGAAGCGAGCTCAATAGCGCAGTGGACTGAGCTGAGTGTCGGCTACTGCCCCCCGGCTGACAACCGGCTGCAGCGGACGGCGCCTCGCGCCGCTGCGGAACCGGAACGTTAAACGTTAGTGATTCGCCCTATAGTAGTCGTTGCTTCCAGGGAGAGTGTGCTTCCGCGTTGGGTCGTGAACGGCCGAACAGCGCAGTCAAGTCGTCCACATATGCCCAAGGTATGTAGTGCTCACCGAGGCGTACCTCGATTGCGAGTCTGAGTTCCTAGCTAGTCGCCGTCTCCCCACAGTTGCTCCAATCGCTGGTCGCGCCCGCAGGTATAGCGGTAGAAGTGGTAGCGAGCTGGATTCTCTTGATAGTAGTCCTGGTGGTAGGCCTCGGCAGGGTAGAAGGTTCCCGCCGCGACTATCTCGGTGACGACCGGCCCGGGAAGTTTGCCCGACTCCACCAGGGCTTGCCGCGAGGTCTCGGCGAGACGCTGTTGCTCAGCGTCATGGTAGAAGATGGCGCTGCGGTATTGGCTGCCCTTGTCGCAGAACTGGCCCTTGGCATCGAGCGGGTCGATGTTGCGCCAGAATACCTGCAGAAGTTCCTCATAGCTGATCTTGGCGGGGTCGTAGACAACCTGCACGGCCTCGGTATGACCGGTGACGCCAGCCGAGACCGCCTCGTAGGTGGGGTCGGGTTGATGGCCACCGGTATAGCCGGAGGTGGTGGAAACTACGCCGTCGAGCTTGTCGAAGGGGGGCTCCATACACCAGAAGCAGCCGCCGGCAAAGGTGGCCGTTGCACGGGCTGACGGATCGGCCAACGCGCCAGTGCTGGCGTGGAGTGCGATGGTCAAGACAATACTGGTCCAGATGGCTGTGCGCATGGAGATCTCCGCGGTCTCTGGTGGCTAATTTACTAAACCGACAGCTCGTCGAGGAAAAAGTTTACCCCGGCCGGGAGTGGCCCGGAGATCTCATTGGGTATCGCGTCAGTTCTCTTTTCGTAGCGCGGCTGGGCGCCGTGATGCGATGCCGCCAGCACGTCCACGACTAGGCTCGCTTCAGCCCATCGAGTCCTGTCAAGTGCGGATGCGTGGAATTGCCAACCGCACAGCAAATCCGTCATTTGCCCGGAACGATCCGACCACGCCACTATCTGACCAGAGGTGATCGGCGCGAGCGTCGAGGCAACGGTGATTCATGTCGACAGGGAGACAAGCATGCGCGCGGTATTTGGACTAACTTTGGTTCGTCAAGTCATGGCGCTCGGTTTTGCGGCCATTTTCTTCGTCCTGGCCGTAACACTTGCCGGGATGACCGTGGTCGCGATGGTCAAGGGACTGACAGGAGAGTTGAATCTCACCGAGGCATTCCTCAAAGCTATTAACATGGCGGTGGTATCACTGGCGACGTTTGAGCTGGGCTTGGTGGTCAACAAGGAGTATGCGGGCCGTGACGATGAAGGCCACATTGCTACCGTGTTGCGACGTACCTTGCCGCGCTTCGTCAGCATTGTCTGCATCGCTTTGGTGTTGGAAGGCCTGCTGATGGTGATCAAGTACAGCCAGCTCGATCTGGCGGGCAATCTCTACTACCCGGTTGCAGTGATCTGCAGCGCGGCGCTGTTGCTTGCGTCGCTGGGCGTGTTCCTGCGCCTGTCCGGCGCTCAGCCCTCGCAGGTGGACGCAGATGGTACCGCTGCAGCTCGTGCGACGGTGCCCCCTCAGCAGGGACATCTGTCCGAACCAGAGCTCGCGCACCGCTTAGCGTAACCTCCGTATAGGTACGGGGTCGGACCGGGCGCCCGAGCGGGACTTTCTGCTCCCGTTGGGGCGCAAATGTCACGGGCTCGTGATGTATTCTCGGTCTCGGCCGCCTATTCTCTGGCCGATGGGCGGCACAGCTCGAATTCCTGATTTTCTGAGTGAAGCCGCAAGCGCTTCCCGCAGTTGGCTGTGCCTATTGAGCCTGGCAGCCTTGATGTTCCTGTCGGGTCCCGTCAACGCAGGTGCGCTGGAGCGTCTGTTCGCGCCAAAGCCGGAGTTGTGGTCGTTCTGGGTCGATCACAATCCGACTTCGACGATAGACGTGGACCACAGCGTCTGGGACCAATTCCTCGCGCATTACGTTCACGCAGGCGATGACGGCATACATCGTGTTCGCTACGCTGGCGTGACGCCGGCCGGCCGTGGTGCGCTGGGGCGATACATCTCGGAACTCCAACAGGTACCGGTTCGGCAACTGCATCGCGACGAGCAACTCGCCTTTTGGATCAATCTCTACAACGCCGTTACCGTGGATATTGTGCTGCAATACTATCCAGTGCAGAGCATCCGGGACATCGATATTTCACCGGGCCTCTTTGCGCAAGGACCATGGGGAAAGAAGTTGCTGGTCATTGAAGGGCAGCGTCTTTCGTTGAACGACATTGAGCATGCCATATTGCGCCCAATCTGGAGGGATCCACGGGTGCACTATGGACTCAACTGCGCGTCGCTGGGTTGTCCCAACTTGCAGCAGCGAGCGTTCACGGCGGAAGACGCCTCGGAACTACTCGATGCAGCAGCCCGCGACTACGTCAATCACCCCCGCGGCGTGCGGGTTAACGCGGGCGAGCTACACGTATCGAGTATTTACAGTTGGTTCCGGCAGGATTTCGGCGGTAGCGACGCGGCCGTCATTGCGCATCTTAAGGTCTACGCGCTGCCGGCGTTGGCGGAGGCCTTAAGGGGTTTCGACAACATCGCGGACGACGATTACGATTGGGCGCTCAATGCCCAGATGGCGTCCGTGCGGGGCGCTGTCTCTGACGAGACCGGGGAAAGCAACTAAGAGCGTTTGGTGCTAACGATGACGCCCCAGCAGCGCCAGGAGATTGCCCGACTTTTCGCTGCCCTTGAGTACGGGGAGCAGCTTGCACATCACTGCGCACTGCAACAATCGAAGTGGGTAGGCGCGAACACAGAGCGGCGTTTCCTACGCGCACAGGCTCGCCAGGAAGCTTTGCATGCAAGCCTGTTTCGTAGAGCTGCCGAATGGCTTGCCCCGAAGCAACGCTACGACGTACCCGCGCCACTGCGCGAGTTTGGCGAGCGCGTGCAACGGGCCTGCGCGCGCGATGATCTCACCGAGACCCTGGTGGGCTCACAGGTCGTGCTCGAGGGGTTCGGTGAGGAGATATTGACACGTTTGAATCGTGGCATGGATCATCAGCGGATTGGCTTTGCCCGCCAACGCAATTTGATCCTGCGGCAGGAACGCAGTCATCACGCCTTCGGCTTGCACGCCGTGCGACGCCACGTCGAACAAGGGCTGACCACGCCTGAGCACGTGCGCTCGCTCGCTGCAGACTTCTTGGACCTGAGCCAACGCATGGCGCAGGACATGGCGAGCGTCTTCGTGGCGCTTGATGAGGATGCTGACGCGTATTTCCGCGCATTGACCCAGAAGTTGCCGTCGTGGCTCGTATAGCAACACCATGATTTCCGTCATCATTCCAGTGCTCAACGAGGAGCGGGTGCTGCCCGGTGCCTTGAGGCGTGTGTTTTCGCAAGCGGGAGAGGCGCAGGTGATAGTTGCCGACGGCGGCAGCAGCGACCGTACGCTGGAACTCGTCAGCGCTGAACCGGGGATAAAGCTCGTCCATGCGCCCACTGGCCGCGCCAGACAGATGAACGCAGGGGCGGCTGAGGCCGGCGGCGATTGGCTGTTGTTTCTCCATGCCGACACCCTGCTGCCTGAAGACGCCTTGCTGAGTATCGCCCGACTCCCCGCCGAGGTGGAGGCGGGGGGGTTCACCCACCAGTTCTCCGGGAAGGCCCGGGGCCTGCGTGTGGTATCGTGGCTGCATAACTTTCGCTGTCGACGTACCAAGGTTTTCTATGGTGATCAGGCTTTGTTCGTACGTCGGCGACTATTTGTCGAGCTAGGTGGGTTTCCGGACGTCCCCATACTTGAGGATGTGATGTTCGGCGAACGGCTGCGCCAAGTTACTCGGCCTACGATGCTCGGCAGTTGCGTTGTGACGGATTCAAGAAAATTCGAGCAACACGGTATTTGGACTAGCCTGCTCCGTGTGCTGCTGATTCTGGCGAGCTACGAGCTGCGCCTGCCGATTCCTGCACGCAAGTTTTTTGCAAATGTACGGTAGTATTGGGAAGACCGGGTCGACACGATACAACGTGCGCACGCCGAAGGTGGTCGCATCTCTGAAGCTCGCCCGAAGCAAGCATTAGTCGATCAAGGAGATCCGTTGTGCATCAGACGCTACCCCTGCTCAATTCCGCTGCCAGCGAATTCCCTGCCATTCGCCGCGGCGCGTTGCAGACGTTGCAGGTCAACGTCGGTTACCGTTGTAACCAGTCGTGCACGCATTGCCACGTCAATGCCGGGCCCAAGCGCACGGAAATGATGGATGAGGCAATCGCCCGCGAGGTCATCGCGTTCCTGCAGCGATCTGGCGTCAGGATCCTCGACATCACCGGCGGTGCGCCGGAGCTCAACGCTAACTTTCGCTCAATGGTCACACAAGCACGGCGCTTGGGGACCCACGTCATCGATCGCTGCAACCTCACCGTCCTCCAGGAACCCGAACAGGAGGATCTGGCGGACTTTCTCGCCGAGAACAACGTTGAAGTCATCGCCTCCTTGCCATGCTATTTGGAGCAGAACGTCGACGCTCAGCGTGGCCCAGGTATCTTCACCAAGAGCATCGACGGCTTGAAGCGCTTGAACGCGTTGGGCTATGGCAGGCCCGACAGCGATTTGGTCTTGAACCTGATGTACAACCCGGCTGGACCCTATCTGCCTCCTGCCCAGAAGGGACTGGAGCAGGACTACCGTACTACGCTGGAACACCGTTACGGTGTCCACTTCAGCAATTTGTATACCCTGGTGAACATGCCTATCCAGCGCTTCGGCAGCACGCTCGTCTCGAAAGGCACCTTCGACGATTACCTGCAACTGCTGCGCGATGCCTATCAACCTGCCAATCTGCAGAGGGTCATGTGTCGTAGCCTCATCAGTGTCGACTGGCGCGGCTACGTCTACGATTGTGATTTCAACCAGATGCTCGATATTCCGCTGCCCAGCTCACCCGCCGGGCGCACGCACATCAGCCAGCTGGACGGCGACGATATGTGCGGCCGCCCCATCGCTGTGGCCGACCACTGTTGGGGGTGTACTGCAGGCCAAGGCAGTAGCTGTGGCGGGGCGCTAGGCTGACGAGCGATCGCACAGTATGGCGGGATCCCGCATCTCAGTGATTGTGCCGGCGTTAAACGAGCAGCAGTGCATCGGGGATACGTTGGCGTCGCTGCAGCCGTTGCGTGCACGAGAACATGAAGTCATTGTCGTAGACGGTGGCAGCCTCGATGAAACGCGCCGTGTGGCGCGGCCTCTGGTCGATGCTGTAATTGACTCACCGCCGGGGCGCGCGCGGCAAATGGCCGTGGGGGCCGCGCAGGCCAGCCACGACGTAATCTGGTTCGTGCACGCGGACACGCTGGTGCCGGAGGATGCCGATGTGAGCATCCTTGATGCGTTGTCCCACCCGGACAAAGCATGGGGGCGGTTCAATGTGCGGTTGTCCGGAGACCAGCTGCTGTTGCGGATCGTCGAGCGGATGATGAACTGGCGCTCATGTATCACGGGGATGTGCACCGGTGACCAGGGCATTTTCGTCACGCGCAGCGTCTACGACGCGATCGGCGGCATGCCCGACCAGCCCCTCATGGAAGATCTGGAGCTGAGCAAGCGCCTGCGCCGAGTAGGGCGGCCAGTTTGCCTTACCGATCGCCTGAGAACTTCGAGCCGACGCTGGGAGCAGCGCGGAATCCTGCGAACGATAGTGCGCATGTGGGCGTTGCGCGCGGCGTATGCCTTTGGCGTCGATGCGTCGCGGTTGGACCGGTGGTATGGCTAGACACGGATGACGTACTGTCTAGGGAAGATCCTCGTGTTTGCCCGTGCGCCCGTGGCGGGGCAGGCCAAGACTAGACTGCAAGGCCTTTTGGGTGCAGCCGGGGCCGCTAGCTTGCAGGCGAAGCTGATACGCCACACACTGGATACGCTGGCACAACAGAGCGACAGGCCCGTCGAGCTTTGGTGTGCGCCGGATCACTTGCATCCTGTATTCGCATGCTGCGCTGCAGACTATAGTGTGTCACTGCGCCAACAGTTTGGCGATGATCTCGGTGAACGTATGGCCAACGCATTTGCGCAGACACTGGCAGGGTGTCAGTGGGCGATCGTGGTGGGGACGGATTGCCCAGAGCTATCCTTGGAAGATATCACTGCGGCTGCTGAGTGGTTGAGCGGCGGCGCCGATGCAGTGCTTGGACCGGCTGAGGACGGCGGTTACTATTTGATCGGCCTGCGCCGCACCGCCGCCACCTTGTTCCGCGCGATACCGTGGGGAACGAGTGGGGTACTGGATACGACGCGCGATCGCCTGCGGACGCTACGTTGGCACTGGCAGGAGTTGCGGCTGCTGCGAGATCTGGATCGCCCCGAGGATTGGCGCCATTTCGAAGATTGGGTAGCACAGTTACATGGGTGATGTATGCTGAATTGGATTGATCGTGTGCCAACCTCGGTGCTGATTGTCGCCGCTGTGATTCTCGGGTTAGCTCCGTTCGTGCCGGAACCGCATCTGTGGCAGAAGCTGAAGATGCTGGCGGCCGGCGAGCTGAGCAAACCCATCGACATATTTGACCTGTTTTTGCACGGCGCGCCCGTACTGCTGTTGCTGATAAAGTGGGGTCGAAGCGCGACCCGCCGTCACCAGAGCGGAGACGATGCAGGCTCCTGACACAGACAATGCGCAGGGCCTGCTCTTCGTCTACAACGCCGATAGTGGCGTGTTCAATACGCTGACAGACATCGCCCACAAGATATTCTCGCCCGAGACCTATGCGTGTCCGCTGTGCGAGCTCACCCACGGCTACTTTCAGATACGCGGCGAATGGAAAGCGTTCATAGAATCGCTGTCACTACCCTGCGAGTTTCTGCATCGCGACGAGGCACGGCGCACCTATGGCCTGACAGACGCCGAGCTGCCTGCCGTGTACCGCAAGACCAATGACGGTCTACGTCAATGTTTGGGGCCAGTTGAGCTCAAGGACTGCGCGGATCTCACCGAGCTGCGCAACTTGATCCTTACGTACTGCTGTGCGCCGGTCGAGAGTGGATGACGAGCCTTGGTGTGACGAATGGGGAAGCGTGTATCTCTAGTGGTAGCGCTTGTGCTGCTCGTTCTGTGCTGTGCGCCGGTGACGGGCGCCGAGCGGCCGATCGTCAAGATCAGCGTGTTGGAATCGGGTCAGCTGCTGGTCGATGGTCAGCCCAGTGACATGGAGCGACTGAAGACAGCGTTGAAGCGTGCCAAGGACGCCAATGGTGCCGTTTGGTACTACCGGGAAAATGGACAGCAGGAGGCGCCGCCCCGGGCAATACAGGTGATCCAATTGGTTATCGACAGCGGTGTTCCCGTCAGCATGTCCAGCAAACCAGATTTCTCTGACTACATCGATGGCCAGGGCCTTTCCCACCCGCGTCAGTAGTAGCGGGGCGGTCGGCGAGGGCGATTGCCCTCGCCGACCGCCCAAGTACTCAGTCGTGGTGATGGTTGTTGGTCGAACCGATGCGTCCGCTCGCGCTGCTACAGGGACGATTGTCGAGATCGATGGCCTGCTCCGCGTTGGCGAGACCCACGTACCAACCACCAGGCTGTTCGAACGGATTGCGGTGGAAGACAGTCGTGAGCACGTCCTCCAGGCTTCGTTCTATCTAGTGGTCGTTAACAGAGCTCGGCAATAATCACGGTCTGTTGCGCACGTCCAGCCACGACTGAATCCGGGCTACGCGGTTTCGAAAGCGTGTGGTGCGCGTTGCCGGATTGTCCTTAAGGGGGCTGGGCAAGGTTGCCGCGAGCTCTACGGCTTGCTGCTCATTCAAGGCTGATACCGGTATTCCCCAGTAGTGCTGTGCCGCGGCTTCGACGCCGTACACGCCTGGGCCGAACTCGGCGACGTTGAGGTAGGTCTGCAGAATGCGGTGCTTGCTGACGTTGAGCTCCATGCCAAGCGTGACGATGAGCTCATGCCATTTGCGCAGCAGACTGCGCGAGCCGCTGAAGAACATATTCTTGACTGTCTGCTGTGAGATTGTGCTGGCGCCGTAACGGAAGTCGCCCAACTCAAAATTCGTTGTCATCGCTTCCGTGAAGGCAACGAAGTCGAATCCGTCGTGTTGGTAGAAGCGTGCGTCCTCGGCCACGATAACGGCCTGACGAAGATGCGCCGGGACATCGTTCAACGCTACGGGGTACCAGCGCAACGGCGGCAGGCGTGGATCTTGTGCACGCTGCCGCTCATAGCTCTCAATGAAATTCGACTTGGCGTGACGGGCCCCACGCATTACGCTCCAATCTGGCCAGACGGCAACCAGATACGCCGCATCGAGGGCAACTATGAGCAGCGCAACACGCCAAAGCCACGACCACAGGCGACGGGGTTTGCGCGACTTGGGGCTCGGTTGTCGATGCGGAGTTTCAGACATGACGTCATCAGCAGTAAATGCCTGCATTTTACCTCGCTGCGGGCAGCGGTCACAGCTACATTAGAATGTCGTCGAGCAGCCCTTCGATGTGGCGCCGGGGTGTCCACCGACATCGTCGCACCGACGATGGGGGTGCTCCCCTGGCAGTACGGAACTGTTACCATCTACAGCTGGGACTTGTGGAGCGGAACAGTATGTGCTCCAAGTTGTCCAAGAAGTCGATTTCATCTGTATGGGAGTGACGTCATGCATCAATTCAAGGCGGGTCTAGTTCTGTTATTGACCATCATGCTACTACCGACTGCTGCGCTAGCCGATGATTATGCTCAGACTTTAAAGACCTTCAAGGAAAATCCCCTGGTGGAGTCGTTCTTCAAGAATTCCTATGGATACGCCGTCTTCCCCACCATCGGCAAAGGCGGCATCGGCATCGGCGGTGCGCATGGCAAGGGCCAGGTGTATGCTGGCGACAAGCTGACTGGCAAGACCTCGATGACCCAAATCACCATCGGTTTTCAGCTCGGTGGCCAGGCCTACAGTCAGATGATCTTTTTCCAGGACAAACGTGCCTACGACGAGTTCACAAGTGGCAACTTCGAATTCGGCGCCCAAGCCAGCGCTGTTGCCATTACGGCGGGTGCTCAGGCGCAGGCGAGTACCGGCGGGTCGAGCGCAAGTGCCAACACCGGCTACAAGGATGCTGGTGCTCAGCAGGCCGGGTACCAGAAGGGCATGGCCGTATTTACCCTTGCCAAAGGCGGCCTGATGTACGAGGCGTCAATCGGCGGTCAGAAATTCAGCTTCGAACCGATCGGCAAGTGAGGCAAGGTCGGCTCGCCGCCTGGCTTGGTCGGCGAGCTGGTTCTGACCTGAGAACTCGCGATGACAGCAACGCTCATCCAAGACGCCTTAGGCTGGTGTGCGCTGATCAATTTGGCGCTCCTGCTGTGGTGGTTCCTGCTCTTCGCCTTCGCACGAGAGTGGATCCACCGCCTGCACTCCAAGTGGTTCACGGTTCCGGCTGACAAGTTTGATTCGATCCACTATTCAGGGATGGCCATCTACAAGATGGGCATTCTGTTTCTCAACATCGTGCCCTACTTAGCGTTGAGAATCGTCACTTGATCGTGGCGATAGTGGCTCCCGGTGGCCAAAGGGACGTCATGTTTGAATCCAAATGGAGCGCCTGAAGAGTCTATTCCGGTGGCCAATCCGCTCTCACTCTCCAATAGCTGCCCGCTCTTGTGTCGATCCGTTCTAATGTCGGACGATCCCTGGCGCCCCGGCGTTCGCTGAGCAAATAGTGGAGGTCGGCCATAACGGCCGGATTTTCTCGGTAGTAGGAATGGCTTTCAACAATTGAGAGCGCCGCGGTGGCGTCGATCGTCTCGACACCCGCTAGAACGAAAGGACCGTCGCGGGCGTCGCCCAGGCGGGGATAGGTATGAACCTGTTTCGAGGCCATTAGCGGGATATCCATCGACGACACATAGAGCGTAAGCCGAGCTCCGGCGGACAATAGCTGCGGGGCGTAGTCTCGCTCGAATATGGCGCGGTCGACATCGGGTGCCAGCAGAACAATTTCGCCAATCTTCCACGTTTCTTGCTGCCCCGGTTCACGAACCAGCTCGGACAGTGCCTTGAGCAAAGCGCGGTTGCCCATACTGTGGGCGACCAGGTGAATGGCGGTGGCGTCGGTACGCTGCGCTAGCTCGCGGATAAAGTCGCGCAAATGTGGCGTGGACCATTCCACGGTGGTGCTGTCGGCGACGTAGTGTGCCGCCGAGCCTTTGGAGGGCCAACTATAGACGACTGGGGTGCCTTGATAACCTACCTCGTATGCCACCAGGGCGGCGTTTCGTGCGGACGTGGCGAAGCGACGGCCGTAGCCATGTATGTACACCAGCACTGACTTGTCGGGTTTAGTGCGGGTGTTGTGTGACAGGTCAGCGAAGAAATTTTCCTCTGGCGTACCGGTGAGGCTACGCAGCACAGCCGTTGACGCTGTCCGCATCCCATAGTTGACATTGCGGCCAGTGTAATCGGCGAACTGAGATCTGGCACGTTCGACGGGAATTGCCACTACGCCTCGACCATAGCTCACTGAACCGCGCTCCGATCCGAACGCGTCGGCCGGGTCCGGTGAGCCGGTGTGCAGGCGATCCGTGGCGAAGAAGAACTCGATCAGCACTTCGCTCGGTGCGGCCTCGGTGGCGCTGTCATTTGGGATAGCGGCACAGGCGGAGAGCAGGTGTAGCAGGGCCAGCGCTCCGAACCAAACCAGTCTCATGATGACCTCTTTCACGTACACATCTGGAGGCGACGATACAGTATCGGCAGCCGAAACGGAATTCCCTCGATAGCCCCAACTACCCCATTAGCGGTCCGCGCCGAGTACAATAGCGAAACAACGGATCGGAGTGAGCGCGATGAGGAGTGTGTCCACTGTCTTGGCTCTGTGCGCATGCCTGTTCCTGCACCAGCACGCAGTTGCAGACACGCCGCCCCACCGAATCGCTTTCGCCATCAGCGGCGGAGCCAGCAAGGGCGCCTATGAGGCTGGCCTGAACTGGGCGTTCGTCAAGCTAATACGCCAAGAGACCGAGCATCGCGATACGACGCTGCTGGGCACGTTCAGGCCCTTTGAGTTGTCGGCGATGGCGGGAGCCTCCGCAGGTGGTATTAACACTTTGCTTAGCGGTCTGAGCTGGTGCGTTCGTCCTGAAGCCGAAGGGGGCTTTGCCAATCGCATCGACGACAATATCTTTCGGTATGTCTGGCTTTTGCCCGATATCAACGATCTTTTACCCGCGCGCCCGGATTCCCCTGTCTATCGTGACGATGATGCAGTGCTCTCGCGCAGCGGCCTGTATAGGGCGGCGGAGTTCTTGCGCGAGAAATGGCGTTCGCCCAGCTTCCGCCGCAACTGCCGGGTACCTCTTGGCGTGACCGTCACGCGTGTCGTTCCCGAGGCGCTGCTCGCCGGCGACGTCGAGGTTGAGAACCAGCGCTTCGCTATCCCTTTCGAGCTGAGTGTGCGCGACGACACCACCGTTTCATTTCAATTCAACCCAAGTGACTACCTTGGCACGCTGGATCATTCCACAATTCTGTTGCCCCAAGAAGCAGCCGTGAGCGATTTCGCTATCGTCGACAGCGCAATTATGGATGCTGTGCTCACCACCAGCGCTTTCCCTGTGGCATTTGGGCGCAAGCGCCTCAGCTATTGCCGCCTGGCGGCACGATATATGGAGGAGGCCGCGCCGCTGACGCCCGCGGCGACGCCACAGCCACAGTGGCAATGTCCGGAAGGCTATGAGTTGGATCGAGCTGAGTTCGCCGATGGTGGCTTGTTCGACAACCTGCCGATTGGTCTCGCCCGGGTGCTGGCTGAGGACCGTGTCGATGTCCCCCGTGATGCATTACCGGTGTCCTATGTGTATCTCGACCCGAATCGTACCCGGTATCAGCAGCCGAAGACGCGGAAGTTCGAAGCTTGCTATGGCGCCAACCCACCGGCGGCATGCGACCAGATGGAATACAGCTTCTCATCGGAGAGTTCCATGCTTCTTGGAGCGCTCGGGAGCGCTCGGCGATATGAACTCTACCGTGAACTGACCAGTGACCGTTGGGCGTATAACCTCTCGAGTTTGAGCTACGAGTTAGCGGATTCGCTGGCCGAGTCAACCAATCCATCGGACTGCAACAATGAGCTGCCGTTCTTTGAGGGCAAGTTGGACTGCTCCCAAGCGTTGCGTTACGCAGGCCGGTTGCTGGAGATCGCCTATGATCGAACTGAGGCGTCCATTACGTCGCCTTTCTCCGTACAGAAGTTGGCGCGGCACGGTCTGGCGAAGCGCTGTCACGAAACGCGAGCCGAAACAGAACTCTCAGTGCAAGCGTTGTGTGTTGTTGACTACGCCGCGTATCGACGAGTGTTGGCGCAACGACTATCGCGGCTTGTCGATCGCCTTCCGGGGCAGGATGAGAATCTAGCGCAGCGCATCCGCAAGGCGGCACTGGCCATGGAGAACGACAGGATCCTGCGGGTGACCAGCCGGGGTGCGCCGATCACCGGAACATTGCTGGAGGACTTCGGTGCTTTCCTCGAACTCAAATTTCGGGAGTACGACTATTACACCGGCATTTACGACGCAGTCATCAGCGCATCGAAGATCACCTGCGAACTGCACTTCTCGATGCGTTATCTGCCGGACGAATTCAAGAAGTGCTGGGATGGGTTAGCCGCGGATTACGCTCAGGCCATTGCGCTGCAGGACGACGCGCGCGGGAGCTACGTATTCGCGATGTTGGCAAAGGCCGAGTTCGGCGCCACCGGAGGCATGGCATTCGCCTACGAGCCGATGCCCGAGCAAGACCGTGATATGCAGATCATTCATGTCGGATTGGCCAAAACACTGGAGGTGGAGCGCGCGCGCGCTGCCGGGCTCGGGCAGCGGAGCGTGGAAGTTGAGTTCTTCGAGTTTCTCAAGGCAGAGGGATTCTCACCGACACCGACAGAGGATAACGTCGAACCATTGCTCACTCAGATCATGAGCAACCCTGAGCTTTGGGCCTACGAGCTGACCCGCCGCTTCACTGACCGGCTGATGTACCTGGAAAAGGAGGCAGAACGCATCGTCGCCGAGCGTGAGCCCGACCCTGACAAACGGCCCGATTCGTGGTCGACGATGCTCGGCGCGACATCGCTGGCGCTTCGCGCCGGCACCTACCGCTACCACCCGTTTGAGTTTTCGCCGTCAACGGCACCGGCCGATTGGATCTGGCGCAATGTGATTCCCTATGAAGTGGCGTTTGACGCGGTTCAGGGAGACTTTCAAGTAGTCTGGCAACCGACTTGGTCGCTGTCGCCGCGTGATCTTCTCGGTGTCCGCGGTACGCTGGGGATTGCCCAAGGTCTGTTGGGGGGCGACTCAATCGATAGCCAAGGCAACTATATCGGCGCCGGGCTGGACTACACACGCCTGACTGAAGGCACAGTGTTTAGCAGTTGGGGCATGACGCCAACCTACTACCATCTTTTCAATCCGCCCCAGGGCGTAAGCAGGGATACATTCGGCGGAGATGTTCATGTCGGCCTGCTTGCCAACCGGTTGCGACTGGGGTTGGGCGCACGGGATTTCAACAATGCGGGGGACACGTGGTTTCTGCTCATCGGCTTCCCCGATATACCGGGTATTTTTTACTGGCTGACACGCTGAGCACCTGGACTCGCCCAGAGGCTCGAGCGCTGGTTTTGTGTCTAAACTTTTGGGGTACTAACACATTATGGAATACGAGACGGTAGACGCAGTCATTACGCCGGCAGGGCGCCTGGACGTTCTTTCCAAGGTTGAAGTGAGCAAGCTGCTCGACATGAGCCAGGGTGGCCTCTACAACGTGTTTCGCAACTGTTCGCTTGCGGTTCTGAACTGCGGCAGCTACCTGGACGACGGCAAAGAACTGTTGGAGCGCTATCGTTCATTTGATATTCGCGTAATCCAGGTCGAGCGGGGCATCAAGCTGGAGTTGCGCAATGCGCCAGCCAGCGCCTTTGTCGATGGCGCCATGATTAAGGGTATCAACGAGCATCTGTTCGCCGTGCTGCGCGACGTGGTCTATGTCAACGAGGAGATCGGCGCGAACCCCAATATTGATCTCGACACCTCTGCGGGTATCACCAATGCGGTGTTTCACATCTTGCGCAACGCCAACATCTTGCGGCCACTGACCGATCCCAAACTGGTCGTATGTTGGGGTGGGCACTCTATCGGGCGCGAGGAGTACGAGTACACAAAGGAAGTGGGCTACGAGCTCGGCTTGCGCGGTATGGATATCTGCACCGGCTGCGGTCCGGGCGCCATGAAGGGCCCGATGAAGGGCGCAACCATTGGTCACGCCAAACAACGCAACGGCTCCGGGCAGTACCTGGGTATATCCGAGCCAGGTATTATCGCCGCCGAATCGCCCAACCCAATTGTCAACGACCTGGTCATCATGCCGGACATCGAGAAGCGCCTGGAGGCGTTCGTGCGCACGGGCCATGGTATCGTTGTCTTTCCCGGGGGGGTGGGAACAGCCGAAGAGATTCTTTTCATTCTCGGGATCCTGCTGCATCCCGACAACAAGAATGTGCCGTTTCCGCTCATACTGACTGGTCCCAGCGGCACGGAAGAGTACTTCAAACAGATCAATGAATTCATCGGTCACACTCTGGGCAAGGAGGTCCAGCGACTCTACAAGATCATTATTGATGACCCGGTGACCGTGGCGCGCGAGATGGTCGCAGGGGTAGAGCGCGTGCGCCATTTCCGCACGGAGCTTGGCGACGCCTACTATTTCAATTGGCTGCTGAAAGTAGAACGGGAATTTCAGGAGCCCTTCGTGCCCACCCACGAAAACATGCACGGTCTGGAATTGCATACCAACCAGGAGCGTCACTTGCTGGCGGCGAATCTGCGCCGGGCCTTCTCCGGGGTGGTCGCCGGTAATGTCAAGGACGAAGGCATCCGCGCCATCGAGGAGCACGGCTTGTTCGAGATTCGTGGTGATAAACGCATCATGGAGTCGCTTGATGCGCTGTTGGCCTCATTTGTAGCGCAGACGCGTATGAAGCTCGCTGGGGAGGCATATACGCCGTGTTACCGCATAGTCAGGTGACCCCTGCCCGAAGCGTCTTGCAGTCGGCTTTCCTTCACCGACCGCCGAGGCAGCAGTCTTCAGCAAAGCCACTACGCTCTATCCGCCAGCTGGCGGGCTAGGTTTTGCCATGATGCAGGTTGATGCCACCAAGCCACCTCGGCCCAATGTCTCGCTGTGCTAGGGGCCCATAGCCGTTTTTTTGGCGCTGCTGGCGCTTGGGTCGACCGGTCCAGCGCTGCCGGCTAACGAGCTGTCGTGCAGGCCGTGTCGATTTGGCGCCGTGCCCTGGCCCGCGATAGGCTAGGATACCCAGTGTCTGGGTACTCAGGAGGGGCAGCGTGGAACAGATCAAGAAGCCGGCGGTCGCGAATTTTCTCTACGCCGCCGCGGCAGTTGTCGTTGTCGTCGCCGGATTGAAAGCGGCTGAGTCCATTGTTGTGCCGTTTCTGTTGTCACTGTTCGTTGCCATCATCAGCGCGCCGGCCCTGTTTTCGCTGCAGCGCCGTGGACTGCCCGCCGGTCTTTCGCTGCTCGCGGTATTGCTCGCAGTTGGGTTGGTAGCGGTCGTGTTGGCGTTGATAGTCGGCACATCAGTGAACCGCTTCGCGGCCGCAGTGCCCGAGTATCGCGCCCGCCTCGAGGAGGAAGTCTCGGCGCTGCTGCAGTGGCTGGAAGCATACGGGGTGGCGTTGCCGGTCGACTCGGTCCGCGAGGCGCTCAACCCAAGCGCGGCCATGCAGTTGGCATCCACGATGCTGACCGGGCTCAGCGGCGTGCTGACCAATGTCTTCTTCATCATACTCACCGTCATTTTCATCCTGCTCGAGGCCACAAGCTTCACCGATAAGCTACGCCGTATCATGGGGGGGTCCGCAGAAGCTATTCCCCATTTGTCAGAATTGTCAGACGACATCAATCGCTACATCGGCATGAAGACGCTGACGAGTCTGGCAACAGGCGTGCTGATTGCGCTTTGGTTGGCGATTATTGGTGTCGATTTCCCCGTGCTGTGGGGGCTATTGGCCTTCCTGCTGAACTTCGTGCCAACGATCGGTTCGATTATTGCCGCGGTGCCGGCGGTTCTACTGGCCTTCGTGCAAGCGGGCTTGGGACTGGCGGCGCTGGGCGCAGGCGGCTACTTGGTTGTCAACGTACTGATCGGCAACATCATTGAGCCCCGGGTGATGGGGCGTGGCTTGGGCCTGTCGCCACTGGTGGTATTCTTGTCGTTGGTGTTCTGGGGCTGGGTGCTCGGGCCGGTTGGCATGCTGTTGTCGATTCCGCTAACCATGGTGGTCAAGATTATGCTCGAGAATTCGGAGGAAACGCGATGGTTGGCGATCCTATTAGGACCGGCGGAGTCGGGGCCCGTCGACCAGGTGGCGGTGGCGGGTGGCGATAGGCCTTCGTCCTCAACCCAGGCAGGGTGAACTCGGCCGGGAAGTAGCGCTCCGCACGACGAGTATCCGTAGTATGCTCGGAGTACGGCCCATCCAAGACCAAGCCTCGGGAGGGAGATCGATGGGCCCTGCGCCGCTCGTCCGCGGGGAGACGAACGTGACGTTGTTGCTCCACTGCTGCGTCAGACGACCGAATACTCGGCTGATACCTTTGTGCCGACTCAGAGTCATTCCTAACATGTGCCTATGAGTGAATTCGCGCAACTTGTCTATGAGTCCATACGCAGGGCGAACGCGTCTGGACAGGCAGGGAGTTTGGCTCACCTTTATCTCTACAGTCTGAACCGGCTCAGCATGCCTGAAGCCGAGCTTGCCCTCGACCAGATCAAGCGATACGTTCTGCCGCAGATGGCGGTCGAGGACTTGTCCGGCGCGAGTGCGGGACCATCTGCGGTCTATCAGCCAGACGCTGCCATCCGCAGCTATGAGCGCTACGCTGCGGCCCACGACATATCGGCGGAGCTGGATGAGAGGGTTCTGCTCTGGTTGTTAGATGGTGATTTTGACGATGGGACACAGACCGAGTGTCGCAATACTTGTCTGACCTATGGGGTTACCCCGGCGTTGCTCGTGCGCCCGCAGCAGCAACAAGAACCGGATTTCGGTTTCGGAGAACAGGTCAATGAGCAGTGGGCATCGCGTCACGATGGCTACGATCTGGTTGGTCGCGATGAGACGCTGGAGCGGCACCTCGGGTTGTTATCGATCCTGATTCGCCAAGGCGAACACTATTTGCTGGAAGGACCTCCCGGCGTTGGCAAGACGGTATTTGCGCGTGAACTGGTACGTCGCGCCTATACGCGTTGGCAGGCGTCCGCCGACCCGGGTTTGGCCAACGTTCGCTTCCTGATCTGCTCGCCCAAGGATTTTCTTGGCACTGATGAGGAAAATCGTGCGCGTCTCGAAGCTCTGTTTTCTTATCTGCGCAGAAACGTTCACGTCGTGCCTGTTTTCGATGGTTTCGAGTTCTTCACCAATCCCGCATTGAACACGTACACGCATTTTCGATCCTTGTTCGGCGGCGTGCTCTCCAGCCGAGGCCGGACCTACATGTTAATAAGCCGCACTGCCAATTCCAGCGGCGCGGATTTGGTGAAACGGATCAAGGCAACGGCACTTGATCCGCTTCCCCAGGGCGCAACGCTGCAGGTTGTGAAGCAGCGCCTGAGCCGGCTGCGTGTCTCGGAAAGCCAGCAGCTGTGCTTTGACACGAGCGAGGACGAGTTCTGCAATACCCTGCTGCAGATCGCAGAGGAACGCTACCCGGGGCGGTTCTTCCCCGAGATTGCTATTCATCTCGCCGAGAGCGCAGTCGGGCGTTCCGTGCATCGTACCCTTTATGCAAAGGAGCCCCCCCTGTGGACGGTGAGCATCACGGACCTGTGGCAACACGTTGCCGAGGAGCAGGGCATTGGCACGGAAGTGCTGGGCAAGAACCCACGCGAGTTCTACGCTGGTGTGCGTGCCAAGCTGAGGCAGGAGGTCGTTGGCCAGGACCATGCGGTTGAGATTGTGTGCAGGTGGCTCGCCGCGCAGGCGAAGCGGCCGCCAAGCCGCGTTCCCCGCGGCCGGTTTCTGTTCGTGGGTCCGCCTGGCGTAGGCAAGACACAGCTTGGCAGGACGCTGGCGCGCGCGTTGGGCTTTGGCGAAGAAGCGTTTTTTCGATTCAACATGTCCGAGTACGGCACTGACGCGGCACGGACACGCTTCATGGGCGCCGACCCCGGCTATGTTGGCTTTAAGTCGACCCGAACCATATACGATATGGTGCGGTCGCGGCCCTCCTGCGTGGTGCTTCTCGATGAGATCGACCGTGCGCACTCATCTATTCAAGACATACTTTTGAGCATTCTCGAAGGAGAGGGGAAGGACGCGGAAGGTGCATCCGTGTACTTCTCGCAGGTGATTTTCATCATGACCACCAATTTAGGGCAGGACGCCGTGGCAGCGATGTACGACGACGCGCTGAGCAAGAGCGTACCGCGCCGCGGGCTCGCCGACGGGCTTACCGATGCGCGGCTGCGCGCCCTGCTACTTGAAGGCGTGCAGGACGATGCTGAGGCGGACATGAAACAGTATCTCGACGAGCAGATCCGCACGGCCAAGGACCGCTTCGCCCATTTCGGCAAAGGTGAATCGGGTACGAGTGAGTCAGGTCGCCTGGAAGCTATCGTGTCGTTCGTGCAGATGCGCGAGATGCAACAGCGTCTCGAGCGAGCCCGGCGCAACAGCTCCTTCGACCGCGCCTTCCTAGACCGAGTCGACGCTATCGTGCCATTCTTCCCGATCAAGGAAGGCGCTCTTCTGCGCAAAATTCTCGAGCTGCAATTGAAAACAGCGGGCTGGGACGACTGTCCGGAACTGGCGAAGATGTGGATTCTGCAAGAAGCTATGCGCGAGAAGGAATCCATCCGTCCGCTGCAGCGCCTTATTCAGCACTACTGGAGTATCCTTGAGCAGGACGAACGGCAAGCGACTGAGGGGCCGGTCAACGGCCAGCGTGGCACCGCCTCAGAGCAATAAGAGGTGCTCTAGTTCCGCGCAGCAACTGCCGGTCCATGAGCGCGTTGAAATACGCCTTCAGCTTCCGGCAATCACTGATCGTGCATGCGCGGCATCGTGCCCGCGATAGAATGCATCGAAGTCATCGGCCGCCAAGGGTCTGCTGAAGAAGAACCCCTGCGCGCTGTCGCAGTCGTGGTTGCGCAGGAATGCGAGCTGGTCCGCGGTTTCCACTCCCTCGGCGACGACGTTTTTGCGTAAGCTGGCAGCGAGCGCAATGATGGATGTCGCGATAGCCGCTGAATCCTGATCAGCTGGAAGATCGCGAATGAATGACTGATCGATCTTCAGTGTCGCGAACGGGAAACGTCGAAGATACGTCAGCGACGAATAGCCGGTGCCGAAGTCGTCGAGTGACAGCGTCACGCCAAGCGCATGCAGCGCACCGACAATCGTAGTTGCGTCGACACTCTCTTCCAATAGCAGGCTTTCCGTAATCTCCAACTCCAGACACTCAGGTGGGAGAGATGTCCTGCTCAATGTGTCGTGTACGCTGTCAACGAACCCCTGGCGCATGAACTGACGACTGGAGACGTTGACCGCCACACGCTCGAGGTTGATCCCTTGAGTTTGCCACTGCTGGACCTGGTGAGCGGCGGTGCTTAGCACCCACTGGCCGATGGCCTCGACGAGGCCCGTGTCTTCGGCTAGTTGGATGAATTGTCCCGGCGGTACCAGACCTCGGGTCGGATGTGGCCAGCGCAAGAGTGCTTCCGCGGCGGTAACTTCACCGGTGCGCAGATCGATCTGTGGTTGGTAGTGAAGGACAAACTCGCTACGTTCCAGCGCGTAGCGAAGATCGCGCTCCAGGCTGGCCCGTTCCATAGCCGCGATGTTCATCTGGTCCTCAAAGAACATGTGCCGGCTGCGACCAGCCTCCTTGGCACGATACATCGCCGTATCTGCATTTTTGAGCAGCTGTTCCGCGGACAGCCCATCATCAGGATAGACCGTGATACCGATACTTGCGCTGACAAATATTTCGTTGCTGCCAATAATGAATGCATCCGATAGCGCTTTGATAACCTGATCCGCCACCATGCTGGCCGAGCGCGGATGAGCCAGACGAGGCAATACAATCGTGAACTCATCCCCGCCGAGACGTGCCACCGTATCGGTCTGGCGCACGCAACCAAGTAAGCGCTGGGCAGTGTGTTGAAGAAGCGTGTCGCCGGCGGCATGGCCAAGCGTATCGTTGACGTTCTTGAACCGGTCAAGGTCTAGAAACAGTACGGCAACGAGATGGTTCTCGCGCCGAGCACGGGCTATCGCTTGTTCGACTCGATCGAACAGTAGCTGTCGGTTCGGCAGGCGAGTGAGGGGGTCATAGTGAGCCTGAGTGTAGAGTTGTTCTTCACGCTGACTGGCGGACCAGGCCACTGCGATTCTGTCTGCGAGCTCTCGCAATTGCGCCAACTCGTCCACCGGTGCTCCAGAGGCCATATACCCTAAACCTATGATGCCCGAGAGATGCTTGTCGACGATCACTGGTACGATGAGTGCGGTCGTTGCCCCGCATTCTGCTAAGGGTTGCAGAAAGGTCCGTTGATTACTGGCCAGCTCAGCAGTTTGTCCTTCAGGATGACTGAGCAGAACCCTGACGTCGTCGGTGGAAAGTGTGATGCGCTCGACCTCGTCTACTGAGTTTTTTTCACGCGTCATGCGGTAGATGCGCACGACCTGGCCAAGGTTACGCTCGGCAATAGCGGTGGTTGCGACATGTCCCGTTGTTGTGCTCAATATTCCCTTCAGGGCAGCGTCAACCACAAACTCGACATCAGATGTTGCGAGTATCAAACGGTCCATCTCCGACATCGTTGTCAGAGTGCGGAACTGTCGGCCCAGGCGTTGCATCATGGCATTGAACGACGTAGCCAGGTCCTCCAGCTCATCGCCGGACTTGATGACTACCTTGGTGTCAAAGTCCTTGTCGGCGATTCGGTGGGTCGCCTCGGTGAGCTGCTCGAGCGGAATCAACCTGCGCCTGATTTGCACAGAGCTCAGCAGCACAACGACAAGGATGGATAGGGCGATGGCCAAGGGGAACACTTGTTTGAAGCCGGCAATCGGCACCAGCACATCGGTCTCGTCGAGGAAGCTGACTATCGTCCAGCGTGCCCCAGGAAACCGACCCGTGATAAACAACTCCCAGTAGGCGCCGATGTGTCGGCTACCCTCATGGCTCCAATTCAGGGCTCCGGACGACGATTCGCTGAGCCTTTTCGCGACCTCTGTGGTCACCGATTGTGGAATTGGGCGCGAACAGAACAGCGGCCAATTTTCGTCAGACAAGACACAAAACTCCGCCATGATTGGGAAGACATCTTCACTGCCCCATAGGTAGGACGGATCAATGTCGGCGATTAGGGTCGCGGCTGAATCGTCTGGCAGGGTAACGGGCAGAGCCATGACAACTCGCGAGCGACCACCGCTGATCGACTGGTTGACGAGCAGCGGAGCGCTGGTCGTCGCCTGTTTAATGAGCCCGGGTTGTGCCGGTATATCTTGGAGTTCACCTACGATGGGCTCGATTGCACCGCTTGGCTGGAGTAAGCCAGCGGCGAGGGTCTGGCCGCGCAGCTCTTCGACCGACTGGCGCGTCGGTACTCTGGCGGACTCCACATACTCGGCAATGGCGCGCAGACGTGATTCCACCCCGAGCAAGCGTTCAAATACGTTCATGCCGTAGGATTTGGCAGCGTGACGCAGTTGTGCTTCGCTCTGCTGCGTGATCAGCACACTGACATAGCTAAAAGTAATCAGCGCGCTGGCAACAATCGGAACGAGCGCGGAGAAGACGAACAGTAGGAAGACGCGTCTGGCGAGGCGACTACGGAGTGTTCCGATCCACTTGGCCACGTCGCTATTCGCTAGTACCCGGTGGCGATGCCAACGTAGCCGCCGTCGTTGGCCCGCACAATGTCGTCATGGCTTGGTTCAGCGGTCAGCGGTGGTCTGCTTTCCCCGTCCTTGCCCATGCTGTAGAGGTCAAAATCGGTATTGAGTGGCACGAGGAACTTGTCTTTGCGTAGCGCGCCTTGGTTATTGGCCGTTTCGATGTTGAGATATTGGTACGGATTGCCCCAGGGATCGCGCATGTTGTCCATGCCGACCTCGGCGAGGGTCTCGGGAAAGCGGCCGTAGTCGGCCTTGAAATCTTCGACCACGGCGGCAATCGAACGAATATCGATGACTGCTGCGGCGGTCTGGGTAGTCTCGACATAGCCCCGGTAGAGGGGTACTGCAATCGCCGCCAACACAGCGATGATTGCCACGGCGACAACCAGCTCGAGCAGGGTGATACCGCGCTGCGGGCAGTTGCCCTGCCTGCACGCGCACCCGAGCGGATTTGGGGCGTTGGTCGCTTTCGGGCAGCGGTGCGCGGTGCGTGCTGCTTGAACTGAGACCGGCGGGGTAGCCACGGCCGGCGGTAGGATGGCGCGCAGGCTCCTGCTGCATTGCGTCACGCGACAGCGAGCCCACTTGGTGGAGCTGCGCCGCCGTTTTGCGGGTGCCACGAACTGTTTGCGTCTGCCTAGCTGCATCTCGTCTCGGTCAATCTACAACAGCGCGCTCGGCGGCAGTGGACAAGCGTTAGCCGGTAACCGCCTTGTCGAGCTCTTGCCAGGGACAGACCGGGTCGCCTGGCGCGGCTCTGAGGCGCACGGCATGGTAACGTTCTTCCCGCCCAAAGATAACATAGGCGGCCGAAACGAGCGGGTTCTTGAATCCGCTCGGTGTGACATGCTCGTCGTTGTGCTACGGAGAACGCGATCGTGGGACCCTCATGCGCGAGGCGGGCGCCAATCGTGACGTTTTGGGGAGCGGAGCGAGTGGCCAAGGTGCATGCACGGCCTGCGCGCCGAGTCGCGACGGCGGGCGGAAGCCCGCCAGTTGCGGCGTCGTCGTCGCGCAAAGCTCGATCTATGCTCCGGACCGCGCGGACCCGTCCCGGAGCAGGGTCGATGCAGAAGCCGGATTTGACGGCGCAATACACGTGTTCGGAGTCGTTCGGGCCGCGCGAAGAAGCGTCGGGCGCGCGAGACGGGAGCCGGAGGAGTCCCCAAAGGAGTCATCCAGAGCGACCCTGGTGCCTGAGCTGCAGCGGCAACACGGACAGGCACGGCACCTGCGGCAACGCGATCACATCGGATCGCGGCCGGCCATCATGCGCTTGCGCACGCATCCGCGAATCTGAGCTAGAATCGATTCTGTCGACGAGACGACGCGCTTTATGGGGAGACCGCAGTCACCGAGCCGCCGAGTTTGTCTAACGAATCCGTACCCGGACAGTCTGCATGCCCTCAGAGCGTTTCAAGCGATTTTCCAGCAGTCTTCAATTCAAAATCCCCACGGTTTTTGTTGTTTCTTTTCTGTTGATTCTGGCGTGCATCTTCGTGGTGTTCGCCACCATCGGCAAAAGCCTGCTGGAGAAGCAGGCCTACAAGCAAGTGCTGCTATCCGGTGAGAAGATTGTGTCGGAGCTGGGGCAGCGCGTTGCCCTGGCGGAATCGCTGGCTACAGCAATTGCCAACTTGGGGGAGAAGCTTCCGGCGGATACGAAGCTCAACAAGAGCCTGATAGAGCACGTGATGAACTATGAGGGGACAGAGACGTTCATTGCCGGTGGGGGATTGTGGCCAGCGCCCTATAAGTTCGATCCAGACATAGAACGTCGCAGTTTCTTCTGGGGGCGTGACGGCGCGGGCACACTGCGTTACTACGACGACTACAATAATCCAGACGGTCCAGGCTATCACCACGAAGAGTGGTACGTACCCGCCAAGCATCTGCGTGAGGGCGAGGCCTTCTGGTCAAAATCCTATATGGACCCGTACTCCTATCAACCGATGGTCACGGTGACAGTGCCGATGTATCGGGACCATGACTTCTATGGGGTATCCACGGTCGACCTCAAGCTCGAAGGTTTGCATGATTTCCTCAGCAATGTCTCGCGCACCTTCGGTGGCTATGCCTTTGCCGTCGATCGCAACGGCAAGTTCCTGTCCTTCCCAGATGAGAAGCTCACCAAGCAATACGGGGCTGACGCGCTAGGCTCACGCACCGAGGACTTCATTACCGCGGCCGAGTTGTCGAGCAAGAAGTCGCTTTTCGCGCCATTTTCGGGCGCCTTGCAGCAAACAATTGATGACCTTATTGCCGTAGCCCGAGAACTGCCCACATTCGATGCAGCGCTTGCGGCGCGTCTGGCCGAGGATAGTTATCAAATCGGTTACGGAGAGGCGGAGCTGATTGCCGCAGTATTGGCAGCGCAGCAAGCGGGCGAGGGGTTGCCGGAATCGCAGCCACGACAGTTGTTCATCGACAACGATATGCTGCTCAACGAAGCCGCTTTTGCGGCCGTGTTCGAAATGCCGCGCACGTTTTGGAAGATCGTCACGGTCATGCCATATAGCAGAGCGACCGTGGACTCCAATGTCATCTATCGAAATCTCATCGGCGCGATATTGGTCGCTATGTTTCTATCGTTGGTGGTCATGTTGTTCGTCGTGCGACGCATTCTCGTCAGACCGATTGCGGATATGTCACGGCAACTCAAAGTGCTCGCTCAGGATGTGGAATCGAGTGAGCGACCGTTGAGGCTCTCCGATACTGGGGAGCTGGGCAATCTGGCCTTCTGGTTCAACCAGCGCAGCCAGAAGCTTTTCCAGGTACAGCGTCAGCTGCGCCAAGCACAGGAGGAACTCGAGCAGCGTGTTCTGGAGCGCACTCAGGAGCTGCGGCGGGAAGTCGAAAAGCGCACGGTTGAGCAGGAGCTGCGCGAGGCCCGTGCGCACCGAATGGAACGCCAGCACGCGGCTATCGTGGACCTGTCGCTGCATGAGTCGCTGTTTCAGGGGCAAGTGGCGCAGGCGGCCCGGATAACTACTGAGACCGTGTCGGGGGTTCTCGACGTCGCCCGGGCCAGCATCTGGCTCCGCGACGAGGACACAGACTCGTTTCGCACGGTAGATCTTTATGAACGTGAGACGAACAGTCACAGCACTGGCGACCAGCTCAAAGTGGACGACCACCCGGCATACTTTGCCGCCTTGAGGACCCATCGTTCCATCGCAGTTCGCGATATGCACGATGACAGCCGCACCCGAGAGCTGCGCGACTATGCTACACGTTTCGAGATTGTGTCGTTGCTCGACAGTCCGATTCGTATCGGTGGTGAACTGCGCGGCGTAGTGTGTTTCGAGCACAGAGGCGATAGGCGCGAATGGCACGACGACGAGATCCGGTTCTCGGGTGAGATTGCCGACCAGTTCGTGCAAGTGCTGGCCACTGCTGAACGTCAGGATTCGGAGGAGCAGATTCGTCGCCTCGCCTTCTACGACCCGTTGACGGAGCTCGCCAACCGACGCCTGTTACATGAGGGGCTGAACCATGAGCTTGAAGTCGCGCGCAGGCGGGGCGTTTACGGCAGCCTCTTGTTCCTCGATTTGGACAACTTCAAGACACTCAATGACTCACTTGGTCACATCATTGGTGATGAGCTGCTCGTACAAGTGGCCAAGCGGTTGCGCATGACTCTGCGGGCGGAAGACACGGCCGCCCGACTTGGTGGGGACGAGTTCGTCGTGGTGTTGTCTGGAGAACATGAATCCAAACGACAGGCGATGGACCAGGCCCTCTCCGTGGCTCGGAAAGTGCAGGCCGCCATCGGTGAGCAATATCATCTGCAGGGCTACGAGCACGTTATAACAACCAGCATGGGCATTACCATTTTCCCAGAAGACCATGAAACAGCCGCGGATCTGTTGAAGCAAGCCGACGCCGCTATGTACCGAGCCAAAGAGGACGGCAGGAATACGATATCTTTCTACAACCCGGATATG
>Ga0209536_100002905_pt1 | contig 27758 bp, 29 predicted proteins | sample DeeMarSeWOR28_12_FD_187461 | JGI IMG/M metagenome (GOLD analysis project Ga0209536, IMG submission 187461) | Marine sediment microbial communities from White Oak River estuary, North Carolina - WOR-2-8_12 (SPAdes) (version 2) | ecosystem: Environmental > Aquatic > Marine > Intertidal zone >... | reverse complement strand
TAAAAACTGGTCATTTGTTAAAGGTGAGGCAGACGGCTTCCAATTGTTGTATGCAACTCCGTTAACAACAGCTCAGATGAATTCTATAGGAATGGATACTCTTCTTGTTGGTATTGAGGATGAAACAAGCGGTATGCCTGATGACTTTAGATTGGAACAAAATTATCCCAACCCATTCAATCCAACAACTACAATTAAGTTCTCCATCCCAGAAAATAGTTCTGTAGAATTAACCATCTACAATCAGTTGGGTGAATTAATTCAAACGCTGATTAATGAAGAAAAATCTACAGGCACTTACGAAGTTGAATTTAATGGACAGGATCTGGCTAGCGGTATTTACTTCTACCAGATAAAAGCTAATAATTTTGTTTCTACAAAGAAATTAGTGCTTTTGAAGTAAAAAACCGGATATTTTCAATTCTTAATAATGAAATGGGTGCCCTTTGTTAGCACCCATTTTTTTTCAAATTTTTACAAGCCAAGAAACTTTTTCCTGGTAATTATTACCGGTAGGGATTTATTGTAATACATATTACCAATAAAATATGCTTAAAGAGAGATACTTGACGACAAATCTGGTGGCACTAAACTTGAAAATTATTCGGCAAAATTAACTAATCAGCTAAAAAGGAGTAAATACTATTATGGGAATGACAGAACTTATTGTTATTGGTTTTCTGGCAATACTTGGTTTCTTAGCATTTAACAATTCAAGAAAGGTCTCTAAAGAAATTAAAAAGATGGGTGCAGGAAAATAAATTTTTAATTTGGAGAAAAAGAAAAGGCCGGTTTAATCATTAAGCCGGTCTTTTTTATTTTCTGGTAATTATTTTGCATTCTTCTTCCGCACTAATTATCAACACATCACAAATTTCTAAAAACAGGCCTGTTTCTACTACCCCGGGAAGCAGTAATAATTTGTTGTTAAGTTCAGCAGGCTTTTCAATTTTATTTAATTGAAGATCAATAATATAATGATTTCCATCAGTTACATAATTCCTGCCTTCTATCGTCCTGAATTTAGGTTTATATCCTAACGATAAAAGTTTATTAAAAGTATGATTAGCACCAAACTGTACAACTTCAAGGGGTAAAGGAAATCTTCCGAGAAACTCAACTCGTTTAGTCGAATCAACCACCCATATATTTTTTTTTGATGAAGATGCAACCAGTTTTTCATATAGTAAAGCTCCTCCACCTCCCTTTATTCCGTTCAGGTTTGGATCAACTTCATCAGCACCGTCAATTGTTAAATCAATTACATCAACATCATTAAAATTTAATACAGTTATTCCCAGAGACTCAGCAAAATTACTTGTAGTGTTGGAAGTCGAAACTGTTTTTACATTCAATCCATTTTTTATTTTTTCAGCTAAGCTCTCAATCATAAATTTTACAGTAGAACCGGTGCCAAGTCCGACCAACATTTCACTTTCAATAAACTCAACAGCTTTTTCTGCCGCTGCTTTTTTTTCCTTATTTAAATCTGATTTTTTCATTTCTGCGTTTCTCAATGTTTCTCTGAAATTGATTCTGTAAAATCGGTTTTCTTTTCATTTTAAACAAATGCTTTACTAATAGAGTATGCTTTATTTTATATCAGGTAATAATTGTGTTTCACATAATAATATTTGGTGATGACTTTTTTATTTTACATTACCAGCAGGTTAAGTGTAATTCTTGCTTATATTAATTAATTTACTAATCTAATAGTAAATATTTAAAGTGAATCTTGATGAAACGGAAAATAAAATTATTAAAATATCAGAGGAAGTTAAACGGATTATAAATGTTCACTAAAAAAATAAAATGTGTGAATCAAATAAATACTTCATTCATGCTACCAACATTCAAATATTAAACCAAATTACAATTCGTCTATAAAATTTTAAGGAGAATAAAATGCACCACTTTGATCCAAGTAAAGAAATACAAGACTACTTAATATTCGGAGAATATGGCGGTGTAAATCCGTCAATAACAGATTCATCAACATTTACATTTCTTAGTCCCCAAAAAATGGAAGAGCTTTTTGACCATGAAATTGAGGGCTGCTTTTTATATTCACGTCACTGGAATCCAACAAATAAATATCTTGCCGATGCGCTGGCACGGCTTGAAGACAGCGAAGCTGCAATTGTAACCTCGTCAGGAATGTCTGCAATTGCAACAACCATTTTTCAAATTTGTAGTGCGGGTGATGAAATAATTTCAAGCAGAACTATATATGGAGGCACGTATGCGTTTTTTAAAAACTTTCTACCAAAGTTGGGAATTACTGCTAAGTTTGTAAACATCCAGGATTTAGAAGAGGTTAAAAATGCGGTTAGTAATAAAACAAAAATAATTTACTGTGAAAGTATAAGTAATCCATTGCTCGAAGTTGCTGATATTCCGAATCTGAGTGATATAGCAAACACAAATAGACTAAAGCTTATTGTTGATAATACATTCAGCCCTATTTCTATTACACCACTTCAGCTAGGAGCTCATATTGTTATCCATAGTCTAACTAAATTTATTAATGGAACCAGTGATTGTGTTGCCGGTTGTGTTTGCTCTACACGTGATTTTATTGCTGAGCTTATGGATATAAACTCAGGCGCTGCAATGCTGCTTGGACCTGTGCTGGATAGTTATAGGGCCGCAAGTATTCTTAAAAATTTACATACGCTTCATATTAGAATTAAAAAGCATAGTGAAAACGCACTATTTTTGGCAGAGGAACTAAAGAAACTTGGCTGTGAAGTATTCTATCCGGGTTTACACAATCATAATGGACACAACCTCATGAATGAATTGATGAATGAAGGTTTTGGTTACGGCGGAATGATTGCGGTTGATGCAGGAAATATAGAAACAGCAGATAAATTTATGGCAAAAATGCAGGATGAAAAAGTTGGCTATCTTGCTGTGAGTCTAGGCTACTTTAAAACATTGTTCAGTTCACCCGGTCACAGTACCTCGTCCGAAATCCCTGAAGAAGAACAGAAAGCAATGGGATTAAGTGAAGGACTTGTAAGAATATCAATTGGTTTGGATAACAATATTAAAGAGACTTTTGAAAGAGTAAAAAAATGTTTAATCGAAGTTGGATTATGTAAATAATTCTCAAGTACTTATCTGCATTTTAAAGCGAATAGTATTTAACACTTTCAACGATAACATAACCATGGAATAAATTATTCATCTCCATTTGAAGCTCTGTTTATGAAAGTATTAAGCCTGTTTTAAATACTTCTGTAAGTCTGTTAATTAATTACTAATTTTAAGTTGTAAATCCTGAAAGCAAAAATTAGTTTAAATCAGCTAATGAATAAAACTGTAAAAAAAATAGGAATAATTCTTCTAGTCATAATAATTCTGCCGGTTATTCTTCTTACCTTTAACGAATTAAACACATTAAGTGATAATGAAAAAGTTCTTGAGGAAATTTATGCAGATCAGCTTGAAGCGGTTCTTTTTTCTGTGAATCAATATTCGGAAGATGTTGTTAGCAGCTGGGCAACCCAAATTGATATTTTACTGGAAAAACTTGAGCACAGCGAGAAGTATAAGTCTGTAGAAATGATTGATAGCTTCTTCAATAATTATCCCTCTCTGATTATGATTATGCTTGCTGATAGTTTAAAAGATGAAAGCTTAATATTTATTAATGCTTCCGGAACTAATTACGATAAGAATAAATTGAACTATGAATACCGAAACATTTTATCCGGGAGCGATAAAATTATTCAGCGTTTAATTACTTATAAAAGAGGTAAGTACAGAAAAATTGAAACTATGAAAAGTGATTCTCTGCCTGATACTGAGTTACTTGTTTATATTAATGAAGCACCCGAAAGAAGTGAACTGCGGGGCATCATCCTCGATCCGCAAATGTTCATTTACAGGATACTCTCTCCAAAAATACAGGAAGTTGCTCAGGATGAGTTTGTTATTTCAATTTTCAACCGTGAAAATAATTATCAGTTTAATTCATCAAAAGATTCCCAGCTCAGGGACATTCAACAGGAAAGAAATCTTTGGATATTTCCGGAATATAAAGTGGGGATTACCATAAAAGGAAAAATTATTGAAGAGGTTGTAAGAGAGAGAGCTGTTACGAATATAATTATGATTTCACTATTAGCGCTCATTTTAGTACTGGGCGTTTGGATTGTTTACAGAAATATTAAAAGGGAAGTGGAATTAGCACAGATAAAATCTGATTTTGTTTCAAGCGTATCACATGAACTGAGAACACCACTTGCATTGATAAGTATGTTTTCAGAAACCCTGGAAATGAACAGGGTAAAATCGGATGAGAAAAGGCAGGAGTATTATTCCATAATCAGTCAGGAAGCTAATCGTTTAGGTCGAATAGTTAATACGATATTGAATTTTTCAAAAATGGAAGCTGGCAAAAGAAAATTTATTTTTGAAGAAAAAGATTTGAACGAAATTGTTAAACAGATCTTTGGCAATTATACATTTCACTTGAAGAATAAAAACTTTCAATTCAATTTTTCTCCTGATGAAAACCTCCCCAAATTAATAATTGATGAAGAAGCTGCATCAGAAGCTATAATAAACTTAATTGATAATGCTGTTAAGTACAGCAATGATAACAAAGAAATAAAAATAAAAACGGGAACTGAGTATAACTTCGCATACGTGGAGGTTTCTGATAAAGGAATAGGCATTTCATCTGAAGATCAAAATAAAATATTTGATAAGTTTTTTAGGGTATCAACCGGGCTGGTGCATAATGCCAAAGGAACCGGACTTGGTTTAACTCTTGTTAAACATATAATGGAAGCACACAATGGTAAGATAGGGTTGAAAAGCAGATTGGGTGAAGGCAGTACCTTTATATTACTTTTTCCAATTAAAATAAATACTTAGGAATCCTAACATGCATAAAATATTAATTGTTGAAGATGAACCAAATATGAGAATGGGAATAAAAGATAATCTTGAATTTGAAGGTTATCAGGTGGACGTTGCTGATAACGGCAGAGATGGATTGGATAAAATCAGAACCAATCAGTATAACCTTGTTTTATTAGATGTAATGCTTCCCAAAATTTCGGGCTTTGATGTTTGTAAAACTGTCAGGCAGGAGGGAAATAAAGTCCCGATTATTTTACTGACTGCAAAGGGTGAGGAAATTGATAAGATATTGGGCCTTGAACTCGGTGCTGATGATTATGTAACCAAACCCTTCAGTCTGCGAGAATTGCTGGCACGAATAAAAGCTGTACTTCGCAGGGCTGCAGATATAAATGTTGATCATTCTGAAGTGAAAATTGGAAAATTAAAAATTGATTTTTCCGGTTATAAAGCGAGTGAAAATAAAAATCCCGTTCAATTCTCTCACAAAGAATTTGAATTGCTGCACTATTTGTGGATTAAAAAGAACAGCACAGTCAGCCGGGATGAATTACTGTCGAACATCTGGGGATACGACGAGAATCCTACAACCAGAACTGTTGATAACTTTATTTTGAAGCTACGTCAAAAAATTGAAACTGATCCGAATCATCCGCAAATTATATTAACTGTACACGGTATTGGATATAAGCTTATTTACTGATTTTAGATAGAAACTAATTGAAAATCCGTGCTATTATTCCATGACATCTTTTTACATTTCTTTACCTGACTATGACACAAGTGACACTTGCCTTCGATAGATTTTGAATAGAAATTATAACAACTATTTATCGAAAGGAGTTAAGAAATGAAACTACAAGAATTAACACAAAGCAGGTTATTGAGTTTTTTCATCGTACTGAATTTACTAATATTTGTAGGTTCACTTCATGCACAGAATAATTCAATAAATGATATTTCTTCAAATAAATATGCACTTCAGAATTTATTAGCAGGTATAAAATCAGATAATGAAGGTGTACAAAGGAGCAGCATATACTTTGCCGGCAAATATAGAATAGCAGAATCGGAGTCTGCATTAATAGAACAATTAAATACAGAAGAAAATCCAAGTACAAGAATATTGATTGCATTGGTTCTTTATGAATTGGGAAGTATGAAAGGACTGGAAGCAATAAGAGAACTAGCCCGGAACGACAAGGATTTAAAAGTGAGAAGAATGAGCACCCATATTTATAATGAGTATTTAACCAATGATTTTAATTCATCATTTTCTCTAAATAAATAATATTATAACACTGATTACCTAATCAACCATGGAGTTATTTTTCGTTATGAATTCTTATCTTATAATTGTGGTAGAGAAAAATAATTCTAAATAGAGCATTGTGAATGAAAACTAAAACATCCTTTATACAGTTTTTCATAATTATTTTATGGTCTTTCATCGTTGGCTGCAATACTGTAGAAGATAAGATTCGGGATGATAATCAGGTATTAGATTTATCAGGAAAGTGGAAATTTTCAATTGGTGATGATTCACTCTGGGCTTCACCGGATTATAACGATTGGAATTGGGAAGAAATTAAAGTTCCTTCATCATGGGAAAATGAAGGTTTTCATGGATACAACGGTTTTGCATGGTACAGAAAATCATTTGAATTACCTGCTGAATATTCCAAATCAAATTTGTATTTACACCTGGGTTTTATTGATGATGTTGATGAAACATATCTGAACGGAAATCTTGTTGGATTATCAGGCGGTTTCCCACCTCATTTTCTTACTGCATTTAATGCCTCACGTAAATATTTTTTACCAAAACAGTTTCTTAATGATGGAAAAAACTTAATAGCAGTAAGGATCTACGACGCACAATTGGAAGGTGGCATCGTAAATGGTAAAATAGAAATTTATAAATCGGAGGGAAAAGGTGAGACATTAACAGAATTAATACCCGATGTTAATCTGCCAAAAATGTGGAAGTTTAATACAGGTGATAGCACTGAATGGAAAGAAGAAGAATATGATGATTCCGGGTGGCACAATATTTTTGTACCCGCATTCTGGGATGCGCAGGGTTATAAAAATTACGATGGATTTGCCTGGTATCGAACTACATTTTATTTACCGGAAGAATATAATGAAGAAAAGTTTGTGCTTATGCTGGGAAAGATAGACGACATTGATCAAACCTTTGTAAACGGTAAACTCGTTGGGTCCATTGGTGATTGGAAATTTAATGATAAGCCGGATCACTTTAATCAGAGCAGCGAATGGGAATCTTTCCGCAGCTATTTCATTTCTGATAACATACTTAAACCGGGAGAGTACAACACAATAGCTGTTAGAGTATATGATGGCTATCTTGACGGAGGAATTTATGAGGGACCTATCGGATTAATCACTCAGGAAAAATACAGGGAATTCTGGAAAACAAGGAAGGAACTATATCAAAGTATTCAGAATAGTTTGGATTGATCGTTGAATGTTTTGCAGTAAGATCTGGTGATTACCAGGAATACAACTATTATAATTGAAGATCCAAATAACACATCACTCGCATAATGTGCACCTATGACTACCCTGCTTAAACTTACTGCTAATCCCCAGGAAATAATTATAAAATGAAGAAGGATTTTAATGCTTTTACTTTTGTTAACAACAAGAAGTAGAAGTGGAAGTATCATCCATGCCATTGCAGCGTGTCCTGAAGGAAAAGATTGATTTCCATTTATTCCGTTTGGAAAAAACCACGGTGTAAAGTTAGAGTATAGTGTATCAAGATCTCTAAATCTAACTCTTCCCCAAAGATGTTTAACTGGTTGAACAATAAATAGATAACCGAATAATCCAAGTAATATAGATACTTTAGAGTATGTTTTTATCTGATCGGTATAATTAAGTTTTTTTAATCTGGAATAGACGAGTAAGTTGAGTACAAAAAAAATCAGATAAATATACAACTTGTACTCATTAACAATATCATAATTGCCTGTTATTCCATGATAGACTATAATTGATATACGTCTTGATAAATAAACTGCTGCAATAAAAATAAAGACGGAGAACGAATAGTATTTTAACTTATTATCTGATTTGTAAGAAGTAATGAAGATAACAGCTCCGGAATAAAGAACAAGAATTCCCGGGATTTCACCAAAATCTTCTAAAAAGATCGCCCACCCTGAACTTTGATTAACAAGAGATATTGAGATTTGAAGATCAGTAAAAGCAAAGTAAGCCGATAGTGTTGCCCAAATAAGTACTAAATAATTAATTAAGATATTTGTGGTCTGTTTGTTCAAATTTCTGTCTGTTTTTAATTCTTAAAGATATTTCACCCGGAGCATTTATCAAAACAAAAATCACTTTGAAATCTATTATTTAAAAATCTACTAAACCCAAATTTTATAAATTGATTCCAAAACAAAATTTTCTCTTCTTTGTCTAACCTTTATACTGTTAAGATTAGTGTTTGAATTAAACTTGTAAAAGCATTGGCTATAAGAAAAAAACACATTTGCTTTGAAAGTAAACTGCAATTACTTGTCTCGATATTAATCCACGGGCTAGCTTTTTTGATCTTTATACTATTTGAGTTCAGATTCATTATGACTAAAGAACCTGTCTATTTGGAAATAATTTTCGATGAGGTTACCCTTAAAAATCCAAAAGAAGAAATTGAATCCGGGCAAAAGAAAATTAAAAAAACAATTTCGCAAAATATTAATAAAATAACTAGCACAGATACTCTTGTAAATAATGATAATTTTGTTGAAGAAGCAAACGATACCAAACTTTCTGAATCAGAATACGTTTTTAAAGAGCCAAGTGAAAAAGAAAAAAGGCGAGTGTACTTAAAATATGCAAGAACACTTCTTGACTCATTCCTAATAACTCATCCGGAATACAGCAGTTTGATTCTGAAACAACAAGCTAAAGAACTGGCCGAAAATAAATTTTCCCGACTAAATTTAGAGGATAAAATAGCTCAAGAAATTTATCTGTACCTTAAAGAAAGATATCCTGAGGGATCTGAACATGAAATTAATAAATATGCTGGTCAGGGTATACAAATACCGATAGGGGATTTAATAGACTTAATAAAAGATCTTTTTTTTGATAAACGGGTTGACTCGTATATAAATCTATCGTATATTTACGATGAACGATAAGAGAAATTAAAATGGCATTATCAAAAACGGAAGAGTTTAATAAAACCGATATTGAATTAGCTGAAATAGCTAAAGCACTATCTCATCCGGCAAGAATAAAAATACTTAAAATTCTACATGATCTTAACTCATGCATGGTGGGGAGTATTGTTGATTTGCTTCCGCTTTCTCAATCAACCGTATCACAACATTTGAAGGAGCTAAAAAGAGTGGGATTAATTAAGGGTGAAATTGAAGGACCTAAAATTTGTTACTGTATTAATTCCGAGGTGTTAGAAAATGCTAAAGAAGAATTAAATAAATTATTTTCACAAGTTTGTAAATGTTAAAGAAAGGAAAACAAAATGCCGACTAATCAAGAAATCAAACAAATTGTAAAAGAAAAGTACGGAGAGATTGCAGAAAAAAGTTCCTCATGTTGTGGTCCTACAAGCAAAGTTGTTGATTATACAATTATGCAGGATGATTATACTAACCTAAAGGGTTACGTGGCTGATGCCGACTTAGGCCTGGGTTGCGGATTGCCAACTGAAATTGCAGGTATAGAAGAAGGCAATACTGTAGTTGATCTTGGGTCAGGGGCAGGAAATGATGTTTTTGTTTCCAGAGCTTTAGTTGGTGAGTCAGGAAAAGTCATCGGGCTTGATTTTACACAGGAAATGATTGACAAGGCAAACAACAATAACCAGAAGCTTGGGTATGAAAATGTTGAGTTCCATCTTGGCGAGATTGAAAAAATGCCTCTGGAAAATGATATTGCAGATGTTGTGGTTAGTAATTGCGTTCTCAATCTTGTCCCGGATAAGGAAAAAGCATTTTCAGAAATGTATCGCATCATTAAACCCGGAGGACATTTCTGTGTTTCAGATATTGTTCTGAAGGGTGAATTGCCGGAAGGACTTCAAAAATCTGCAGCCATGTATGCAGGTTGTGTTTCAGGCGCTATTCAGCTGGAAGAGTACCTGGGAAAACTTGCCGAAACAGGTTTTAAAAATGTTGAAGTAAAAAAGACTAAAGTAATTGAGCTTCCCGATAATATTCTAAAAAATTATCTAAGTGACGAAGAAATGAATATCTTTAAAAAGAATAGAATCGGAATCTTCAGCATTACCGTTGTTGGTTATAAAAGTTAATCTTTAACTACTAAGGTACTTAGGGCACTGAGAATCACTAAGTGAAACCAAGTGCTCAAAGTGTTAGAATAAAATTATCAGTATGGAAAAAAGAATATTAATTTTATGTACAGGTAATTCCTGTCGCAGCCAGATAGCAGAAGGTTTCTTAAAATCATTTGATAGAGAACTTGAAGTATTTTCTGCCGGGACAATACCTGCCGATAAAGTAAATCCTAATTCAGTTATAGTTATGGATGAAGTTGGTATTGATATCGGCTCACAGTTTCCTCAGGATGTGAATGAATTTGTTGATCAATCTTTTGATTATGTCATAACTGTTTGCGATAATGCTAAAGAAGTTTGTCCTGTGTTTACAGGAGATGTTAAACATCAACTTCATATTCCATTTGATGATCCTGCAGATGCAACAGGAACAGCGGAAGAAGTTCTTGCAGTATACAGGAGAGTTAGGGATGAAATAAAAGGGAAGTTTGCTCAATTCTATAAAGAGATAACCGAAAATCAGTAAATAAATTATAACTCTGTGTGCTTCGCGTAAATCTTTGCGTTCCTCTGCGGTTAAGAAAATTTTTAACCGCAAAGTACGAAGAGAAGACGCAGAGTTAGCTAAAACAAATATTTTCAATATGAAAAAAAGACTGAAATTTTTAGACCGCTATTTAACCCTCTGGATATTTCTTGCAATGTTCGTTGGCGTGTTTTCCGGCTATCTTTTTCCTGGAATTACTGATTTCTGGAATCAGTTTCAATCAGGTACAACAAACATTCCCATTGCAATTGGCTTAATCCTTATGATGTATCCTCCACTTGCAAAAGTAAAGTATGAAGAGCTTGGGGATGTTTTCAGGGATGTAAAAGTTCTTTCGCTTTCTCTGGTGCTAAACTGGATTATCGGACCAATACTAATGTTTTTACTTGCCATTATTTTTCTGCAAGATTACCCGGAATATATGGCAGGTGTAATTATAATTGGACTTGCCCGTTGTATTGCAATGGTAATTGTGTGGAATGATCTGGCAAAAGGGAGCAGGGAATATGCAGCAGGACTGGTTGCCCTAAACTCAATTTTCCAGGTACTTTTCTTTTCTGTTTATGCATACGTCTTTCTCGCCGTAATACCAGGTTGGCTGGGGATTCAAACTTTTACTGTGGATATAACTATAGGACAGATTGCAGAAAGTGTTCTCATTTATCTTGGAATACCTTTCTTTAGCGGAATGATTACTCGTCTTGTTCTTCTTAAATTAAAAGGCAAAGACTGGTATGAAAGAAAATTTATTCCTAAGATCAGTCCAATTACACTAATAGCATTACTCTTTACGATAATTGTAATGTTTTCATTAAAGGGCGAATATATAGTTAAGATTCCGCTTGATGTCGTTAGAGTAGCAATTCCACTTGTTCTTTATTTTCTGATAATGTTTTTTGTTTCGTTTTATCTCGGGAAAAAAATAAAGACAGATTATGCTAAAACTACTTCACTGTCATTTACTGCTGCAAGTAATAACTTCGAGCTGGCTATCGCAGTTGCAATCGCAGTATTTGGAATAAATTCAGGTGAAGCATTCGCCGCGGTTATTGGTCCGCTGGTTGAGGTCCCGGTCCTGATAGCATTGGTTAATGTTGCTTTCTGGTTTAGGAAAAGATATTTTCAAACAAACGTTCACTTAAATAACCTTAGCTCATAGTTCAGTGTCATGAATTCCTATTAATAATAATTTATAACTCTGTAATTTCATTTCTAAATTGTATCTTGCTTTATGTCATTTGAAATTGAATTAATAAACGAAAAAATTATTAAAATAAAAGATGATCAAACAATTCTTGCGGCATCTTTAGAAGCAGACATTCCGCATTATCATGCCTGCGGCGGGAAAGCAAGATGTTCAACCTGCAGAGTAGTCGTTCAGGAAGGTGGGGAATACCTTTCTCTTCCTAACAAAGCGGAGCTAAAGTTAAGAAGCGAAAAGAAATTTCCTGAAAATGTTCGACTTGCCTGCCAAACAAAAGTTATCGGTAAGTATGTTAAAATGCAGAGAATAATAAAAGATGAAACAGACCTTAATCTTTATGTCTACGGCAGCGACTGCGGGAATATCCAAACAGTGGGTGATGAAAAAGCGATGGCACTTTTCTTTTTGGATATAAGAAACTTCACTCCCTTTATTGAACAGCATCTTCCGTTCGATGTTATACATATAATAAGAAGATTAAACATTATGTTTAATGATGCAATCGTTGAGCATAAAGGAAAAATAATTGAGTATGCCGGCGACGGATTTTATGCGGTGTTCGGTTTTGATGAACCAATTAATGAAGCGGTTAACAACGCTTATACTGCAGGCAAACAAATTCTTGAATCACTTGCCGGGCTAAATGAAAACTACATAATAAAATACTTTGATCATAAAATTGACATTGGTATCGGTTTACACTCAGGAAAGGTTATTGTAGGTAAAACCGGGGTTAAAGAATATCATCCGTATACGGTAATGGGTTTCCCTGTAAATGTTGCAGCAAGACTAGAGGCTGCTACAAAAGAACTTAATAATGATTTTATCATATCCGATTATGCATATAAATTTTTGAATCAAACCAATAACGCACAACAAAAACAGATAAAACTAAAAGGAATAACCGAACCTTTTCAAGTTAGGTTGATAGGGAGGAGTTATAACTATTAACCAGGAATCTGCCCCTGCATTAACCGGGTCACACAAATCAACACTAATGCTTCCCATTCACCACTAGTTCTGCATCTTTACACTGCTCACACTCAAACTGTAAAGTAACGTGATTTATACCAAATTTTGTCTTCAACAATTTTTCAATCTCTTCTCCAAGCTTGTTACTTTTACTAATCATCATATCCAGCACATCAATATGTGCTTCAAGGTGAACATCATTCTCGCCTACCATCCATATATGAACGTGGTGAATGTTTTCCACTTCATCCAATTCTTCTACTGTAGATTGTATATCGTTAATAGAAATGCCGGAAGGAGCTCCTTCCATCAATACGTGCATTGCTTCAAATAAAATCTTAAAGCTCTCCCATGTTATATAGACAGAGATTAATATTGTGAGTACGGGATCAATCCAGTAGATGTTCCAAAATACTATTGCTAGTCCGCCTGTTATTACTGCCACTGATGATACAGCATCACTAAGAAGATGAAAGTAAGACGACCTTATATTCATGCTTGTCTTCGCATCGCGCTTTAGTAATAATGTTCCGGCTATATTTGCCGCTAACCCGATAGACGCAACAATAGTCATCAAACTACCTTTAATCGGCTCCGGATACTGGAACCGCAACACTGCCTGGTAAATAAGGTAAACGGAAATTGCTACTAACACTGATGAGTTAATTACAGCTGCTAATATTTCAGCACGCTTATAACCAAAAGTATGCCTTGGTGAATTGTCTCTTCTTTTAAGTTTTATAGCTATATAGCTTATTATAACCGAAACTGCATCACTTAAATTATGAAGGGCATCCGAAATTAATGCAAGACTTCCGGATATTATACCCCCGATGATTTCCGCAACAGTGATGAAAACATTTAAGATCACCGTTATTAGAAGTCGTATCCCCGTGGATGAATGTGAGTGTTTGTGAGACATCAAAATAATATTACAAATATTTTGCCATCAAATATAATAAGTAAATGGATTATGATTCTATGAAATTAGGCTATTACGAAATTTTAGAATATCAATAACAACTAATTTGGGTATATTTAACTTTATAAGTAAAAATAGTTGGATTTATGATTCTTGATGTATTAAAACATGCAATATTAATAACCAGCTTCATATTTGTGATGATGCTTTTAATAGAGTACATCAATGTGCAAACTCACGGAAGCTGGCAGAATAAATTAAAGAAAACTAAATTCGGGCAATATGCACTAGGAGTTTTTCTGGGTGCGATTCCGGGTTGCCTTGGTGCTTTTACAGTAGTTTCCTTATACTCGCATGGCGTTGTTAGCTTTGGAGCTCTTGTTGCAACAATGATTGCGACAAGTGGTGATGAATCCTATGTTATGCTTTCTCTGTTCCCGCTAAAGGCAATCCTGCTTATTGCTATAATATCGGCTATTGGATTTTTAGTTGGGTATTTAACAGACAAATTTTATAAAAACCAGGAAAAGTTAATAGAGAAAATTGTGCACCCATTACAACTTCACGAGGAAGAACTTGTTGATCAGCATCCAAAAGGATACATCTTAAAACAATTAAAAAAAATAACTATAGAAAGAGTTTTATTATTAAGCATTTTAAGTTTATTTCTTACGTTAATATTATTAGGTACGATTGAGCCCTATGAATGGAACTGGGTTAGAATAACTTTATTAGCAGGGACTCTGTTTGCTTTGTTTGTTGTAATTACTGTTCCCGATCATTTTTTAGAAAAACATCTCTGGGAACATGTTTTGAAACGACATTTACTTAGAATATTTCTATGGACGTTTGGTGCCTTGTTAGTTATCCATATTCTCGGAAATTATATTGATGTGGAAGCGTGGATTCAAACCAATATGTATATCGTTCTGATAATTGCTGTACTATTAGGTATAATTCCGGAATCAGGACCCCACCTGGTTTTTGTTACTTTGTTTGCAAGCGGTACAATTCCATTCGGAATATTACTGGCAAGTTCTATAGCTCAGGATGGACATGGCGCTCTTCCTCTGCTTGCTGTTTCTAACAGAGCATTTATAACTTTAAAAGTTATAAATATTATAGTTGCCTTTGCAGTGGGTTTTACAGTACTTCTGCTTGGATTTTAATTGGTATGGACTTAGAATTAAAAAGCGGAATAAGTAACATTATAAATCTAAGTTTACTATTTAATCCTTATAAACTTATATGACAATGGTTTCCTTTTTAAATGAAAAGCCAAAAGATTCCATCTCACTTAATATTGGTTCGTACATCTCTTTTGTTGAGGGTATGCATACACCTTTGGTTGTAATCTTCCCTTCCAAAATTAGCTTTGCAGCAATGGCCGGCGGCAAGGAAACAGCTCGTGCCATAGCAGAATCACCATAAGGAATACCCTCATTCAGCATGCTGGAAATTCGTTTTTCTTTTCTATCAGGAAATTCAACAATCATTTCGTTGTGAACGATTATCATATCTTTTTCATATGATTCGTACGCCATTTTTTTCAGCATAAGGTCCACAAGTAAATTCGAATTTGTTCCTCTGTTTATTGAAATCTGAACATCATCAAATATTCCGAGCCAATCCATTTTTTTAACAAAATCATCATTAACATCCATTCCCATTGATTTTGCGAATTTAATTTTTATATCTTCTGTATTGGAAGAACCAATGAGTTTGGCAATAAATTGGCTGTATGTTGTATTCTCAAAATTATTTTCCCGGGTGTTTTCAATCAATTTTATTTTTAAGAGATGTATCATTGTGTTGCAATAACCCATATATCGCAGTAATCCTTTGTAGATGGAAATATCTTTATCCAATCCGAATTCCTTTATATAACGTGTGCTGTCGTTGCTGGGATAAGTTTCAAATGTTCCAATCCCATGAACATCAACTATTCTATGATGTTCAAATTTTGCGGGTGCTTCTATAACTTTTCCATGTACCTGGTAAGTAGCAGGTGATACTGCTGAACGCATAAGACCATTTGGATCCCACGAGAATTTATAACCCCAAGGATTGCGATTATATTCGAAGGAAGGAAGACCAGCACCATAGGAATCAATTTTTGTGATTTTCCCGTCCGCAGAGTGCACTTCATCAATCATTTGTTTTAAACCCATGTTGTCGAGTCCCGGGTCTTCACCAAGCTCTGTAAGAATAAGAGTCTCTTGTTTTTTTGCTTCTTCATCGAAACATTCAATCCCAGGATGTTTAAAATCAGTTGTTATCATTGGGGTTTTGTCTTTAAGACATAGTTCGGCAACTACAGGGTGACACGATCGGGGTATCATCACAATTACAATTTCAACTTCCCTTACAATTTTTTCCAGGGCATCAACCTGATCGATTGTCCAGCTAACCGGCGTACCAAGGTGTCTTCCTGCAATTATTTTTTCTGCTTTCGAAACGGTACGCGTTGCAACAATAACTTCAAATTTACAGGTGTCAATAAAATAATCAATCATTGGTTTTACAACATAACCTGCACCTAAAACTGCTACTTTCCCCATTGTTAATCCTTTCATTTTAATTAATTAAGTTTAATTGATTTATAAGCTGCTGCTAAACACGATACTACAGTTATTAATATGAATAAGCAATTATTGAATTATAGTTTAACCTCAAAAAATAAGAGCCTATAGATTTTTTGACACTCTGATCTGAGATAATTTTCTGTTAAGTAAAAGTCATGCTTTAACGTATTGATTGATACCCGTTAGTAACTCCGTCCCCTGATAACACAATTTGCCAAAGCTGGTTTCTTCTTGCTCTAAATGTTCCTGCTAGGAATAATAAATAATACTTCCACATCCTGTAGAATCGTTCGTTGTATTTGTCTTTTATTTTATCATAATTTTTTTCAAAATTACTAAACCAGGCGAGCAAAGTTTTATCGTAATCAGCTCCGAAGTTATGCCAATCTTCCATTATAAATAAGTTTTCAATTGCTTTGCCTAATTGTGCTATAGATGGCAGCATCCCATCAGGGAAAATATATTTGTTCATCCAGGGATCAGCAGCTTTTTCTGATATTTTGTTTCCGATAGTGTGCAAAAGGAATAGTCCGTTATCCTTTAAGCATTTATTAGCCACTTCGCAATATGTCCTATAGTTTTTATAGCCGACATGTTCTATCATACCTACCGAGATAATGTGGTCGAATTTTTCATTAATATCTCTATAGTCCAGGAGACGGAATTCTACAGGAAGACCTTTACATAGCTCCTTACCAAGAACAATCTGTTCCTTCGAGACTGTAACACCTACAACGTTTACATCGTATTTTTCAGCAGCATATTTACCAAAAGCTCCCCATCCGCATCCGATATCCAGAACACGCATGCCGGTTTTCAGGTTAATTTTTTTGCAAATCAGATCGAGTTTATTTTCCTGTGCTTCATCCAGCGAATTAGCATTTTTCCAGTATGCACAGCTATAGTTCATTCTTTTATCGAGCATATTTTGGAAAAGATCATTCCCGAGGTCGTAATGTTTTTCACCAATATTAAAAGCTCTTTGGGAAGATTGAAGATTTATAATCCTTGCCAAAAGAATATGGTATGTTATGGAAAAATTCCGTTTTGCTTTTTCATCCAGTTTTGCAAGTAGAACTTTGCACATCATTTCATCTATTTGTTCGCAATCCCACCATCCGTCCATATATGATTCACCTATACCAAGCTCAACCTTTGCTAATGCGCGTTTATAGAATTCTTTGTTATGAACCTGAATGTCCCAAGGATTGTTCCCGTTTACTTCGATACCAGCAAGAGCAAAAATTTCCCTCACAGTTTTTTCAAATTTATTTGAACTCATTGTCTACCTCCCTAAATAACGCAACATTATTTAACCGAAATTCAACGATGAATCAAGTTTTGAAAATTAAACGGTAGCACCTCCGCAACTTGAACCAGCACCTGCCGTACATCCGTAACAATGCTGACCCGTTACAATCCGCCTGTTTTTAATCAGCGAAATATTAAAATCTCTTATATGTGATGGTGCACCGTGATCCATATTCATTTCAAGCATCTGGTTGAAATCACAATCGAACAATTGCCCGTCCCAGCCGATTGATATCATCGATCTGCACATTACATTTGAAGCCGCAACAGGGTTAAAAGAATCCACAAGCTTTTGCATATAAGCATCATAGTTTCCTGACTGAACCAGGTAATCTAAAAAACGGCTGATGGGCAAATTTGTAATTGTATAAAGATTGTTGAATTGAATATCAAAATTATCTTTCAGTTCTCTTTTATAGTCTTGTTCAAGTTCTGTTTGAGAAGGTGGAAGAAAAGCGCCTACGGGATTGTAAACGAGGTGAAATTTTAATTCCGCGTTGTCCTTACCATAACCAAGTGCGTTAAGTTTTTTCATTGCAGTAATTGATTTATCAAAAACTCCGTCACCTCTTTGCTTGTCAGTAAATGATTTTTTATAATATGGCAAAGATGAAACAATTTCCACTTTATGATTTGCCATAAACTCAGCATAATCTTCAAAACCATTTGTTTCCAAAATTGTAAGGTTTGATCTGACTATGACATGACCATTGAGTTTTTTGACTTCATCAACAAACCATTTGAAATCTGGGTTCAATTCCGGAGCACCACCTGTAAGATCAACAATCGGGATATCATGCGATTTAAGAACATCCAAACAATCCTGCATAGTTTCTTTGGTCATTATTTCTTTTCTATCCGGTCCGGCATCAACGTGGCAATGTTTGCAAACCTGGTTGCACATCTTTCCAAGATTTATCTGAAAAGTTTCTATTTCGGTAGCTTTTAATGGCCCCTCACCAATCAATTCAAATTTATCATCAAATTGGGGGAAGTCTCCTTCATGATTTATAATTTTTAACTGCTCGTTTGCCAGGGCAAGGTTTTCCCCGAATGCTTTCATGCTTTTATGTCGTGCCTGTATTGCCATACTAAAGATAAATTCTTTTACATTGTTAGTTTTTCATTTACATTTTTCATCTGCACACCATGAACCAAAGATGCCCCGCCGCGTATAGCACTTGCCACATGTACAGCTTCCGTCATCTGTTCGAGATCTGCACCTTTTTCAAGACTTGTCTCCGTAAATGCATCTATACAATAAGGGCACTGAACTGCATGCGCCACGGCTAAAGCGATCAAAGCTTTTTCTCTTTCGCTTAGTGCCCCGGCTTTAAATACTGCACCGTACCACTCGCTGAATTTTTTCCAGAGTTCCGGGGCTCCTTCGCCCATCTCTCCAAACTTTAATAAGTCTTTAGGATTATAATAAGTATCCATATTTCTCTCAATAGGTAAGTTGATTAATAATTAATACTATATTCTAAAAGTTTAATAAACGCTGATTAGAATATTAACAAATTAGTTAATTCCAATAAAGACTTCAATTCGCTTGTGTGTTCAATTTCCAGTTATACTTTAAATATTTAACTGAAACTTCATTATTCATTAAAAAAATTCGATCATCATCATTCATAAAATAAATTGCTGTTTCTTTTAGAGAACCATACTTCTTTACAAAACTATCTTTAAACCATTTAAATATCTCCGATAGGTAAAGAATTTTGTTCTCTCTGTCTAACCGGTTTTTATTCGAATCATTCAAGTATATTCTTCCATTTTCTTCTAGCTGATTTAACACTGTTTCGCTTTCATAGGCTGTACTTATTAGTTTCGGACAGGTAATCGCAGCACAGACTAAACCAAAATGACTTAGTACTGGTTCAATTTTTAATGCATATTTGTGTTCAAGTTCATCGAGTGTAATTTCTTTACCTGCAATCGTATGTTTTATTTTGTTGAAGAACCCATCCACATCCATTGGAGAATTAATCGGCAAATGAGTAATTACATTTTTAATGACCGTGGCATTGTAAGCATTAATATAGAAGGCAAGTTTCTCTTCATCGGTCAAATCACTAATATCTGCAGATTCGATTGCACTAATATATGTTGTAAATTCATTATTATTTTTGAAAGCTTCGTAATTAACTATCCCACTTTCATTAACATATTCTTTTAGCAGATTATCAAATATTTTATGATCGAACTTATTAGATTGTGCATTGCTGCAAGTTATTATGAACAGCCCCGGAATGATGATTATAAAAATTTTTTTCATTGTAAATTTTAAATTAATTAATTGATAGCTGCAATATGAATAAAAAAAAGAGAAAAGTCAGTTAATAAATTTAAAAGTGTAAGTTCCTGTACAATTATTTTTTAGATGAGCTGATGTAATTCGCCCTTTGTACAATCATAACGCCTGAAAAGATTAAAGCAGCTGCAAAGATTATGTTTATTGATAAGTCTTCGTTGAGAAAATACCATCCAAGTATTAATGCAATTATTGGATTGATATATGCATAAGTTGAAACCAATGAAAGTGGCAGATGCTGAATTGCATATATGTAAGATGCGTAGCCGAATATTGAACCGAAAATAGCCAAATAAGCAATAGATAATAATCCATTTTGAGTTAAATGAAAGTTATTTTGTTCCCCGAGAATTAATCCCAGCAAAGTTTGTAATACTCCGGCAATCAACATTTGTATTGAAGCGCCCATCATTGGATGAACCGAGATTTTTTTATACTTTGAATATATACTTCCGAGAGACCAGGCAATAACTGCACCCATCAATGCTAACACGCCAATCAGGTAACTACCTTGCATCCAATTTTGGAAATCCTTTGCGAACATCATAAAAACGCCTGAGATGCCAAGAAATAATCCAATAAAAATATATGGGTTAAACTTTGGTCCTTTGGGCAATAACGATTCAAACCCTACCATCCAGAAGGGAAGAGTTGTTATTAGAAGTGCTGCTAATCCACTTGGAATCCACTGCTCTGCAACAACAACCAACCCGTTTGCAATGCCTAACAAAGCGATTCCAACAACAGCAAGATGCTTTATTTCTTTTTTAGGCGGAAGTTTGTTTCCAAGCAATCTTTGTATTATGACTAAAATAAGTCCCGCTGCAATCCAGCGTGAGCCGGCAAAAAGCATTGGTGGGAGGTCGGTAACACCTATTCTTATTGCAAGGTAAGTAGTTCCCCAAATAATGCAAATGGCTATCCAGGCGATGTATGCTCGTAATGGCGGTCTATTCATTATGGGATTTATTATACCAGATTAATTATGAATTGTGAATATACGATAAAGTTTATACATGAGAGGTCGTAGGGATTAATAGGAGGATCACATATGATTATACTCCCTTAACAATTTAATTAGTATGTCTATGGTCGTGGCAATCATCTAATTCTCGTGTATCGAGTTCACCATTGATAAATTTGTTTACCGCGTCATCAGCAAATTTTTCATCGGTTAAGATAGGTTTAATATTATTTTCCTGCAGGTTTTCAATCATTCGCCAACCTCCTGATTTGAAAATCAAATAATTACAGTCTCCCAATCCTTCAACTAATCTGCCATGTCTATGTCCGCCGCCATTGTGTTCAAGCTGATGCTTACCTTGAGCAGGATGAGTAGAGATATTTTCTCTTAGCTCAATTCGGTTGATTTTCTGGTCTTCAATTTCGTAGACAAGAAATCCTCTGCATTTGCCGACATGACCGGCGACTGTTTCCGTGTTATTTGTTGCTACTGCAATTTTCATTTTATCCTCCCGCAAAGTAAAAATTTTGTTAATTTGAGTTCCAGCTACGGCCACAACCTTTGCAATATTCCGTTTTAGCAGGTTGAGAAAATTCTTCCGGCGCATTATTAATCTTTATTGCCTTTCCGTTTAAAATACCGTCTGCTGATTTTTGCCTGGCGTTGCTAATTATTCTTCCGAATGTTGCACGAGAGATTTTCATTTTTTTTGCAGCATTTTCGTGAGTGAAATTTAACACATCGGCGAGTCTTAACGCTTCGAGTTCATCGTGCTCAATTGTTACTTCATTAAGTTTATACATCGGTATTCCACGTGGTTTAAAATAAAGTGAAGCGGGATTGCATCTTATTCTTCTATGTTTTTTGGGTCGCGCCATAATTCAGTAATTTTTAATTATGAGTATATGCTCATAACAAATATAACCTTTTCTGATATTTTTGTCAACAATCAATTTAAGTCAGAAGAAATAACAAGCACACCATATTACTTTGAAAATAAAAACAACACTATAATTATTATAATACCTTTTGCTTTATTTTTCATTCCCCTTTACCTAATTTTCATCTGCTTATAATTTATTATTATTACCAGATGGAACTCGCATTATAATCATTGCCATGTGGGTAAATGGTTTTTCATGCTCGTTTCACAATTGATTTTTGATAAATATTATTTTAATAAATAAATGAATTAGGAGAATGAAATGACAACAATTGTGGATATAGTTGGAAGAGAAATATTGGATTCCAGAGGAAATCCCACAATAGAAGCAGAGGTTTTGCTTGAAAGCGGAGTTATCGGAAGGGCTGCTGTCCCAAGTGGAGCATCAACGGGTGAACATGAAGCTGTGGAGTTAAGAGATGGTGATAAAAACCGTTATGGCGGTAAAGGTGTACTGACAGCAGTTGAAAATATTAATGAAAAGATAGCAGATGAACTGATTGACTTTGATGCAGCAGATCAGGTTGGAATCGATCAATTCCTGATTAATCTTGATGGTACAGAAAACAAATCCAATCTCGGTGCAAATGCAATGCTTGCTATTTCGCTTGCTTGTGCAAAAGCTGCAGCTGAAACTCTTGACCTGCCTCTTTACCGTTATATTGGCGGAACAAACGCAAGAACTTTACCTGTGCCCATGATGAACATCCTTAATGGAGGAAAGCATGCAGATAATAATGTTGATTTTCAGGAGTTTATGGTAATGCCTGTTGGGGCACCAAATTTTGCTGAAGCTTTGAGAATGGGAACAGAAACATTTCATGTTTTAAAATCAGTGTTGAAGAAAAAAGGTTACAATACTGCTGTTGGTGATGAAGGCGGATTTGCACCAAATCTTAAATCGAATGAGGAAGCGATTGAGTTAATTTTAGAAGCCATTAATAAATCGGGATATAAAGTTGGTGATGAGATTGCAATTGCTCTCGATCCTGCCTCCAGTGAGATGTATTTGAGCGATAAAAAATCCTATCAATTCTTTAAATCCGATAAATCAGAAAAATCTTCAGAAGAAATGGTTGAGTATTATGCAAACTGGGTGAATCAATTTCCAATTGTATCGCTTGAAGATGCACTGGCAGAAGATGATTGGAATGGATGGAAATTATTAACAGACAAATTAGGAGATAAGATACAATTAGTGGGTGATGACATCTTTGTAACCAATACGGATAGATTAGCAAAAGGAATTGAATTAGGAGTTGCTAATTCAATATTAATTAAAGTTAATCAGATTGGAACTCTTACAGAAACTTTGGACGCAATTGAAATGGCAAAAACATCCGGTTACACAAATGTTATAAGTCATCGCTCCGGGGAAACAGAAGATACAACAATTGCAGATATTGCTGTTGCAACTAATGCTGGACAAATTAAAACCGGTTCTGCTTCAAGATCTGATAGAATTGCAAAATATAATCAACTGTTGAGAATTGAAGAAGAATTGGATACTACTGCAATTTTCCCTGGCATTGCAGCATTAAATTATAATGGATAATAATTTTTTTTAGCCCGGTTAAATCCTGCCGGGCTTCCTTCTTATAACCTGGTGCCGCACGTTATCCAAAGTACGATTTTTATTAATTTTATAGTTATTCATCCCTCAATACTCACTCCAATCAGATCGGGTAATATTATGAGAATGAGCTTATCAATGAATAATTGATTTAATTTAAAATTTAATAATATATCTTGTAGATTCAGGTATTAACCCAGTTAATCATTCCTTCCTTTCTCTTGGTTACTAATAACTATCAACTTCACTTTATTCATTATTTTGCTAGTAATTTGAGTTTTGTTTATAAAAATAAGTCAAAATAGGATTTTTACATGTAATATTTTCCATCCTGCATATAATAGTTGCTTAAAAATACCATCCGATGCGCCATTTCTGGCATCATTTTTAATATATCAAGTGATAAATCTGATAAAATATTTTTAACAAACCAATTAAAACATTCAAAAAAATAGAGGTAATAATGAAAAATTTAGGACGATTTAGCAGTTTTATTCCACTGCTTTTACTTTTCCTTTTTTTAAATTCTCCCTTTGCTACTGCACAGAATATGGAGGTTACAGGCGCAGGAGCAACAGTAGTTAATGGGATATATTTATTGGATGGAACAATGAACGGCAAAAATAAATATACGCAAGATGTTCCACCATTGGTCACTGAACATACTATATTTTGGAATAGTGGTTCGAGTGAATGGTATATTGCTCCTTCAGAAGATCTATTAAATCCATATTATAAAAATGGGGTTGATAATCCAATACCACCTAGTACTGGCTGGTCTTCTGCCGGAAAAGGATTTGATCCGGCCCCTACCGTTACCGATACACCTTTACCGGTAGAATTAGTTTCGTTTAGCGCTCAGTTTGATGGGGAAGTTGTTAACTTGAAGTGGCGCACCGAAACAGAAGTGAATAATTATGGTTTTGATATTGAAAGAACAGTAAATCCGAGAGTCAATCAAAAAGAATGGACAACAATTGGATTTATTGAAGGAAACGGAAACAGTAATTCACCTAATGACTATTCTTTTATTGATAGTGATCTTTCGGGAGCAAATATCATCTATTACAGGTTGAAACAAATAGACAATGATGGAACATATGAATATTCACACGAAGTTGAAGTTAACTTTATTTCTCCTGACAAATATTCATTAGGACAGAATTATCCTAATCCATTTAATCCCTCAACCAAAATTCATTATAAAATTGCTCATAGTGAATTTGTAAACTTATCTGTTTATAATGTGCTCGGAAAAGAAGTAGCTATTTTAGTGAATGAAATACAATCGGCGGGAACTTACAGCGTTGTATTCTCTGCTGATAATTTACCAGGAGGTGTTTATTTCTACAAGTTAGAAACACAAAACTTTGTTCAGACAAGTAAGATGCTTCTTTTAAAATAACAATTCATCTATCGTCATGCTCATAATTTTTTGCAATGCAATATTGAGTGGATGAAGAAATTGAATAATTATTTAAGCCCCGTTTTTTTGCGGGGCTTTTCTATTTTAAATTTTTACGAATGGTTTGACAAAATTGTTTAGTAATTTTACAGTGTAAAAAATATTAAATGTTCGGATAAATCAATCGGATTAAAATATTAATCAAATTTCTAATTCTAATATTATCTGCAGAGTTTGTTATGCCATCATCATCAAAACAATTACAACAATGTGAAGCCCTAATTAAAAAACACAAAGTGGAAGTGATTGATCTTAAAGCGATTGATCTGACGGGACGGCTGCACCATATATCTTTACCTGTGTACCCGGCAATAATTAAAAAATTATTAGCAGAGGGTGTTGGCTTTGATGGTTCAAGTTATGGATTCAGAAAAGTTGAAAACAGCGATATGATATTAATGCCGGATTTAAATACAGCAAGTATAGATCCATTCCGTGAAGCACCTACTTTAAGCTTTTATACTCATATTCTTCTGACCGATGGGGCAAGAACACCATTTACGCAAGATGCTAGATTGTTAGCAAAAAAAGCCGAACAACTATTGAAAAAAACGACAGGTGCGGATAAATCATGGTGGGGTCCTGAATTTGAATTCTATATTTTTTCGAATGTAGAATATGATACAAGAACTTCAACATCGTATTATAAAGTTGAGCATGCTGAAGAATTTTATAAAAAGGCCTATCATGCAGCTAATCCATTTGATGAGTATGATGATTTCCGTGATGAAGCATCCAAGCTGTTGATGACGCAGGGAATAAATGTAAAATATCATCATCACGAAGTTGGTGAAAGGGGGCAACAGGAAATTGAAACATATTTTTCCGATCTGTTAACAGCTGCCGATAATATTATTACAGCAAAATACATTCTTTTTAATTTTGCCGAGCAGAAAAGACTTCACATTACTTTTATGCCAAAACCTATGTATCAGCAGTCAGGTAACGGCTTGCACTTACATCTATATCTTACAAAAAAAGGAAAAAACGTTTTTTATAAAAAAGGTGTTTACGGAAATATAAATGAGTTTGGGAAATATTTTATAGGCGGTATTCTTAAACACGGTTCGGCTCTTGCAGCATTTACTAATCCAAGTACAAACTCTTATAAACGATTGGTTCCGGGTTTCGAAGCGCCGGTTGCTTTAACATACGGACAGGGAAACCGTGCATCTGCAATTAGAATTCCCAAGTATGTTTCTAATCCAAAAGAAACAAGAATTGAATATCGTCCACCGGACGCAACAGCTAATCCTTATTTATGTTTAACCTCAATCTTGTTGGCTGGTATTGACGGAATAGCTAATAAAATTGATCCGACAAAGGAAGGCTATGGGCCTTACGATAAAAATTTTATTAATGATAATGAAGTTGATAAAATACAGTTTTTACCCAGAAATCTTGATGATGCAATTGATGCTCTGGAGTTGGATAATGATTTTTTAAAAAGAGGTGGAATTTTTTCCGATGAATTATTGGATCAATGGATTAGATTAAAAAAAGAAGAAATACATTCAATTGGCACAATGCCGCATCCTTTTGAGTATAAAATGTACTTTAATTTTTGAGAAGGTTAAATAAAATACTATTAATAGGAAAAGCCATTTCATCTTGAAGCTTTTTTACTTCATCTAAAATCTCATCCTGATCTGAGATGCCTTACCCTAAGATCTAAAGCTGTTAAGTGCATCTTCGACTGATGAATAATTCTTAAATACTTTTAGAAAACCAGTAATGTTAGTTGTCTTCTTAGCAACCAAGGGGTCTATTACTACTTTAATATCTCCGCCAATTTCCCGGGATCTTTTCAATGAAACAACCAGCGCTCCTAAAAATATTTCGTCTATGAAATCACATTTACTCATATCGACAATAATTTTTTTCTTTGATAAATGAATATTATCAAATAGTCTTTTCTTTATAATGGCTGCTTCCACAGTGGTTGCTCTTGGAAGATTCACAATTTCTATTATGATTTCACCGGATATTTGTTTTTCAAAGTCTAACATTTTTTAACCTTTTTAATCAATCGTAAATACCTGCTTCAAACTTTAGCTAAAACAATCTGCATTCTAATAATAGTTTAAAAAACAGATGTTTTGATTTTATTTTCGTTAAAGCATAATAAGCTATATTTTCACGGTGAGAAGATATTGACAACCTTAAATTCTTTACCTTTGATAGAAGTAGAGTAAGCGTGCGAAAAAATCTGATATTTTGGTAGAATGCCTATTAAAATTTATTCTCCAGCATATACCAGTTTTCTAAATATAACCTCCATCCTTAATTTTATGCGTGAATGGATTTAACCGGATTAAGTTCTCTAATCAGATCTCTAGTTACGTATCTTCCTTAAAACTCTTAACTGCATCTTCTCTTGTTTTATATCTATCAAATAATTTATGCGTATTAGTGTGAATAAATATATATTCACCTGCAATGGCTGGCTTTACTACCTTTAACTTATAACCCATGTCAATCAGCAATCTCGATACCTTTACAATTACTCCAAAGAAGGTTGAGTCAATATAGTCACAATCGCTGAGATCAATTACTAATTTAGTGTGGCCTGATTTAATCTCCTCTTCTGCTAACTTCCTAAATGGAATTGCTTCATTTAGAATTGCCCGAGTTAGCTTGACAGCCAAGACTAATGTATCATCAACATAAATTTTTTCAATATTTTCCAAGTTAATTCCTTATATAATTGGTACTTACCATTAAAATTAAGTGTTAATCAGGATAGTAGCAATTCTTTATTAAGTAAAATTGTATCTA
>Ga0209536_100002904_pt1 | contig 27776 bp, 26 predicted proteins | sample DeeMarSeWOR28_12_FD_187461 | JGI IMG/M metagenome (GOLD analysis project Ga0209536, IMG submission 187461) | Marine sediment microbial communities from White Oak River estuary, North Carolina - WOR-2-8_12 (SPAdes) (version 2) | ecosystem: Environmental > Aquatic > Marine > Intertidal zone >... | reverse complement strand
CTCACATCTACTTCCAATACCATCTGAGCCAAGTTCAACATCAGCTCTGTTTGATCCATAGTCGATAGTTCCTGTTTCATTGTAGTTCCTCAATCACCAGCTGTGATATTCTGGCAGTTCTCCGGTTCAGCTCCAAACCGCGCCATGGACCAATATCCAAAGAAGCTGCACCGAAAGGGCCATCTCCTAACTTTCAAAAGATCTGAGTATCCCGGACCACATTCATAAACCGAAATGATTGGGACCGTCTGCTAGAGCAAACCAGAATGGTAATTAGAATTCGAAAAAAGTGTTTTAGAATGGAGGAGTAAAGTCCCAAAAAATTATTTGCCGAACACCCAATAGAACGATGTGTCCCATGGGGAGTCTGCCCGGCAGAATTTGAGCTTCATTTTTTGTCCCTCCTATCTTTCTTTTTAACAACAAAGGCAAAAAAGGTGGTGGATCTGCGGGAAAATAGGCCGTTTCCGAGCACGCAGAGCTATGCTCTCTTTGCCGGTTCATGTGAGCATACTAGCGGGCAATGTGGAAAAAAACAAGATTGAACAAGGGAAGACAGCTCAGTGAGGTAAAATCACTCATTGGTTACACCCCTTATTCGACCTTGACCTTTGTGACCTTTTTCTTGTGTTCTTCCAGCGATGAGATTCTCTCATCTATGAGAGTTCTAAAAGCTCGAAGAACCTCAATCCTGGCCTTGCGCAGATGATTGAAGAAGCCGCTGTACTGTTCCTTCGCCTCCTCGAGCATCCTGCTAGAAAGGCAAAAGGGACAGCAGCAGGTCTCGTGTTCTGAACCGGCTTTACTCTTCTGCTCTTTTTTGGGCTTGCTCACTGCTTCCTCCGAATTCAATCAGCAGATAGTTTTCCTCGAGTCGAGCCCTCCTTGGCTCCAAAATGGCATATGCTCGAGGAAGGATAATGTTCTTTTTGAAGTTTCCTATCTTGATTATGAGTTCGTCGCCAATTTTGCTCAAATCGATCTCTTTTTTGGTGACAAATGGCAGATGGAGTTTTACAACGCTCTGGCCGTCCATCTTAGCAAACTGGTACGGTTTCTGTTTGAAGAAAATTTGAGTTGGATCTTCGCCTCGGTAGAGGCTCTCTCCAAATTTGAGAAGTTTCTCATAACCAAGGATTTCACTATCGTACAGAGGTGCCTTAAAAATAGGAAGGGGATAGAAATAGGTCTCAGCCAACTCCATGTATTTCTGCTGATTTTTGCCCCAGGCTTTCAAGTAATTATCATCCACTTGGGAAGGAAAGACTCTGTTGATAATAACAGAATCAATGGAAGTCTGGTGAAGGCTGAAAAACATGAAGGCACGCTGAGTTTCGCGAAGCACCATTTTCTCAGGGTTGGTAACAAGTCTCACCGAGGTAACCTCAGGGTCGGTGAGCAACTGGTCTACCCCCCTAAGGCGATTGTACAGACTCTCAATATTGGCAAAATATTCGTCTTCCGGTAAAGGAATATCTATCATCCTGCGGGCCACTGGACGGACAACACCAAATATCTTCCGCTCCAATCGAAAGATTTTTTTCATGTACCACTCCAGGGCCGTGGGCATGCTGATGAAGCGAATGGATTCTGCCGTTGGGGCGCAGTCGAGAATGATAAGGTCGTAATTTTCCTCATTTACATACTTATTTATGTAGAGGAGTGCGCTCAACTCCTCCATGCCTGGAAAGACGGCTAGCTCCTCAGCCAGAACGTCATCAATTCCAGAAGTATTCAGCAAAAGGGAAATATAACTGTGTACCTCTCCCCAGTAATTACCAATTTCCTCGTGGACGTCGAGTTCTTGAATCCAGAGGTCTTCTCCGGTTTCAATGGGCTGGCCCCGGTTTTTATCCATGAGGGAAAGGTCTAGGTCAAAGGCGTCACTCAGACTGTGGGCCGGGTCCAAAGACATGACCAGGGTTTTAAGACCCCTCCTGGCACTGATAATTCCGGTAGCGCCTGCCACGCAGGTTTTGCCTACGCCCCCTTTGCCGGCGTAAAGAAGGATTCTCATTAAGATTCCCCTATTCGATCTCTTTCTTTTGTCCTCGGAATACTGGAATATCGTAATGATGGAAGAGTGGGTCATTCCCGCTCAACTCATATATATTTTAGTACTTTTGGACCCAACATTCCATCCTCCCAATATTCCAGTATTCCTTGGAGGCGAGCCTTTAGATCAAGTCTACCCTAATGTTGCAAACCCAGACCGGCCAAAACCGCTGCGCTCGCTTGATAGAACGCCATCTGCAGCTGCCCTCGGCCGAACTGCTCGGGCCGAACGGTGCTCGCCTCGGACAGGACTTCACGTACGGTCAAGTACGGTTCGACCTATCCGAGCCTATGCGCAGTCCGCCTACGGCGGAGCGCACTCTTGCGCGTTTTTCCTCGGAATGGGTCTGCAACATTAGGGTTTAGATGCCAAAGAATCGCTTGGCATTGGCCGTGGTGATTTTCCTTATCTCCCCTAGGTCCGTCCCTTTGAGACGAGAGAGTTCTTCTAGGGTGATCATCAGGTCGGCAGGCTCAGAGATCCTTCCCTGGTATTCGACTGGAGAGTCGGTCTCAACTAATATACGCTCCAGGGGTGTAGTTCTCATAGCTGCCTGGTGCGGGGGGCTGTAAGCTAAGGCGGGAGTGGCGGAGACGTAGTAGCCATGGTCAATGATTTTTTCAAGAATCTCCAGTGGACCACTATACCAGTGGAACACCCCCTTTTCAATTCCCCCATCCTTTACCATCTGATGTGTTCTCTTGTGGGAGAAGCGTGAATGAACAATAACTGGTCGACTGTATCGGAGTGCTATGGAGAGTAGTTTGGAAAAAATCTCCCACTGGAGCACCTTTTTCACCTTTGCCTTGTAATCGATTCCCACCTCACCTAGGGCGATGCAGCTTGCCAGGTTTTCCTCGATGAACCTTAGATTTTCCTCTATGGTATCCTGGCTTATTGACCAAGGGTGATAGCCAATTGCCGGATGCACCATCCCAGGGAATTGGCTAGCGAGATCGAGAGTCCTTTGGTTTGATAATAGATCCATGCCCACTGCTACAATCCCTTGGATGCCCACATCTTTGGCCCGAAGGATTGCCCGGTGGATATCTTCAACCTCGTTCAGATGTGCGTGAGTATCGATCATGGTTTGTCCGCAAGGAAATCTACCGCCAGGACGGACCCACAGAGATCATTTACCTTTTTCAGCACCATTTGGTGATCGGGGTGTTTTTGGTAGCGGTGCAGTGATTCAAGATCTCTGAATGTTGAGACCAAGGCCAAATCGTATGATCTTTCCGAACGAACTGTGTCTCGGCCAAATTCATAGGATAAGATTTCTGGGATGACAGGAGGCAGCGCAGCAAGGCTGCTCTCGAGATCTGCAATTTGTTCCTCTCCCACTCCCTCTTTGAACTTGAAGAAAACTACATGTCTGAGCATCATGAACTCCAGTCGATTTTAGATTTTAGATTGCAGATTTTACAGTTATGAGGCTTGCCGCCCGAACTCTGCAGTCTGTCTTCTGTTCTCCGACCTCCGACTTCTGTCTTTTTGCTGCCCGCTGTCAGCTGCCTGCTCGCATTTCCCTATGCCCCTTTTTCTATGCTAACTGGATTGTGAATTCTGACTCCTGAAGTTAAAACGGCCAGAGGCAGCAAGGTCTTGGTTTTTCAAATTCATCTTCACAAGAAGCCAACTGACTAGAATAATATTTGGCCCGGCTTTGAACTTTCCATGCCACTCTTTGCAACCATTTTTTCTTACCATAGGTTCCTCGATTGAACCCGTTGTGCCCCTCATGGTAGGCAAGATAGAGTTTATAGGCGTCATCGGGAGCTATTCCACAGATAGAATAGCTGAGATGGCAGTACCAACCGATAAAATCAATGGCATCAGCGAAGTTATCCCTGTCAGCTCCCCAGTTACCCGTGTTGCTCTTGTACTTCTCCCAGGTTTCGTCCACCGCCTGGGCGTAGCCATAAGCAGAAGAAGGACGAGGGCCTGGGAAAAAACAAAAACAGGTGGTGCGTGGTGGTTTTGCCTCGGCTTTGAACTTTGACTCTTGATGCACAATGGCCATGAGCACAGGAATAGAAACTGACCATTTTTTCGATGATCGGTAGGCACTCTGGTACCAGTCACGGTTTTGCCGAAAGATCTCGCAAATATTGTCTATTTCCTCCGGGGGCTTGTTGAAGTGAGCACACCCCGGAACCAGAGCAGAGAGAGTGCAGATCAGCAAGAGGATGATTGTAGCGTAGGGCTTTCTTGGATTCATCTCATCTGGAATCAAGAGAGTGAAAGTTTAATCCTTTGGCTAAACGAATTTTCCAGGAAGAAACTCCTGAAATTTCTTCAAAAGGTTATCAAGTTTCGCCTGATAGTATGCCACGTTTTCATCCGGACGATTTGGATCATAGTCTGAGGTAAGTTTGGAATTTTCATACACGCGAACCCTTTTGGCCCTGCCGGTTACGTAATAGGAGACTTGATCCCCAGCCCGGTATGGCCGACCTGAGGCAAGGGCCAGCTCATAGGTTGCCGCAGGGTTGCGCTTTTTAGCTTCCACCTTTTCGTGGTAAGTTTCCAAGGATTCAGTAAGGGTTTCAGTCTTAGCGAGCCAAGAGATTCCCATCTGGTGCTGCTCTAGCCTTTCCAAGTAGTCTGTGAATAACGTGTGAATTCCATCTTCCTTTCCTTGCAATAAAAGTCTAATCATGCTGGAGAGAAATTCCCGCAGGTACTTCTCCATCCCACGGGAGCGCAGCCCACTGCCTTTTATGGTTACATTGCCCTTGTCATCCATAAGGGCATAGTTTTTCTTCTTGTACGAAAACATAGCTTGGTATCTCCCAGCCATTTCCACTTCGATACCGGAAGGCAAGCTGGCTGATAAGCGCTCAACCAGTACCTGTGCCTCCTCATCTGTCCTCACCTTTGGAGGAGGAACAAAATAAATGCCATCAGTATCTATCTCGATAGGTTCACTCCCTTCTTTTCTTAGCCACTTTACCATCTGCCCAATGATTTCTCGACCGCGACGAGTAACCTCCCCTGCCAGTTGGGGGTCGGCAAAGTTATGGAGCCTGGTGCCAAGGTAGCCGTAAAATGAGTTAATCAAAACCTTGAAGGTTTGCTGCAAGGCTTCGTAGTAGTCTTTTTGGTGCGAGTCTTCAGCTGTTAAGGCTCTTTTTTTCGCCTCCATGCGGAAGTTTCGCAGGTCGCGGAGCAATGGCAAGAAAACATCCAGAGTGTCGGCTTGGGGTTTGAGATTGTTGGATATTAAAATTGAAGGATAAAGAGAAGCCACGTCGCAAGAGATCACCGGCCTAACCACACCATGGCGAAAAACATCTGTGTAACCGCCGGCAAAAGTTTCCGCCTCACCCGGTTTGGGTAAAGAGGTCCTTTGCCTTAGGTATTCTCGAAGGAATAAGGCATTGATTTTTGTGGCATTTCCCCGCACGAAAATGTTCTGGTAAGAAAAGGGAAAGATACGTGTTTGTAGAAAAAAGGGATAGGCTAGAAGTTCAGACAGGGCAAGAGTTTCTCTGACATCGTCGAGATTGTACTGCTTCAATTCCTCGGGTTTGTTCTCATAGTACCATTGGATTGCCTCGGGCTCTATGTAGGTCCTATCTGGCGCTGCAAGCCCAAAGTGGCGGGCTGCAGTTTTTAGACCATAACTCTCCAATTCCCTCGCCACAATGTCATAGTACTGTAAAAGAAAAAGGGTATCCACTACATGCCGGCCAAAAATGTCCATGCGGGTGTAGTCGATTACCCGCTCAGCTACGGTGAAGCGAGAACGTCTGATGCGGGGCTCGCTTCCGTCCCTGCCCCACTGAAGCTTGACCCCATGCATTCCAGCCCGGGTGACTATATATTCCAGGTCGAAATTGAACAAGTTGTGCCCTTCCAGAACATCTGGGTCGAGACTTTGTATTCTAGCCCCAAGGGCTTCGAGCATTTCACTTTCTTCATACTCCGTAGCAAAGAAAACTTCTTCATTACCTCGATTGTCCATTAAGGCTACGGAGAGAATGCGGTCCTCTTTTCGCGAAGGATTGGAAAAAGCGTAGCCTGGAGCAGTCGCTGTCTCTATATCAATGGCTAGTCGATGAAGGTCTTTGAAAGCAAGTCCCTTTAACAGGGTCTTGCCCGTCAGCAGGAGGAACTGATGTACGGGATCTGCAAGGAAAAGATAGGGAGCAGCTGGAGAGGATGATGGTATCCCAGTTGTTTTGCGAAGATGATTGCTGGCCGCTTTACAGTCTTCCCAACTTTCGAAAAGGGCCAGAACCCTGAATTCATTTGTGGTTGAAAGGGATTCATACCTTGATGTTTTGCTGAAATCCTGGAGCAATTTCCTTTCTTCTAGGAGAACAAAGGGGGTAAAGGGCTCATCACGAATTTCCAGCTGGCTCTCTGACCGCAGAAAAATGCGCATTGAGTTACCCCCAATTGGCTCAACCGCCACTATACCCTCAGTGGGGTCGACACCGAAAAGGACCTTATTTTCTTCAAAAGAGGGCCCGTTCATCTCGTACCTCTCTGGTAAACACTCAACAATCGTTACAACTAGGCACTAAGCAGTAAGCACTATTTGCTGTTTTGTCATTTATCCCATTTCCCAGTGCCTAGTGTTTAGTGCCTAGTTGGCGAAACTATAGAAGCTCCAAGACCTCTCTTGGATGTTTGACGAGCACTTCCGCCCCAGCATGCTCAAGCTCCTCGGCAGAGCGGAATCCCCAAAGGACCCCTACAGCAGACATACCTGCACGTTGAGCTGTTCTCATGTCAGTGCCGGTGTCACCCAAATAGAGGAACCGCTCAGGAGAGACCCGGAGTTGCTCTGATATATGTATTGCTGAAGTGGGATCCGGCTTTTTGGGCACGGAGGATTGCGCTCCTATAACGGGATGAAAGCGGTATTTGGAAAGGAGTTCAGCCACCATTTCCTTGGCGGCGTCATCCGGCTTGTTGGTAAGGATGGCCATCTTGAGGTTTTGGCGGGTCAATTCCTCCAACAACTCGGGGATGCCTTTATAGGGACGGGTTTTCTTCGCCCAACGCTTTTTATACTCCTGGCGCATAAGAGAGGCGCATTTCTGAACCATGTCCTGGTCTCGACTGTTTTCGGGCAGAGCACGAAAGGCGAACATTTCCACACCATCACCTACGAACATCTTGCAAGCATTAACATCGTGGCCGGGAAAGCCAAGGTGATTTAGCGCTATGTTCATAGAGTCGGTGAGATCGGCTATAGTGTCTAGGAGGGTTCCGTCTAGATCAAATATTAGCGCCTTAAAGTTCATCTAACTACGCTCCTAAATTAATCAAGGACCAATTTATCAATATGTTAGGTAATGGGGCAAGCAGGAGGTGAAAGATTTTTTACTAGAGTCGTGGAAACCAGGGGGTAAAGTTAAATGGCTTTGCCGGTAAAGATGACGAGCCGTTTTGGAGTATTGGAGTATTGGAGTGTTGAAAAAAGTCAAGGGTCGAATCACAACATGAATTAGTCCTTATCATTATAATTACTCCATTACTCCACCACTCCATTACTCCAGCAGAATTGCAAATGAAGGAATGACTCTAAAAGCCCGCTCTGGGGGCAATCCAAAGCCAGGTACTGTGGGCCCAGATTCTTTAGGTCATGGATATATTCTTATTGTGCGAAGAAGCTGTTATACTTGGCGAAGAGGAAGTTTAAGGGGGTTTGGGGGGATTTTGAAGAAAGCTCTCTGAGCAAAAGGACAAACAATGCAGTTGGAAATAAAACTTTTTGCCAGTTTGCAGAAATACATGCCCAATGTGGAAAAAGTCGAACTGGATGGCAACTGTACAGTACTAGATCTACTAAAAAAAATTGGTATCAGCTCCTCTGAAGTAGCCATCACCCTTGTCAATGGCCGACATGTAAAGCTTGAGCAAAGATTAAACGAAGGCGAAACGGTTGCAATGTTCCCACCCATCGCAGGAGGATAACTTGGTCAAGATCACCGACAACGAAGAGTACCTATCCCAACTGCTACAACAAAAACTAGAAATCACCGGAGAAGTGGAGAAAGCCATAGAGCTGCTGGTGACCGAACAGGGTATTCCAAAGCGGATTGCGGAGTCACTGGCTTGCGGTCTCCACATCTTCCCAAAGCGTTACGACCTTAATGCCGGCACCTTTGGCGGCATGGGTCAGAAAAATCTTTTGCGCTCCAAGGTCATGGTAGCAGGCTTGGGAGGCCTTGGCGGTCATGTGGTGGAGCAACTGGTGAGGTGTGGTTTGGGCATTGTGGTGGGTGTGGATGCCGACCTATTTGATGAGACCAATCTCAACCGGCAACTCTACTGTGATCTCCAAACAATCGGTTTGAGGAAGACAGTGGCAACTCAAAGAAGAGTTGCAGCAATCAATGACGCGGTGGAGTTTCATCCCTTAGCTCTTCCGGTTGAAGACCTGGAAGATGGAGCCTACGACGGGGTGGACCTGATTTTCGACTGCCTCGATACCATACCCTCCAGGCTTTATCTGCAGGAAGTGGGAGAGCGTCTGAGTATTCCCCTTATTCACGGTGCCATAGGAGGCTGGTACGGCCAAGTGGCAATTGTCTGGCCTGGAAGTAAACTGCTGAGCAATGTCTATGGGACAAGGAAGGAGGGCATCGAAAAGGTTCTGGGGAGCCCGCCTTTTACTCCCGCCTTTATTGCTACTATCATGGTGAGCGAGGGAATAAAACTGCTGTTGGGGAAAAAGGAACGAGAAAACACCGTCCTCTTTGTAGACCTTATGAACAACCAGTGGCAGTATATTAGTCTTTGATCAAGGTTTCAGGTTTCTGTGTTCAGGTTTGAGCTTCTATTTTTCTTTTTCCTGACACCTGACACCCGACACCTGAAACCCTTAGATTTATATCTTGGTTTTTTGGATTTACATTGTGAATGCTGAATTGTACTATAAAAAGTCTAGAGATTTTTACCGCCAAACCTAATTCTCGAATTCGTTTCCAAGACTCACCGTTCACTTGTAAGCGTCTGTATTAATTAGTCAGAGGGTACGGTTATGGAAGAGGGTCGAGCCAAGAGGAAGTGCCCGCGAATCCCGGTGTATCTCGACGTGCGGGTTGACCTGAAAGATGGAACCGTAGTGAAGGGGAAAGTGATAAACCTCAGCACTGAGGGCATTTGTATTAAGACAGACGATCCTATTTTCGCCAAGGAAGAGATAACAGCAGAGTTTTTACTTCCGGACACCCTCAATTCTGTCCGCTTAGGTGGGGAAGTGGTGTGGTACCGCTTCGATAAAAAAGCTGTAGCAAAACAGGAGAGAGTTCATTTTTCTGGTGTCAGATTCCTCGACCTAGGAGAAAGTCATAGAAGCTTGATCCGTTACTACACCCTAAAAATGCTCCACGATGTGGAAATGGTGCGAGAGCAGGGAATTGAGCGAGTACTAAACGATGTTCTCAACTTACCGTCCAAGGAAAGAAATGATGCTCTTCGCATTCTTCTGCAGAAAGGATTGATTACTGAGGAGAGAAAGGCGGATCTTGGGCGCTCCCAGTAATCCCATATAACCGCGGCAAAGTATCCTCACAAGGTTTTGTTCAGAGCTTAAAAATTTTCCTAGTTTTTTGTAATTATGGTTTCAACTTCCCTGACCAACTCGGTCACCATCTCACTGGCCTTACCCTGAAGAAAGATGTCTGTCAAATAATTGGTGAGTACAGTTCTTTCCACATTAACTTCAATGATAGCTGCCCCAGTGCTCTTGGCCGTCTCAGGAATCGTATTTGCAGGAGCCACCTCTCCCGAAGTGCCTAATATGAGTAGAGCTTTGCAGGTCGATGCCAATTCGTAGGACTCCCGTAAGGCCTTTGTTGGAATTGGCTCTCCAAAGAACACGACATCTGGTTTGAGGATTTTGCCGCAGCTGCATTTAGGAGGTATTTTTTCCCCAAATTCATCTGCGTTGTATCGCTGGTTACACCAAAGACAAGAGAGAGTTTTGGCGTTACCGTGATATTCGATAACGCGGGTGGCACCACCATCCTGGTGCAGGTGGTCCACGTTTTGGGTAATAATGGTGTGGAGCAATCCCAGTTCCTGAAGTCTGCCCAGTCCCGTGTGTGCTGGGTTGGGACGGGCACTTGCTAGTAAATGAGAAACCTCTTGAAGCATCTGCCACACTTTTTCAGGATTTGCTTTAAATGCTCCGATGGTGCCGTACTCTATGGGGTTGAACCTCTCCCAAAGTCCACCGGGACTGCGAAAATCGGGAATCCCAGATTCAACTGAGATACCCGCTCCGGTGAGAGCTATGGTATTTGTGGATTGGCAAATTATCCGGGCAGCCTTCTTGATGCTTGTCTCCATGAGCTCCTCCAAAAGATGAGGTCCCACTTTGGATCGCAGTGAATCAACCAGACTAGGGATTTTCAAGACGAAAGCAGGAGGCATGTTGTTAATGCTCCTTAGGTAGTTTAGACTTGAGATGCTCTAATTAGTCAAGCCTGAAATCTTTTACTTGCGAAATGTTCCAGGCTCCGGTAGGTTACCATGGATTGGAGCATAGAGGTCAAAGGTTTCAGTGTTCAGTGTTCAGGTTTCAGCCTCTATTATTCTTTTTTCTGACACCCGACACCTGAAACCTGACACCTTGAAACCTGGTGCTTGAATTTTGGCATTTTAGCATAGAAAGGTAGTGGCAATTTGCCTACATTGTTAGAGAAGTGCTTGGCTTCTGCTCTTGTAGCCGCCAAAAAGGCTGGGGATGAAATACTCGAGGTCTATAAGGGTGAAATTGACGTCACCTACAAACAAGATGATTCGCCTCTGACCCTTGCTGACGAAAGAGCTCACCGAACCATTGCAAAATGTTTACCCTCAATTTCCATCAGCCATATACCCATCCTAAGCGAGGAAGGCAAAGACATTCCCTACGAAAAAAGAGCGGAGTGGGTATATCTCTGGCTGGTCGATCCATTGGATGGTACCAAAGAATTTGTGAAACGTAGGGATGAGTTCACCGTAAATATAGCACTTATTGAAAAAGGAAGACCCGTAGTAGGAGTTGTTTTTCTACCGGCGGTGGGCTCCTTGTACTTCGCTGCGGAGGGACTCGGCGCCTACAAGGTGGACAACGTAAAGACGGTTAGCCAGTTTTTGGATGATCCTGGAAATTCTGCGGTGAATAACTTGCAGCTAGGGGCTTTAGTGGATGGGGCTGCAAGATTACCTCTCCCTCAGGCTACGGGGAGACCCTCAAAGCAGATTAATCTAGTTGGTAGTCGATCCCACGGCATAGAAGCTTTGTCTGATTTTGTCGAGAAGATGAAAGGGGATTACGACAATGTGGGCTTCGTTCCAGCTGGCAGCGCCCTCAAATTTTGCCTTGTGGCAGAAGGCAAGGCAGACTTGTACCCGAGATTCGGACCAACTATGGAGTGGGATACTGCGGCCGGTCATTGTGTGGTGGAACAGAGTGGCGGAGCAGTTTTGCGCATGAGTGAGAAGACCCCCCTTGACTACAACAAGAGGGACCTGCTTAATCCTCATTTCATCTGTCTAGGAAGAGACTTTAAAGAAGTTGGCTTACCTCTCTAGGCCATGATTACTGCCCATCAATGGTTTTGGGAGTAGATGAATCTATGCGGCTTTACACCAGATTATTTTTGGCCTTGACATTGGTAACCCTGTTTGTGATGAGCTGTGGAGGGAGTAAGCAGGTAAAGGGCGCGGGATATAGAGCGAAAAGTGGACCTGTAAGCATACCGAACAAAATATCTGCCAGTTTGCTACCCACCCTCGCGGTAGGCTTGGAATCGTGCTACGTATTCTTACAGCCTGACGGGGACTCGCCTTTCTTTGGCCCTTTAAATGGGGGAGAACTAGTAAAAAGACTGGATGCTGAAAGACTCTGGACGTTGATCTGGATCCCGAGGCTGAGGATTTCTGGCTGGGTGCGAAAAAATCAGCTCTATCGTGTCAAAAGTGAAACCTCAGACGAGGATACTGTGCCTGCGGAAAACCTCACCATCCTTAATATCTTGAAGACAAGGGTAAACATTAGAAAAGGACCCTCCACTAGGACCAGAATTATCTTCAAAGCCAAACAGCGTCAGGAGTTTGTAATGCTGGATGAGAAGAAGGGCTGGTACCAGGTGTGGGTACCCCCCCTCAAGCAAAAGGGGTGGGTGGCCAGTAATATAGCGGTGAAGCAGCGCAAAAATAAGTAACATCCTAAGTGATCAGTGTTTCAGCTGTCTCGGCAGTTCTTTGGACAATTTCAGATGCTGTGGCCTTATCCCGTTTTACCATGCCCTCACCCGCCTTGATCCTGATACGGGTCACGATAGGGGTGATTTTTTTCAATTCTATTAAAACTTCTAGATCCTCTGCCTTGGCATAAATTTTTTCACCGTCCTCCATTTCTCGGACTTTCTCAACATCAATTACCATTTTACATAAGGTTACTAGTAGGGCTTTTTTCACCCGATCATAGTCGTAACAAACAGTCTTAGAGACAGGTTCTGAAGCGAGGTAATCTGCACCACCCACAACCCCAGATCCCAAAGTGCCCAAAGCCCCTACTGCCGCGGCACAGCTACTGAGGGTCAAAATAAGGGAGAGGCCCAAGATTATTGGCCTAACTGGCATGTTTTTGTTAATTTTCATAAACAGCTTTTACAACTGAAGGGCAAGTTTATCTTGTCCAGTTTTTAGCTCCCAGAAAGATTCTGAGTGCAAAACAGCTTACCCTTCAAATATATTTTCTAACCTTTCTAGGTCATTGACCACCCGCCAAGTACCTCCACCAGACTCAACCCGACTTCTCCAGTCTTCGACCCTTTTGTAGTACTCCCGGGGGTCAACATTATCGCTGCGCAGCTTTGTCACATTGAGGGCAACGACGTTGCAACCATCTATCTGTATGGGGAAGTCACGGACATGGCCTTTAACCAGGTCTTCTTTGAGATCCGAGAAGATAAGTATGTATTTCTGACCAGCTCCTGCTTCATTCAAGAATTCCACCGATTGCAGTACCCCGCCGGTGATATCCGTGTATGCACTGCCTTTTGCAGTTTTGACGAACTCATCTATTTTCTGTTTAAAGAGACGTTTCTGCTGGTTGGCCACCGATGGACGCTTGTCAAAGGTCATCTTTGCTACAATGTCCTTTTCACTGAAGCTACCACTGTCGATACGTGCCACCGCCAGGCTGTCTCCAGGCTGCAATGTTCCTAAAAGGTAGTTGATAATTGCCTCAGCACGCTTGAGCTCTTTCTTGTAAGTGCCAGAGGTGTCCAGAAGCATGTAAACACCTTTGGAGTAACTTGTCGTATCAGGACAGCCCCACAGCAATGCTGAAAGAATTAGGATTAAGGTCAGATATTTCTTCATCTCGATGCCTCCTCCTCTACTATAATCTCAGGTTGATGCTGTCTCTTGTCCCTGATCAGGTTTTCCACCCACAACGGTGGAAAAATGAACAGATCGTAGATATTCACCAGCAATTCACCCATATAACGGCTGATGTTTCCGAGCAGACGGAAGAAAAAGGAAAACCACCGCAAGACAGCTGTGCCGGCAACGCCCAATACGGTGCGTGAAGAATGAACAAAGGACTCAAGGGGTATGGCAACGAATGTGAGGGCAAAAGGCAAAACAAAGCCCATTACCATCTGTCCAACTGTGGGAATCCAACTGTTGACCGCAACACCGGTTGCCTCTACAGCAGCCAGTGAATGTCTCAAAGCCTGCATATCAGCTGCGATCTGGTCCCGCATGTAGGCCAAAGCCGATTCAACACTGGCTAGAACAAGGAGAATGCTGAAAGTTATCCAAATCATACGGGTACGCATTTTGTCATCCATTTGCCCTATGATGGGAAACAATCTAGTGATGCGGAGTGATTCCATCAAATAGAGGCCCATGGCGACTTCAACCAGAATAATGACCATGGCGGCAACGTTGGCGGTCTTGAAGCTTCCGATGTAACTACCGCCTCCCACCATCTCCGACATGGGAAGGGCAATAAGGTTGAAGTTAATTACCGCGCCCCCTACGGCGACAAGCAAAACAAAGCCGGAGATGAAGAACTGGGTGAGGGATGAAGCAGTCAGCATCCGTGCCGACTTATCAGTCTGCTCCCTAATTTCCTCATACTCAGCCATCCGGTTGTCAATCACATTGGCTCGTTCATGTAATCCGGTTATGGTCTTCCCGACCTGTTCCAGGGTCTGGGCCATCCGGCGCCAATAGGGCATCATTTTCTTCAAGAGATTGTGACGCTCAGCCACAGACTTGCGGTACTCTTCCATGGTGGTCTTGTACTGGGCAACGGAGGTCTTGTGTATTTCATTTAAAATATTGGCAACCGTTCCATCACCCTGGGAGGGAAGCTTGGCAACTGCCTCCATAGCATTTATCCACCCCGGAGGAGGAGGAGGTGTCTCGGAACTATCCCGGTAGTCCTCGTCTATTTTGGTGGTTTGGTCCGACAAAGCGCGGTGCAGAGTGGGATAGCCACTGAGGTCTCGCTTTACCACAGAATTGACTCGGTGAAATTCCCGTTCGATCAAACGCTCCACTGATTCGACCCCGGCATTGAGCAATACTTCCTTGTTGCGTTGCGCCAGCTTTTCCTCCGCCAACATAACGGATCGAGCCATCAAGCGAAAGCCATTGTGGAAAACCCGAGCCAGTGAGTGTATTGCCCTGTGCGCTGGCGTTCGCGCCAGATAGAGCAAAACCACCATGACCACAATCCATATAAGCATGGATACGACTGGGGATCCCGGCCAGATTATGAGTAATTTTGTCAAGGACATTGAAACCTCCTCTTTCTTTACCGGTCCTTTTGCCTTGGCAGCAGACCCATGGTTCCACCTCTGGTGGGGTAAAAATCACCAAGATTCCACAAGGGGCCCGATAATGTGTGGTGTCTTTTTTTGTACTTACCCATGCACAATTCAACTAAGGGTCATCCGGTTCCAGCCAGGCCCCTGCAAAGGCTTTATTCGCTGGATTCTGGCGCCTTTAAATAAACTTTTCTGCATGCATCCGAGCAGGGCAAATTGTTTCTTGTTCCTGGAGTTACTCCCCCTTGCCAATAAAAAAATTGTTATGAGGAATTTGCAGCAAGATCTGTACCAAAGGGAAGGGGGATTGCGGATTTCGGATTTCGGATTGCGGATTTCGGATTGCGGATTTTAAATTTCTGCTTAGAGTTTCTTGGTTTTTTAGTCTCCATTCTGCAATCTAAAATCAGCAATCGCTGGGGTTTCAACCTCTTCGGCAGGGCAGTTATAATAAGTCGTTGAAATCCAGGCTGGATTTGTCCTATAAAAGGCGAATCTTTGCAAAACATGGGGAGGAATTAGGCATGCCAAAGAACGTTGTTGTCATCGGCGCTGTTGCCCTCGGACCAAAAGCTGCCTGTAGGTTCAAGAGACTGGTGCCAGATTCCAAGGTGGTCATGGTGGACAAGGATGAAGTGATCTCTTATGGAGGTTGCGGTATTCCCTACTTTATTTCCGGTGACGTGAGTGATCCCAGCCAACTCCAGGAAACAAGCTTTCATATGCTGCGGGATAAAGCATTCTTTCAGGAAGCAAAAGACATCGAGGTTTTGACTAAAACAGAGGCCCTGAAAATTGATCGACAAGAGAAGAATGTCCTAGTAAGGAATCTCATCACTCAAGAAGAGAGCACCCTGCCCTACGACAAACTGGTGCTTGCTACCGGAAGCCGTCCCAGAAGATTGGATATACCGGGAATCGATCTAGATGGAGTCTTCGCTGTGAGCAATATGGATTCAGCTATTGCGATAAAAGAGAGGATTTCCGCTGGCTTGGTGGACAAAGCTCTAATCATCGGTGGAGGGTTTATTGGTCTGGAGATGGCAGAGGCCTTGACTGATATGTGGGGGATTGAGACTACGGTGGTGGAGATCACCGACCAACTTCTTCCCGGGCTGATCAGTCGTAATATGGCTCAGATTGTCAAACATCATATGGAGGGAAAGGAGGTCTCCTTTTTGCTCCAGTGCAGGGTCGAGCGTTTGGAGGGCGGTGGCAAAGTTGAGCGGGTAATTACCACAGAGAGAACCATTGAAGCGGATCTGGTAATCGTGGCTGTGGGAGCTGAACCAAACTCTGATTTGGCCAGGGCAGCGGGGTTGGACATTTCACCCAGGGGAGCCATAATGATTAACAGTAAGATGCAGACCTCTGACCCGGACATATATGCTGGCGGAGACTGTGTGGAAGTGACCAATCTGATAAGCGGCAAACCGGGTTACTATCCCTTGGGCTCTATGGCTAATCGTCAAGGACGCATAATAGGTACAAATTTGGCCGGTGGCAAAGCAGAATTTCCTGGTGCTGTGGGTAGTTTTGTTGTGAAAATATTCGACCTGTCCGTTGCCGCTGCTGGCTTCAGTATTGAGGTGGCACGGCGGGAAGGTTTCGACGCCATAAGTGCTCTGGTGATTCAGTTCGATCGAGCCCATTTCTATCCCGAGAAAGACCTAATGACCCTGGAGCTGGTGGTAGAAAAACCTACCGGAAGGGTTTTGGGAATTCAGGGTGTCGGTCCTATGGGTGAGGGTACGGTTGGCCGAATCAATGCAGTGGCTTCAATTCTGAAGTACAAACCCACAACAGAAGATATTGGCAACTTGGAGGTGGCCTATTCTCCTCCATTTTCGGCGGCAATGGATATTCTTAATGCCCTTGGAAATACAGCGGAGAACATTGTGGCCGGAAAGAACAGGATTGTGGATGTAGACGAATTCGATGAACTCTGGAGGAAGAGAGAGAGAGGCGATGTGGTCTTTCTGGATTGCAGGGGCTGGGGTAATGCCGAGCCTTTTGTCAAGAAATATTCCGACCACTGGAAGAGCCTTCCTCAGGACGAGCTAAGGGCGAGGATGGCGGAAGTGCCCCGCGATAAAAAGCTCGTGCTAATATGCAACACCGGCGTGCGTTCCTACGAGGCCCAAGTGACCCTTGACGAGATGGGCATAAGGGATACTTGTAATCTTCAGGGGGGAGTAGCCTGTCTGAAGAAGTGGGGACTTGATCTCGCCTAAGGCGAGATCAAGCGGGCAGAAGACAGCTGGCAGCAGGCAAAAGAGGGCGGAGCTTACAGACAAATCCGAACCAGCGCCACGCTGGATGTGAGATGTAGACATTCAGGAATTGCGAATTAAGGGATTGAGGAATTGAGCCTGGTCCCGAAAAATCCCTGAATTCCTCAATCCCTTAATTCCTGAATTTGATTCTCAGATCCCACATCTGATCCTCAGAATTAGCGACTTGTGAAAGGGGAATATAGTTGTTTGACCGGCAGAAGGACTTCGCCATAAAACGATTGCAGTCAGGAGGGATAATAACAAATTATTATTGCACCTCAGCCTGTGGTCACTGTCTCTATTATTGTAGTCCTCGATGGAAGAAAGAATACATGGGCAGGGACATCCTGCGGCTGATTCTGGAAAAAGTCAAAAACCTTGGCTGCCACTCTGTTCACATTGGCGGCGGCGAGCCATTTCTCAGCTTGGATGGTCTAGAAATGGTTGTAGAGGTGGTTCGCTCCATGTCTGTTAATATTGAATATGTAGAGACCAACTCCTCCTGGTTTAAAGAGAGAGAATCTGCCCTAGAGGTTTTGTCCACCCTCAGAGAGAAAGGCCTTTCCACCCTGCTCATATCCATGAGTCCCTTTCACAACGAACACATACCCTTCTATAGAGTAAAAGGTGTAATCGAAGCCTGCAAAGAGGCCCAGATAAACATTTTTCCCTGGATTTCGCAATTCTATCCGGAGATAGATGCTTTTGACGACCGAACTACTCACGCCCTATCTGCGTATGAAAGCAAGTATGGTGAAAACTACCTTGCAAGGATTCCCTCAAGGTACTGGATCCATTTAGGCGGAAGGGCCCTTAAGACCTTTGCCAAAGTCTATGGCACCAAAGACTGTCGAGACATTGTCTCCGTAAGCAAGGGGGGATGCAGCGAACTGCTTGATGTGAGTCACTTCCACATCGACTTGTTTGGTAATTATATTCCTGGACTTTGCTCTGGCCTGGCTATTTGGTACGAAGATCTCGGAGAAAAGTTGGACCGAGAAAAATATCCCTTCCTGACCACCCTTTACCAGGGCGGCATCCAGGGTTTTTTGGATCTGGCAGCGAGCGATTACGGCTTCAAACCCTCACGAGAATACCTGTCCAAATGTGATCTCTGCTTTGACATCAGATACTATCTCACCATGGAAATGGGAGTTGATTCACAAGAACTGCAACCCAGGGGTTATTACGAAAACAGTTAGCTTCTTTGCCTGGCCCAGCTTACCTCTCATCTTTAAAGGTTTCACCTTTGAAAAGACAATCTCGTGGATAAATGGCGGGGTTTTTTCCTGGGTCACTGGAGACTTACTCATCTTTTTCCTTTGTCTCAGGGCTGATTATGGCGAATTTTCCATCTCCAGGAAAAGGTTGTCCCTTGACGAAGGGGATGATGAGCCAGTTACCCCGGCGATAAAGCCAAGTTCTCCCCGTCTTTGAGTCCACCAAAAGAACGCCTCCATCTGTTTCAAATGCCTGAAATCTTCCGATTTCGTTTAATTTTTCAACAGGATTTACTAGAGTTACTTGCTCCTCTTTGGCTTGGGCTATGTGGGCAAAAACCAAAACCATTGCGGCAATCAATCCCAGCAAAATCCAGTAGTTCTTTTTCCTCATCTCTTCCTCCTTTGTCACGGATTTCCTTGGGTTTATAGTGGCGTTTCTATCAGTGGAGCCTGACTATCTTTTACCAGAATTTCTTACTTTCTTCCTAATCATTTTCTTGTTTGTATTTTAAATTTCAAAGAATTTAAGCCATCTCCTTTACCGCTTCTGGGATTATTAAAGCTCTAACACAATATAGGGTTAAGGATGTCTGTTTTTGGCTCTTTGACCAAGTCGATTTCTGGATTTGGCCAGATTTAGTTATTTGGCAACATTCACCATGGGTAAGTGGTCTATATTAAGTATATGATTTTATTAATTTAAATATGTTTTAATAGCTCTTGGCATCTTTCCTGCCTATAGGTAATGCAGACTCCAAAACTCCTTTTCTTGCTCAACTCTTTATGGCCCCTGCCCCCATCAGAATCGGGCGCGATAACTGATGGGGGCTTCCTTTTGCGGGCACGCCAGATGTTTCCTATAACACAAGAGAAATCAGCAAAAAGTGCTCCCCAGTCCACTTCACCTCGAGCCCAAGAGCCTCCAGGAAATCCTTGACCTCACTTGTATTGACTTTTTCTGACATCTCATCTACTCCTACCCAATAGTAAGTTAGGGCGGGTCTCCCTAACCGCTCCTTCCCCGTCCCCAATTTGCCATTTTCCAGACCAGTTCGCAAGATGACATTACGACGAATTAGAGAATTCGTTGAGTAATCAAGTAGCTTACCGCTTACCGCTTACCACTCACGGCTTACTGCTCACCGTTTACCATTTACCATTTACTTTTTTTTCTACATGCTCCATGCTCTATGCTCTATGCCCCTAACCCAAAGGAGACACCATGACCGACTTCACCAACAAAGTGACCTTGATTACTGGTGGCGCTTGTGGTCTTGGGCGGCTGATTGCTCAGAAAATGGCTGCAAAGGGAAGTTGCGTCGTCCTCTGGGATATCGCCCATGAGAGTCTAGCTAATACAGCCAATGAAATTTCTGCAGCTGGCTGCAAGGTAACATCTTATCACTGTGATGTGTCTGACCGTGATTTGGTCTATGATCTGGCAGAAAAGGTGAAAAAAGATGTTGGCAAAGTTGATATCATCATTAATAACGCCGGAGTTGTATCTGGAAGACCTTTCCTGGAGTGCAAAGACGAACAAATAGAACGAACCTTGAGAGTCAATGTGCTGGCCCACTTTTGGACGGTGAAGGCTTTCCTTCCGGATATGATCCGGACAAATAGCGGACACATTGTCACTGTCGCTTCCGCCGGAGGTATTGTGGGCAGCTCAGGTTTGGTCGATTATGCTGCCAGCAAGTTTGCCGCTTTCGGCTTCCATGAAGCCTTGCGAGCTGAGCTGAAAAAACAGAGACTGAACATCCACACCACCGTGGTCTGTCCATATTTTATGAGAGGCGAAATGTTTGCAGGGGTTAGGACACGATTTTCTTTCTTATTGCCTATTTTGGATCCTGAGAAGGTGAGCGAGCGAATAGTCAAAGCCATTGCCCGGAAAAAACAACGGCTAATAATGCCCCCGCTGGTCTATGCTACCTGGCCCCTCAGGCTGCTCCCCGTGTCCATATTTGACAAGGTGGCTACGTTTCTGGGGATAAACGACGCCATGGATGAATTTCGGGGCCGCCGGCCCTGAGGCAGCACCAGGAACTAGGGACTATGCACCAGCCACTGGGGGGACGACGCGGGGACCCGGAGAAACGGCGATTAGGGGTCAGAAGTCAGAGGACAGATGGTTCAAAGTACTGAATATCGAACAGCAGAACAAGGAACCGCAGAATGATGAAGTGATCACTTCGATATTCGATATTCCTTGTTCGACATTCTGCGGTTCAAAGAGCCGGTAGCTCAGATGAGGTCAATATTGATTGCTTTTCTCCTGGATTCTGGATTCTGACTCCTGGCTCCTTACTTTATGCTTTCTCCGCCACGACCGAAGCAATAAGGATTTGCACTATGACTGACCAACAATCGAAGCAAAAGGCTGAGGAAACACTCTGCCGCAATCCTGCCACAGGCGAGATCTTGGGATATTCACCCCTAACCTCCCTTCAAGAGCTTGAACAAATCATCTTGCAAGCCAAAGTCGCGCAGGAATCGTGGTCTAAACTGGACCTTAGAGAGCGGGTTAGACATATGCTTCGGATTCGTGCTTATCTGGTGCAGCATGCCGAGAAAATTTCAGAGGTTATCTCTGAGGACAACGGTAAAACCCGGGTGGATGCCTTGGCAACAGAAGTGCTGCCTGCGGCAATGGCAGTTGACTATTACAGCAAGCACGCAAAGAAGTTTTTGAAAACAAGATACATCTGCCCGGGAAATATCCTTCTTTTAAACAAGTTTTCAAAAATAGTACGAATTCCCTACGGAGTTGTCGGGGTGATATCGCCCTGGAACTACCCCTTTTCCATACCTTTTTCGGAGGTAGTAACCGCACTCCTCGCTGGGAATGCGGTGGTTGTCAAAACTGCCTCAGAAACTCAATGGGTTGGCCGGATTTTGGAGGAATGCTTCTTGGCAGCGGAACTACCTCAGGGGGTTTTCAACTATGTCAACATCCCCGGCCGTTTTGCCGGGAATGCTTTTCTAAAAAATGGCATTGATAAGCTTTTTTTCACAGGCTCGCTGGCAGTGGGTAAAAAACTTATGGCTGAAGCCGGCGAGACCCTAACTCCACTTGTCCTCGAGTTGGGTGGCAATGATGCCATGCTTGTCTGTGAGGATGCTGATCTATTCCGGGCAACTTCTGGAGCTGTTTGGGCGGGGTTCCAGAACAGCGGTCAGTCCTGCGGTGGTGTTGAGCGAATATATGTGCATGAAAAAGTCTACGATTCATTTCTTCAGCTACTCAAGAAAAAGGTTGAAGCTTTACGGGTAGGATTTGATGAGAATTTCAAGGTGGACATTGGAGCCATGACCACCGAACGCCAGATTTCCATAGTCAAGAGTCATCTCGAAGACGCATTGGCCAAAGGAGCTCTGGTTTACGCCCGTTCAGCTCCACCGAAAGCTAAAGGTTCGGGCACCATTGTTCCAGTCATGGTTTTAACTGAAGTCAACCATGACATGTTAATCATGCAGGATGAGACCTTTGGCCCCCTGGTGGGAGTAATGAAGGTAAAAGATATGGATGAAGCCGTTGCTCTCGCAAACGACTCGCAGTTTGGTCTCACCGGTTCAGTATGGTCAAAAAATAGAAGGCGGGCTGAGAAACTGGCCAGGCAAATTCAGGCGGGGGTGGTTACGATTAACGATCATTTAATCAGCCATGGTCTGGCCGAAACTCCCTGGGGTGGGGTAAAAAAATCGGGAATTGGCCGCGGCCATGGTGCCATTGGCTTTGATGAGATGACCCAACTACAGGTGATAGTCCATGATATTATGCCCTTTGCCAGACAAAATATCTGGTGGCATCCCCACGGAAAGAAAATATATGAAGGGCTTCTGGGGGCAATCAGATTTCTTTACAGCGGGTCCATTCGCCAAAGGACTAAAGGTTTTTACCATTTGCTCAAAATCCTACCTAGATATTTCTCGACACGAGCATAAAAACAGAAGGGAGATTTATGGCCAACAGGGTGGTGAGAAGCTCCTGTCGCGCTTGCCACGGTGGTTGCGGCGTACTGGTTAGAGTGGAAAACAACAAGGTAACCAGTATAAAGGGCGACCCAGATTGCCCGGTGAACAAGGGGTGGTTGTGTATTAAAGGAAAAAGGTACCACACAATCACCCATCATCCCGAGCGTTTAACTGATCCTTTACTAAAGAAAAGGGGTACTTGGGAAAAAATATCCTGGGAAGAGGCTTATGAACAAATAGCTGATCGGTTTCTAAAAATAAAGGAGCAACTCGGCCCGGAATCTCTTGTATTGGGATATGGAACCGGCCGCGACAATGAATCCTTCATCTACCGCTTTGCCAATACCTTTGGTACCCCCAATGTACTCACCGCCGGCCACATGTGCTATGGGCCGCGGATTGCCACAGGAATCACCCTCTGTGGCAATTTGCCGGTTGTAGATTACGAGGGCAAGCCCGCTTGCGTAGTCGTCTGGGGAGCCAACCCCCTCGTATCCCATCCCGACGAATACAAAGGTCTCTACCTGGCCCAAGCCATGAAAGGTGGGGCAAAGATTATCTGTGTTGACCCGCGACGCTCCACGGTTGCCAAACAATCTCACCACTGGCTTCAAATCAGGGCCGGAACAGACGGTGCTCTGGCCTGGGGAATGGTAAATTTCATAATTGACCAGGGGTTATTCGACCAAGAGTTCGTGGAAAACTTTGTTTATGGCTGGGAGGAGTTTTGCCAGAGGGCCAAACAATATCCCCTCTCCTGGGCGGCAAGTAAGACCGGGCTGAGGGAAGAGGAAATCAAGGCTGCTGCTGAGACCTTTGCTACCACCAAGCCGGCAGGCATCCACTGGGGTGTAGCTTTAGAGCAGTCCAAGAACTGTGTAAACACAATAAGCTTGTTGATTTCCTTGATGGCCATGACTGGTAACCTGGATCGACCTGGTGGCAGCGTTTTTTATCCAAGTCCACCAGTTATAAACGCCTCTCACCTAGGGGCGCACCGAATCCTGCCGAAGGAGGCCCGTAAGAAGCGGTTGGGTGGGAAGATGTTTCGCTTGGCTGATCGCATCGGCGTGATCAACCCGAAGGTTGTTTGGGATGCCATAGTCGATGAAAAACCCTATCCGGTCAAGGGTTTGTATCTGATTAGCACCAATCCACTGATCTCAAGAGCTAACTCCAGGGAGGTCAAGGCAGCTCTGGAAAAGGTGGATTTTCTGGTGGTGCAGGACTTTTTCCTCACACCAACCGCCCGGGAGGCGGATATAGTGCTCCCTGCCTCCACCTGGTTGGAACACGACTATGTGGCCGATCTGTGGAAGCGCCACGGCTGGGTGATAGCTCGGCAAAGAACGGTAAAAGTCGGCCAGGCCCGATCAGATTATGCCATTCTGAATGAACTGGGGAAGCAATGCTCGGACCCTGTCCATTGGTGGCCTTCTGTTAAGGATGCTCTCAATTATATACTATCCCCTTCTGGGTTGAACTGGGAGGAGTTCTGCCAGCGGGGCTATTTACAGGGCGAGCGGAGTTTTCTTAAATATTTGAAAGAGGGCTTCAGCACGCCAACGGGGAAGGTGGAATTCTACTCCACCGGCATGAAGAAATTGGGCTATGATCCCCTGCCGGGCTTTTTCGACCCGCCGGAAAGCCCCTGGAGCAGTCCGGAGCTCTTGCCAGAGTACCCCTTTCAGCTCATAACTGGTGCTCGCATCCCATTTTTTTTCCACACGGAGAATAGGGTACCCGGGCCCCTGCGCAGCAAACGGACCGATCCTTTAGTGGAAATTCATCCAAAGGTAGCCAAGGCAAAGGAAATCGCTCAGGGAGACTGGGTAGAGATCAGCTCACCCCGCGGCACTGTGATGCTAAAGGCTGTTCTCACAGACCGGGTTCCGGAAAACGTAGTTGCGGCGGATCATGGGTGGTGGTTTCCGGAAAAGCATGATGATCTAGGCTGGGATCACTCCAACGTGAATGTCCTCACCGACAACGCTTATGGAGACTGTGATCCAGCTATGGGTGCTACGAATCTTCGTGTTCTCCTGTGTAATGTCAAAAAGGCCGCAATTAAGGATCTCTAGAGTGAAGAGCATTTGAAACTGAACTTTGTCTCTTCCTGACCAGGAGATGATGGCAGGGTAAGCTCTGGAGCAGAGCGCATCCGGAGCATCCGCCTGGTACCACTCAGTACAGCTTGGTGGACTTGGGGTAGCACCCCGGTAAGATGAAATTTGCCACGGAGACGAAGCCTTTGATTATAAAAAGGGCAGCGACTATGCGCTCTGTGTAAGAGGTTCCCCTGTCTTCTGCCAATGACGGCTGGCCAGAGCATGACAGAGTTATTGGCTAAAAGTAAAATCGAGCTCCCACAGCCCCTTCCAAATCGAATTCCGTGTCTGGAGATACGTTGAATATGGGGACTATTTCTGCAAATACGTCGAAAGGAGCGCTTTTAAATAGATGTTCCACTCCCAAAGGAAAACGAAAACCAGCCTTGTTGTCTTTGTTATCTCGAAATACAGCTCTGGTGCCAACGCCTAAATATATGGGTGTCTCTCCCGTGCCAGAATCGATCAAAGAATAAATGTGATAGAGGTAATCGGCATAGATGTGAAAGTCGTGATCACTGTCTGGTGACCAGCCAAACCCCACGTCGAGAGCGTTATACTTATCGATAAAATATTTGCCATTCAAGCCCGTTGGCACACCCACAGTAATTCCCAGGCCGAATTGCTCCTCGGCCATTACAGTTCCTGAAAGTAGGAGAACCGTCATAATCACGACCACGAAACCTTTTAGAGTCTTGATCATCTTACCGCTCCTTTTCTTGGATTCGGATGTGATGCTCAAAGGGAGAAAATGGGTCTTCGCCCGCCCTGTCTATGCCAATAGCTGCTCTGCCCTTTTCATCAGGCTTCCAATCGCCATTCCTTGTGGACATCTCCTTTCGGCCAGGGAATAGTCCAAGCTCACAATCCGAGCACGAACTTCAGGTGAGAACTGTCCATAAAGAGACCGGGCGCGATACCGATCTCCATAGCTCTCGTAGTACATTAGATATCTCATCACCTTGGCCACCGGGACCGCACCACCCAAGGCTTTCTCGCAAATATTGCTGCAACCCGCGCAGTAATTGGCAGCAGTCTCCCTGGCGTAATGCTCCAGGAGGTGCAAATCACCAGCCGAAAGTTTTGTTTTATCCATGCCTGCGGCGACATTGGACATAAGGATGGTAATGTTGGGCATTTGGGAACAGATGGAGGCTATGTTCGGATTTGTCCAAACTGCCTTGAGCTTTGCCTGGGCATCGGTAAATCCCTTTTCAATGAAAGTGTCCACTAGTTTGGCTGCACTTGAGGAGCCAAATGACCAACCACCTTGGGTTTTCATCGCCGTTAAGCCAATCCCGGCCTCTTTGCAGGCGGCGACGGCCTCCTTCATCTCGGTCTTGTGCATGATTCTGTAGTTATAGGTCATCATGATGCCGTCAATCCAACCCAGCTTGGCTGCCTCGAGCATGCATTCTTCCATGTTGCTGTGGCTGCTGAATCCGAAAAATTTGATTTTCCCTTCTGCCTTGGCTTTTTGGGCCCAAGCTCTGGTACTTTTGTTGAGCTCATCGATGCCGCTTATGCCATGGACGAAGTAAAGATCGATGTAATCGGTCTTCATTCTCTCCAGTGAACGATCCAGAAGGCGAGTCATACCACTCGGATCCCTGGAATCCGACTTGCTTACCAAGAAAACCTTGCTCCGCGCTTCCGGGTATTTGGCGAAAAAACTACCTATTCCCCTCTCACTTCTGCCTCCCTCGTAGCAGTCAGCCGTATCCCAATAGGTAACGCCCCATTTCAAGGCCTGTCTTAGAACGAGTTGATTTGAGGGGATATCGAACATACCACCTAGTCCGAGGATTGAGACTTGTGCCCCTGTTTTGCCAAAAAGCCGGGTTGGGACCACAGCGAGTTCTGAGCCGGAGGTTCCACTTATCTTTGCAAGAGTCTCCCTTGCGTTCAGAAAAGAGCCTGCAGTGGCTGCGCCAGCCGTTCTGAGAAAGTCTCTCCGCGAGAACCCACTTTGTTTCTTGGACATGTATTTCTCCTCCTGCTGTTTCACTAGGGACTAGGCACTAAGCACTATGTACTACAATGAGTTTGGTGGTGCCTAGTGCTTAGTTCCATCCGTTAGTTCCAGATGTCTACTGTCTTCTGTCCTCTGCCCCCTGCCTGCTGTCAGCTGCAGGCTGTATTTCCCTATAATCTTTACCCTATGCCCCATGCTCTATGCCCTATGCCTTCCGTCCTAGGTGCTTCGCGGCAAGAGCATTGACCTGCCTGGGCTCCTAGATTCATTCTCCGCCGTGACCCTTATGGCCCGCCTGCCGCTCACCGGGCATTCATGCTCGCAAATACCGCAACCAATACAGAGCTTCGGGTCTACGTAAGGTTGTTGCAATCTCACTTGTACTAAAATGTAACTATCAAGATCTGGCGCAGTATTCGGCGAAATACTACCAGCAAGGGTTATACTATTTTTGGTGTTCTCCAATATTCGCCAGCGATGCTCCTTGCCGTTCCGGGTGGCCATGACATAGTAATCCCCTGTAGCCAACTCTCTCGGCTCTAGACTGCTGTCCATAAACTCGAGCCGGTGCCCGGCAACTCTTACAAGACGAAATTTACCCCCTCTCACAGTACTAAAATGCTCTCGTGTGAAGATCGCTTTTGGGCTCACGGGACAATTTTCCTGGCAGACAATACACGGCCTGTCCATGGCCCAGGGCAGACAGCGGCCCCGGTCAACAAAGGCGGTTCCCAATCTGATTGGACCAGTTTGGGCAAATTGACCTTTTCCGAGTTTCTCGTCCAAACTTAGAGGGCGGATTGCGGCGGTGGGGCAGACATGGGAACAGGCGATGCAATTAAGCTGGCAGCCACTGGTGCCGATGCGAAAATTGAGGAAGGGACTCCACAACCCCTCCAGTCCGCTTTCCAGGCTGGCGGGATGAATTATGTTGGTTGGGCAAATTCGCATGCACTGACCGCATTTAAGACAGCGACTGAGAAAATCAGGCTCTGCTAAGGCGCCAGGAGGACGAATTACAGAAGGTTGCCAGTTGGGCCCCACTAAGCCTGCCAGACGAATTATGGGTATGGCCACTGCGCCTGAGAGAAAAGAGGCGAGAAATCCCCGCCGGGAGAGGTCAGGTAAAGCAACCTCCCCGGTTTCAGAAATGGTTGTGCGGTAACCCACGAGGTTGTGTGGACAGTCGTCAAGGCAATTCATGCATAGGACGCACTCACTTATTCGTATTTTTTCAGCTGGCTGGCAGGCTCCCTCGCAATCAGTGTCACAGAGATGGCAGTGGCTGCATTCGCTGCTAGTTTCAACTACACCTATTCTCCAGAGCGAAAATGCAGACAAGACGCCAAAAAGGGCT